>Ga0210406_10008690_pt1 | contig 10160 bp, 9 predicted proteins | sample IncBWC30MmetaG_FD_155454 | JGI IMG/M metagenome (GOLD analysis project Ga0210406, IMG submission 155454) | Forest soil microbial communities from Barre Woods Harvard Forest LTER site, Petersham, Massachusetts, United States - Inc-BW-C-30-M | ecosystem: Environmental > Terrestrial > Soil >... | reverse complement strand
CGAGTTCTGGTTCGCGAACGACGATATAATCAGCGTACGCGCCGTTGCGTGTCGGATCGGGAATGCTGTAAACCTCGTCGCCGACTTTGAATCGTCCCGCGGCCGCGGGACCCGGCCCGAGTTCCTCGACTACTCCGGACAAGTCCCATCCGAGAATGAGCGGGAATTTATGAGGCCAGAAGTCCTTCATGTGGCCTTCACGAACTTTCCAATCGATCGGGTTCACTCCCGCTGCGTGAACGCGGACGAGAACTTCACCCGCTTGTGGCTCCGGACGCGGTGCGTCTTCGTACTTGAGGACTTCCGGTCCGCCGTAGTTGTGAATTCGAATTGCTTTCATTTTCGATGTCCGCTGCGGCATGCGCTAACCTTTGAGCAGCTCGGTTCGATACTTCGGCGCAAGCTCTTGCGCTTTCCTGATGAATGCCTCCTGAGCTGCTTGGCCGAGCTTTGGACTAGGTGTAATGCGCGTTGCGACCGGCGTCCCTACTTCGGTAAAGAATTCTTCCTGCCCTGCAGGCGCGCAGATGCAAAGCATTCGAACCGCGGCGGAAGAGGAATTGTGAAACTGATGCGGCGCATTGGCTGGAATGTGAATTGTGTCGCCGGCCTTCACCACGCGTTTCTCTCCGCGAAACGTGGCCTCGATTTCGCCTTCAACGATGACAAAGGTTTCCTCGAAATCATGTCGGTGTGGCGGTGGTCCGCCGCCCGGCGGAACGTGCATGTCGATCAAGCAATAACGGCCGTTGGTATCCTTGCCCAAGAGCACAATGGTGTAAGTGTCTCCGACCAAACCAATGTGTGGCAGATTCGGATCTGAGTCCGGGTTGACTACCTTCGATATGCGCTGCAGATCGTCCGGCGGTAGCAGCTTTTTCTCTTTCAGTAGTTGATTCTTCATACCGACATGATCGCGCCGGACCGGCGCTCTTGGGAAAGACCATGTTTCTTGCCTCAGCATAACTAACAGGCATACTGCTTCTCAACCGTGGAACTCAGGCACCTGCGCTACTTCGTAGCGGTGGCCGAGATGGAAAACGTCTCGCGCGCAGCGCTGAAGCTGCATGTCTCGCAGCCCGCGCTCAGCCGGCAAATCCGCGATCTCGAAGACGAAATTGGATTTTCCTTGCTCGAACGCACGGCCAAGTCGGTTCGGTTGACCGATGCGGGCCGGGCGTTCCTCGACAATGCGCGCGCGTTATTGCAAAACGCGGACGAAGCCGTCACGAAAGCGCGCGCGGTTGCAGGCGCAGAGCCCGCCGAACTCCACGTCGGCTACTCACCGACGCCAACTGCCGAAATTCTGCCGAAAATCTTACGGGCATTTCAGAGAAAAATGCCAAACGTCCACGTCAAATTGCACGATTGGAGCAACAACGCCATTCTCAATGGGATACGCGATGGCCGGGTTCAACTCGGATTAATCGTTCCTCCCCTGAAGGCTAGTGCGTTGCACGACGTGCGCTATGAGGAGTTGTTTCACGAACGCGTTTGTGTGGCGGTCGCTCCGCAGCATCCGTTTGCCCGACGCCGTGCCATTCCGATTACCGAGGTTGCGGCCGAACCGTTGATTGGCCTCACCCGCGAAGACTATCCGAATTACTATGATCATCTTTCGATCATCTTTTCGAAGGTGAAACAGAAACCGCGGGTGGTGGAGGAGCACGACAGTTTTTCCGCCGTTATGTCGGCCGTCGAAGCGGGAACCGGCGTCGCCATTGCCACGGACTTTGGTTACAGTTTTGGGAACCGCCTGAAATTTTTGCACCTCACTCCCGAGCCGAAACCAATCTCGGTCGTCATCGCCGGGATAAAAGGCCGACTCAGCCCAGCCGCGGAAAAATTCTGGCAGTGCGCAAAGGAAGCTGCGTCCAAAAAATAGCAGTCTATCAGTGCTTTGGATTCTCGATTGGATCAGCCGCGCGCGCTGGCCAGATATATTGGAAGTTCTGCCCAGTGTGCGAAAGAAACGTTCTTCGCTCTTCGTTAGGTTCTTCGCTTCTTTCTTCACTGGCTACTACAAAGCTGTATGCATCGATTTGAGTTCGGCGCGACAAGCTTCTGCGAATGACTTGAGCGGGTCGGCGTTGGCGCCATCGCGGATCAAAGCGCGCAGTTGTTCGAGCGAAAGATTCGGCCTGAAGTACTGTTCCGAGATTGCCGCCAGCGCTCCTTCCGCCGCCGCCAGAACTGCGTCTGATGCACAAAGCCTGATGCGGTTAACTAGAGAGTAGATTGACAACAACCGTTCACTCTTATCGAGAGTGTTCTCGAAGGAATCCAGCGCGCGTGCTGAGCATTCGTTAATGAATTGGCCGTAAAGCGTTTCCCGCCTCGTGAGCTCGGCGTGGAATTCTTTGCGCTTGTTCGAGGTTCTTTGGGTGACCCAGGCGGTCGCCATGCTTGCTGAGCCGCCCAATAGCGAGCCGAAGATCCCTGTCAGTGCAGTAACGATGGCGGTGTCCATATTACGAAACTGCGACAGGCTGAGCAGCAACCGGCGTCGTCATATCGGGGCCGACTGGCTTGCGTCTGGTTGCTAGCCGCTCAACCACATAAAACGTCACCGGAATGAGAAAGATCGCGATTGCTGACGCGGCGACCATTCCACCGATAACGGTCGAGCCCAGGATCCGACGAGCCACAGCGCCTGAACCAGTGGCGAACCACAATGGCAGAAGCCCGAAGATGAAGGCTAAAGAAGTCATCAGGATCGGGCGCAAGCGCAACCGCGCGCCTTCGAGCGCCGCATCCAGAAGCGACTTTCCTTTTTCGTGCTCGGCCTTGGCGAATTCGACAATCAGAATGGCATTTTTCGCGGCGAGGCCGATGAGCATGACCAAGCCGATTTGCGCATAGATGTTGTTTTCCATTCCGCGCAACCAGAGCGTGAGGAAGGCGCCGAACACCGCGATCGGCGTGCCTAACAACACGCTGAACGGCAGCGACCAGCTCTCGTAAAGCGCGGCGAGAATCAGGAACACGAATAGGATCGACAACGCAAAGATTGCCAATGGTGAGACGCCTTGCTGCGCTTTCTTCTCCTGGAACGACATGCCCATGTAGTCGTAGCCCATTCCCGGCGGCATGGTTTCGCGGAAAGTTTCTTCCAGCGCTTTCATCGCCTGAGCTGAGCTATACCCGGGCGCGGCACCGCCGATAATCTGGGCGGCGCGGTATTCGTTGTAACGCAGAGTAAATTCCGGGCCGGCGATGTTTTTGATCGTCGCGATGGCATCGAGCGGTACCGGATCGTTGTTTGAATTGCGGACATGAAATTCACGCACGTTTTTCGCATCGGTCCGATAATCGCCTTCCGCCTCTACATAGACCTGCCAGGTCCGTCCGAATCGGTTGAAGTAATTGACGAAGTAGCCGCCCATGAATGTCTGCAGCGTCTGATAAACCTGGTTCAGACTGATTCCCTGCTTCAAGACCTTGTCGCGATCGACATTGACGAAGACTTGCGGCACGGCGGGTAAAAACGCCGGAATAATGCCGCCTATCTCCGGTCGTTTGCGCGCGGCTTCGACAAACTTGCCCACGTTCTGCGCCAGGAAGCCGATGTCTTTCCCCGAGCGATCTTCCAGCGCAAAGGTAAATCCGCCGGACGTGCCAGCGCCGGGAATGGCCGGCGGTGGAAATGCGAATGCGACGCCCTCAGTCAACCCGGCAAGCTCTTTCGTTAAGCGCATCTTGATGGCGTCGTATTGCTCTTCGGGCTTGGTGCGTTCGCTCCAAGGTTTCAGTGTGACAAAAAAGAAGGCGCTGTAACTGCTCTGGACAAACGTGACAAGGTTGAACCCGATGATGCTCGTCGTGTGCTGGACCCCCGGTGTCTGGCTGAGGAGCTCCTCGATTTTGTGGCACGCCGCGTCGGTCCGTTCGAGTGAAGCGGCATCGGGTAATTGTAACGCCATGTAAATGTAGCCCTGGTCCTCTTCCGGCAAAAATCCGCTCGGCAGCCGCGATCCGAACCATCCGACGCCAACTGCGAACACCGCGAGCAACGCGAAGCTGAGGACGGCCTTTCGAATCGCGATACGCGACCAATTCACATAGCCGTTCGTTAGGCTAGCGAAGATCTTGTTGAACCAGCGGAAGAACCAGCTGAGCGGTCCGCGCGTTTCCTTGCGCGGACGAAGCAACAACGCCGACAGCGCCGGGCTAAGTGTAAGCGCGTTGAATGCAGACAAGATCACGGAGATGGCGATCGTTAGGGCAAACTGTTGATACAACCGTCCGGTTATGCCGGGCAGAAACGCGGTTGGGATAAAGACCGCGGCAAGGACTAATGCCACGCCAATCACCGGTCCGGTCACTTCCCGCATCGCCTGCAGCGTCGCCTCACGCGGATTCATTCCTTTTTCGATGTGCTGTTCGACCGCTTCGACAACAACAATGGCGTCGTCAACGACCAGACCGATTGCGAGGACGAGACCGAAGAGCGATAACGTATTGATCGAAAAGCCGAATAGCGGAAACAAAACGAACGTGCCAATCAACGACACCGGCACTGCGCACAAAGGAATGAGTGTGGCGCGCCAGCCTTGTAGAAAAATGAAGACGACTAGAACAACAAGCGCGAGCGCTTCGAACAATGTTTTCAAAATTTCGTGCATCCCTTCCGTGACCGACAGCGTCTGATCGAGCGAGACGATGTATTGCATGTCGCTCGGGAATTGCTGCTTTGCTTCGGCCATGAATTTGCGGACGGCCTCGGCAGCCTGAACAGCGTTGCTGCCCGGTAACTGATAGATGCCGAGAACCGCGGCCGGCTGGCCATCGAGCCGACTCGTGATGTCGTAGGTTTGCGCTCCTAGCTCAATCCGAGCGATGTCCTTGACCCGGACAAAAGAGCCATCGGTATTCGCCCTAACAACGATGTCGCCGAACTCTTCCGGCGTTTGCAATCGTCCCTGCGCACGCACGGTGTAAGTGAAGGTCTGACCTTTCGGGATCGGTTCGCTCCCGATTTTGCCGGCAGGATTCACTGTGTTTTGCGCCTGAATTGCGCTGATGATATCTGGCACTGTAAGACCTAGCTTGGCCAGCTGGTCAGGTTTGACCCAGAGCCGCATCGCGTACTGCCCGGCGCCGAATACCTGCACGTTGGAAATGCCGGGCAGCCGCGACAGTTGGTCGACTAGATTGATGTAGGCGTAGTTAGCGAGGAAAGTTCCGTCATAGGTCTGCTTTGGAGAAGTCAGAGAAACCAGCATCAACGGAGCAGACACCGATTTCTGCACCGTTACGCCGAAGTTGTTCACGTCCTGCGGCAACTGCGATTGCGCCTGCGAGACGCGGAGCTGCGTCAGGATTTGGTCGATATTCGGATCAGTCGCGATATCGAAATTCACCGTCAGACGCAAATCGCCGTTGTTGGCGTTGGTTGACGTCATGTAATTCATCTTGTCCACGCCGCTCATCTTCTGCTCGATCGGCGCGGCCACTGATTCCTCAATCGTTATTGCGTCGGCACCGGTGTAGTGCGTCTGGACAACAATTTCCGGCGGCGCGATCTGCGGATACTGCGCGACCGGCAAGGCAATCATGCAAACCAGTCCGATGAGGACTGTCAGAACTGCGATAACAATGGCGACGATTGGCCGCCTAATAAAAAAGGCTGACATGGCTTAGGGCTCCTTTCTTTCGGCTGAGGCAACCGAAGCAACTTGCGTTGCTGCTGCCGTCCATTCTTTCACGATCACTGGCGTGCCGGGCGGCGTCTTTTGCATTCCTTGGACGATGACTTTGTCGCCGGCCTTGAGACCTTCTACTACTTCCCAAAGCGCGCCGAACCGCTCGCCCATCTTGACCGGACGCATGCCGGCCTTGTTCGTTTGATCGACAACCATAACTACCTGGCTGCCCTGCAACTCCGTCACTGCTTGCTGCGGGATGACAAGGGCTGCCTTTTTGGTCTCAACGGTGGTGAGCACTTTCCCAAACTGCCCGGGCCGCAAGAGATTGCCCGGATTGGGGAAGATGATCTCCATTTTGATGGCACCGGTCTTCGGGTCGAGATTTCGGTCCTGGGCGTAGAAGCTTCCCTTTTGCGGGAACACCGTTCCATCTGTGAGAAGCAACTGAAATTCGAGTTTGCTGAGATAACGTTCGCGTTCATCCGAGTCGGAATGTTTTGTGAGAAACTCCGTCAATCCCTGTTCGCCGAGATTCACTGTCGCTTTGATCGGATTCACTTGTGACACGGTCGTAAGAGTGCGCGACGATGGACCTACCAAATCGCCTACTTGTGCCGTGGCGATCCCTGCTACTCCGTCAACCGGTGCAGTGATTTTTGTGTAACCCAGGTTGAGCTCAGCCGTTTTCACGGCTGCTTCGTCTGCGTCGACATTCGCCTTGTTGGACTCAGCTGCCGCGACCGCTGCATCTCGCTCCTGCGCGCTGATTACCTTCCCGACAAACAGCTCCATCGCACGCATCTGATCCGCGGACGCTTTCAGTTGCATCGCCTTGTCTTTTGCCAGATTCGCTTTCGCCTGGGCCAAAGAAGCTTCGAAAGGGCGCGGATCGATTTGAAAAAGCAAATCACCTTTTTTTACAACGCTGCCTTCCTTATAATCGCGCGAGATGATATAGCCTTGCACCTGCGCATTGATGTTCGCGTTGATGAACCCGTCGAGGGTGGCGACGCCTTCTTTTACAACCGGCACATCACGCGGTGTGACAGTTGCGACGACGACCGTCGGCGGGGGCGGCCCGGCCTGTTCTGCTTTACGCGAGCACGCCGGGAGGCATGTCGCGAGGATGATGAGTGGTGTTGCCCACGTAATTTTTGTTTTCATGCCCCAAGTGTCGCGCCGAGCACGGTGTTTTGTGAAAGACCATGTTTCTTGCCTCGGGATGCCTGGCAGGCATAGACTCAACGCCTGTGGAGCTTCGACATCTGCGCTACTTCGTAGCCGTGGCCGAGATGGAAAACGTCTCCCGCGCCGCGACACAGAGGCTGTACGTCTCACAGCCCTCGTTAAGCCGCCAGATTCGCGATCTCGAAGAGGAGCTCGGCGTCCAATTGCTGGAGCGCAGGGCGAAGTCGGTCTGCCTGACCGAAGCCGGCCGCGCTTTTCTCGAGAAAGCGCGCGCCATTTTGAAAGACACAGACGACGCGGTGGCGACGGTGCGCGCTCTCGCAGGCAAGCGCGAGACCGAGTTGCACATCGGCGATTGGCCGCTGGCAACCGGCCGGATCATGCCCGCCCTTCTTCGGGCGTATCAAAAAGCGATGCCGAAGGTCCAAGTAAAGCTGCACGACTGGCCGGTAGAGAAGAACATCGCGGGAGTGCGTGAGGGACGATTGCAGCTGGCCATCATCATCCCGCCGCTCAAGTCAAACTCACTCGATGAGCTCAACTTTGAAGAGTTACTTACCCTGCGCGTTTGTCTTGCCGTTTCATCCAATCATCCATTCGCGAAGAAACAGTCGGTTAAGTTAGCTGACGCGGCACGGGAACCGTTCATTGGACTGATGCTTGAGGAGTATCCCCGGTACCAGGAATATCTTGCTGCTATCTTTGCGCGCGTGAATGATAAACCGCGCATCGTGGAGGAGCACGATGGCTGGGCCGGTGTTTTTTCCGCCGTCGACGCCGGCACGGGAGTAGCCATCGTTTCAGACGCGTTCACTTATGCATTCGGTGATCGCGTAAAACTTTTGCGCCTCACCCCTGAGCCGAAGCGGGTCGCGCTTGGAATTCTTACGCGGAGAGGCAAACTTAGCCCGGCGGCGGAGAAGTTCTGCCAATGCGCAAGAGAAGCAGTGAAGACACTCGGTTAAGTTACGACAGTGGCCGCCGCGGGGGTTTGTTCTTGTCCGCGCGTTGCTCGAGATCGAATGCGAGCTATCTGATCACTCAGCGCCTGGACATCGTGCAACGTGATCATCTGTTCGATCTCTCGGCCAAACAAAAGATCCAGCGTCCAATCCATCATGACGCGGAGCTTCTTGGCCAGACGCGGTAGCTTCATTAAATAAATGCTTCGCCACATTCCCCAGGCGATAAGACCGGAGAATTTGAACCCAAAGATCATCGCCACGCCTGTGCGACGGCCGATCGTCGCCAGTTGTCCGAGCGTAGTAAAAACGAATGGCTTCAGCGGACGGTCGTCAATCGCCGCTTCGATGTTCTTCGCTGCCGTTATCCCCTCCCGCATGCCGTGCTGAGCAGTTGGTGAAAAAAAATTTCCCGTTTCGTAACCATCCGGAACGGCTGCGCAATCGCCAGCGGCCCATAATCCACTGGCCCCCGGGACCGCGAGGTATTCGTTCACAAGAAGACGTCCTCGCTTCTTACAGTCTAACGATTCGATCGCAGCGCTTGGTTTAACACCAGCCGTCCAAATCAGAGTCGCAGCCGGAATGGATGTGCCGTCAGTGAGTTTAACGACCGAACCGTCATACCCGGCGACGCGCGCGCCTTTGATTATCTCTACTTTGCGTTGAGCCAATTTCTTTTCGGTGTAGCGACCCAGCTCCTCGCCTAGTTCAGGCAAAAGAAACTTGCCCGGATGCACCACCACCACTCGAACCGTCTCTTCGCGCAATGCTGGATAGAACTTCACCGTCTCGCGCACGAAATCGTTAACCGCGCCAGTGGTTTCAACGCCGGCGAAACCGCCGCCCGCGGTAACGAACGTGAGCAACTCTCTGCGCGTCGCCTCGTCCTTTTCCAGGGAAGCTTCTTCCAGCAGCGCCACCATCCGATTGCGCAGCAGTGCCGCGTCGGAAAGACTTTTCATCGTTACCGCCCAATCACGCACGCCTTGCAGGTCAAAGAAGTTCGTTTCCGAACCAATCGTGAGAAGGAGATGATCAAACTCGAACTCAAGCTCCAAGTTGCGTATGCCGGCTGCACAGCGGATTTTTTTCGCCGACAAGTCGATGCTGTTCACTTCCGCCTGGACGACGTTCACGTGACGAAGAATTTTCCGAAGCGGATTGACGATATCGCCCGGTGAAAGATCACCGGCGGCGACTTCATGCAGCATCGGCGTGAAGAGAATGAAATTTTCGCGACTGATCAGCGTCACTTCGATGTCCGGCCTGCGCGCCAACCTCTTGTCCAGATACTTGGCGGCATAGAGGCCGGCAAAGCCGCCACCAGCGATAACTATTTTCGTCTTCTTTGTCGATTTTGAGTTCATTTTGAGAATCGCCTTTCGTTAGACTTTTCAGCTGTAAAGCCGAAGAGCGCGAGGATGAGTGCCCAGACAATTGTCATCGGTATCATGGCTGATCCTCTTAACTGGCCGCACTGGCGGTTGTCACGTGCGGCGGCGCGAAGGCCAAGCGCAACTTTCGAACTGCGTATCCGGAGAGTGTTTCTGGTCCGCGTTGTTGCCATTCGGCAACGAGCCTACGCGCGGAAGACTGAAGTCCGAGCCGGACTGGCGGAATTGTCGATCTTGGTCCGAGCCGGACTGGCAATATCATGTGGCGCTCAATAGCTGTAACGGTTCTGCTCATCTTATTAGCTCCGTCAGTTAAATTTTTCATGCAGGTATCATCCGACCGGACCCGCCTGCTCGTGAAAGACTATGTTTCTTCCCTCAGCATGCCCAACAGGCATACTGCCCCTGAAGTGGAACTGAGGCATTTGCGTTACGTTTTGGCGGTGGCCGGGATGGAAAACGTCTCGCGCGCCGTCGAAGCGGGAACCGGCGTCGCCATTGCCACGGACTTTGGTTACAGTTTTGGGAACCGCCTGAAATTTTTGCACGTTACTCCTGAGCCGAAACCAATCTCTGTCGGCATCGTCGGACCAAAAGGCCGACTCAGCCCAGCCGCGGAAAAATTCTGGCAGTGCGCCAAAGAAGCTGCGCAACCGGCAACCAAGAGTATCAATAGGTAAGCGACAAGAGGTGCTGTGGCGGTGCCTCGTAAGATGCCCTCGACCGATGGCTAGATCGGGTTTTCCTCGAAGAGACGCGCGACCATCGCCGAATCGAGATAGGCTCTGACTTGGTCTATGGTATCGCCATTGAAGTGGCAAACCCAGCAGTACCGGTTGTCGAACCTTAGTCCGTTCTTCGCCGTGGCCAGCGAATGAAGTTCCACGACAGCCCAATCATCCTTCACAAGCAGATGCTCGAGGACGAGTTGAGCGCCGTGGGGCAGAACCTTGTCGAGATTCGCG
>Ga0210406_10008688_pt1 | contig 10162 bp, 9 predicted proteins | sample IncBWC30MmetaG_FD_155454 | JGI IMG/M metagenome (GOLD analysis project Ga0210406, IMG submission 155454) | Forest soil microbial communities from Barre Woods Harvard Forest LTER site, Petersham, Massachusetts, United States - Inc-BW-C-30-M | ecosystem: Environmental > Terrestrial > Soil >... | reverse complement strand
CTACGGCAATAACGCGGTGGGCCAGCGGCGTGAAAACCAGCAGGACCGCATCGCGCAGGGCATCAAGAGCGGTCAGCTCACGCCCAAGGAAACGTCAAAGCTCGAAAAACAGCAGCAAGGCATAAACAAGCAAGTCGCCACCGACCGCAAGGCCAATGGTGGCTCGCTGAACGCCAGCCAGAAGAAGCAGATCAACAAGTCACAGAACCAAGCGTCACGCAATATTTACCAAAAAAAGCACAACGCGGCGACGCAACCTGCCGCCAAGAAGCCCTAATAAGCTTTCTCCACCCTGAACCACCCCGAGGTGCCCTTCAATGAAGGGCACCTTTTTTTTCCTTCACCGAGTTTCAAACATGTGCAATCGGCTTTAGTCGTAGTTGTCCGCTTCATGCTGGTGCGCCCTTTAGGCGCCGGGCTTCAGCCGGCGAGTCACTCGTCTATTCCTCTGACCATCCGAGCTCGGCCAGTTGCTCGCAAAGCCGCGCCAGCGGCAAGCCGACAATATTGAAGTAGCAGCCTTCGATGCGCGGCACGTAGCGGCCCGCGCGACCCTGGATTGCATACGAACCGGCCTTGTCGAACGGTTCGCCAGTCGCCAGATAGCGCGTGATCTCTTCCTCGGGAATCTGCGCGAACTGCACATTCGTGGTTTCGACGAAACTCCGCCGTTCGGCATCAGGCAGGCGGATCAGCGTCACTCCGGTCAGCACCGAGTGCGTGCGCCCGGAGAGTTTCGCGAGCATCTGCCGCGCATCTTCGCTGGTGCGCGGTTTGCCAAGTACGTGGCCATCTATGACGACCTCCGTGTCCGCGCCAATGATGATCGCTGGACCCGCGGCCCGCGCCGACACCAGCTCCGCCTTGGCGTCCGCGAGCCGTTGCACCAACTCCGCCGGCGACTCCCCCGCCACCGGAGTTTCATCCACCGCCGACGAGAGCACTACAAACGACAGCCCGGCATCGTGCAGGATTTCAGCGCGTCGAGTCGACGCCGAAGCAAGGATCAGTTTCATAGCGAGTTGATGCCGGCGAGCATACTACAGCGGGCGCGAAGAGGATGTATCCCGCTCAGATAACCACGGACTCCTGGTATTCACCGAAGGCGCGGCGCAGCGTATCCGAAATTTCCCCGACTGTGGCGTAGGCCTCAACCGCTCCAAGAATGGCGGGCAGAAGATTCTCTTTCGTCCCTGCGCGGCGTTCCAGCTCGGCAACGGCGGCGCGCATCTTCTGCGTATCGCGCTTGGCGCGCAGCGCTTGCAGCCTCTGAATCTGCTCGTGCTCGATTTGCGGGTTGATTCGCAGCGTGGGAATCGCTCGCTCTTCCCCTGCAATAAAATCATTCACGCCCACAACCACTTGCTTTTTCGTTTCCACCGCCTGCTGGTATTCGTAAGCGGCTTTCTGGATTTCCGTCTGCACGAATCCGGTTTCGATAGCCCGCAGCATCCCACCCATCGAATCAATTTTCTCGATATAGGCCAGCGCGCCGCTTTCGATTTCGTTGGTTAGGTGCTCGATGGCGTACGACCCGGCAACAGGATCGACGGTGTTCGCCACCCCCGTTTCGTGTGCAATGATCTGCTGCGTGCGCAAGGCGATCAGCGCCGCGTCCTCCGTCGGCAGCGCCAGCGCTTCATCCATGGAATTGGTGTGCAGCGACTGGCAACCGCCCAGAACCGCCGCGAGGGCCTGGATGGCCACCCGCACTATGTTGTTTTCCGGTTGCTGCGCGGTCAGCGACGAACCCGCAGTCTGCGCGTGAAAGCGCAAGAGCAGCGACCGCGCATCCTGCGCCTGGAAACGCTCGCGCATCAAGCGAGCCCACAGACGCCGCGCTGCCCGGTACTTGGCAATTTCCTCCAGCAAATCGTTGTGCGCGTTGAAGAAAAACGAGAGCTGCGGCGCGAAATTGTCGACGTCCAGCCCGGCTTCCAGCGCCGCTTGCACATACGCAATGGCGTCCGCCACCGTGAACGCCACTTCCTGCACCGCCGTCGATCCCGCTTCGCGAATGTGATAACCCGAGATTGAAATCGTGTTCCACTTCGGCAGCGCGTCGCGGCACCACGCGAAAATATCGGTGACGATGCGCATCGCCGGACGCACTGGATAAATATATGTCCCGCGCGCAATGTATTCCTTCAGGACGTCGTTTTGCACCGTGCCGGAAAGCTTCGCGAGACTGGCGCCCTGCTTCTTCGCCACGGCCACATAAAGCGCGAGCAAAATCGCCGCCGTGGCGTTTATGGTCATCGAGGTCGAAACTTTTTCCAGTGGGATGCCCTCGAACAGCGCCTCCATGTCTTCCAGGGAATCGATGGCCACGCCCACTTTGCCGACTTCGCCCAGCGCAAGCGCGTGATCGGAGTCCATTCCGATTTGCGTGGGTAGGTCAAACGCGACCGAGAGGCCGCTCTGCCCTTTGCCGAGCAAATACCGGTAACGCTGGTTGGATTCCGCCGCCGAGCCGAAGCCGGCGTATTGCCGCATGGTCCACATCCGGCCGCGATACATCGAGGGATAAATCCCTCGGGTGTACGGGAATTCGCCGGGATAACCGAGTACGCTCTCGGGATCCCATGCGCCCAAACTTTCCTCTGTGTAGACGCGCTCTAACGGAAGCCCGGAAGGCGTCGTAAAGCCTTGCCGCCGCTCTTTGCGTTCTTTCGCAGGTGATTTCGCTTCAGACATACCGTCAGCGCATTCTGCGGGCTCGTAGAAATTGCGTTACAGAAAAAAACGCGAACAGCCCGCCCACACTAACCGCCAGCGCGATCAGCCAATGCGCAACGTCGCGTGTCCACGCACGGAACGCGGCGTTGAGCCAAGCCAGCGCCAACACCGCGAACACCGCGCCGATCACTTCGTGAAAAAGTTGCTTTAAAACGCGCCAAAGCCGACGAAACCCTGTTTCCTGAGAAGTTGGCTGTACCGCGCGGCTCAATGTGCCCACGGAAACATCTTAGCGCAGAATCAGGAGCGCGATGTATTGCCGGGCATCTCGCGAAAGGCGCAAATTTGCTGGCCAAGGGCTATGAACACTTTGGAGACAACATTCCCAACCTTGCTTGTATCCAACACAAGGTGAGCCTAAAATGCTCACAGAGGTAGGGGAGACCGCCTTTGCAACTAGACGACCACCTGAAAAACCTGCTTCGTGAATTGGGACACGCGATCAACGACACCGTATCGGAATCTGACCGCATTACCGGCGCCATCGCCGGCGTGCGCGCGCACGGCTACGATATTGTGTTGAAGCTCGACGCTACCATCGGGCTGGCCAAGCGCGATGCGGCCGCCGCGGCGGATGCACCTTCCAAATTGACAACGCAGGATCGCCGTTTTTTGGAATCCTTGCGCATTCAGGTGGATCAGGAATCCTTCGAGCATGACGCCGACAAAAGGCCCGTGGCGCGCCTGGCTATGACGCCGCAGGACGTGCGTTTTCTTAAGTCCCTCAGAATCGCGACGGACGATCCGGAATGAAATCCATGAAACTCATCGCGTGCCCGGGGATTGCCGCTCTTGTGCTGGCGATTTCGTCACCAACCCGCGCGCAAGGTCCCGTTCCCGTCATAGCGCCCATTGTGGTCGACACCGCGGTGCCGATAATCATCAGCGCCATCAAACCCACCCCCAAGCCTACCGGTTTGGTCAAATTTGATGGGTTCGTGATGCACGCCAACATCGCGCAAATTACCGTGCGCGCCAAGGGCAACGACTTAACCATTCGCACTTTTCCGCTATCTCCAGCCGCCGCCGCGAAAATGCAGCAGATTGTCGACAAAGGCGGCTACCAGTACGGCGACAAAGTCACCGTGCTGTACGATCCGACTTCGCAACGGGCCATTAAGATAAAAGGGAAGCCTTCCAAGGCCCTCTGATTTCTTTCGAGCTCTGCCGTGCTTCGCCTTCCTGCTGTCGCTGGGCGCTTCTATTCCGCTAATCCTGAAGAATTGACTGCGCTGGTGCGCAAATATGCGATGCCACAGCCGGGCACCCCGCCGCGGCGCGCGAAGGCTTGTCTGGTGCCGCATGCCGGCTATATGTTCTCCGGGCACGTCGCCGGCGCCGTCTTTTCCCGCATCGTTCTTCCGCAAAGAATTTTGATTCTCGGCGTCCGGCATTTTCCCCGTGGTGAGTCCCTCGCCATCCTTGCCAGCGGAGCTTGGCGAACACCGCTCGGCGATGCCCCGATTGACCAGGCATTGGCGGCCGCACTCCAAAAGGAGTGCCCAATTCTCCGCGAAGACGGCGTGGCGCACGGCGTAGAGCACTCGCTTGAAGTGCAACTGCCATTCTTGCAGGTGGTGTCGCCCGGGTTTTCCTTTGTGCCCATCGCGCTCGGCGCCGTCCGTTTCGAGGACCTGGCCGCCATTGGCGAAGCCCTGGCTCGCGTTCTGGCTGCGAATCCCGAAGTATTGTTGCTGACGACTTCCGATTTGAATCACTACGAAAATGACGCGACTACACGGCTAAAGGACAAGAAAGCCATCGAGCAAATTCTCGCGCTGAATCCTCGCGGCCTTTACGACGTTTGCAGAAACGAAGATATTTCGATGTGCGGCCTCGGTCCCGCGGTGGCGATGCTCACCGCTCTTCGCGCGCTCGCTGCGAAACACGCGGAGCTGGTGCGTTACGCAACGTCCGCGGATGTATCCGGCGACACCAGCAGTGTCGTGGGTTATGCGGGCTTTATTTTTTCCTGAGCAACGTCCCCGCTGTTCCGGCGCAGTTAGTGAGGATGCCCCGAGGACCCCGCGGAAGGTGCGTGCGACGCGCCCGCCGATGCCGAGTGCGACGCTGAGGCTGAGCCGCGCGACGAAGCGCCCTGACTCCACCCACCGCCGTAGGATCCGGTTGCCCCCCGCGCTGGTGGCGGCGACATCGCTCGCGGCGGTTGAGTGGCAGTGCGCGCATTCGCCGCAGGCACGCGCATATTTACAGCAGCTCTAGTTTCAACGCGTCCTTGACCAGCGCGCTCGCCCGTCAATCCCTCTTTCATCGCTTTGGTTTTCTCAGCGTTCTTCGTTTCGGTGGTCTGCGCCGCGGAAGCCCCGTTGACGAAGCGATGTTCGCGCGCGTCGTACACAATCGAAGAATTTCGGTCGAGCGTCACCACGCGCGCATTGCTGCCTCCACCGACGATTGTCCGCGAAACGCGCGGCGGCGCGGCAGACGCTGCCACCGTGGTATTCGTCAGCGATTCGCGCGGCGGCGCTTTCAGCACTTTCCAGCTGTCCCCCGCTGCGGTCGCGCTTGCCATGGCTTGCGGCGCAACCGTTCCGCCGGCAACCGGAAAGACCCCCTTTGCCAGGTTGATCGGTTCTTTGCCTCGCACATCCAAGGGATGCACCGGCACCAGCCCAATCAAGCCCGTTTTCGAGCGGATGAAAACTCCCGTAACTGGTCGGAATACCGGACCCCCAAAGCCAAATCCAAATCCCGGCGACCACATCCATCCAAAAAGCGGGTCGAATACCCAGCCGCCATAGTGATAGGGCAGCCAGCCCCACGGTTGCGCCCCTATGAACGTCGAGCCGAGCACCGGATCCATGAACCAGCCGCCACTCGCGAAGGGTGACCAGCCCAGCCCCACTCCGTAGGGCCGCCAGCAGTTTCCGTATCCGCTGACTGGATACCACGAACCGTAGGTGTAAAGGTCCGCTATTCCCGAGGAGTAGTAAGACGAGTTCACGTACTGCTGCCCCGTGTTCGTCGCCGTCGTCACGGCGTCTTCTCGTCCAGCAACCCAGCGATCGAAATCGTCATTCTCCGGTAGCCGCCCGACGTTAGTAGCGTCGTTGTCCCCGGCGCGCATCGACAGCGATTGTCCCTTGGCCAGCGCCGTGGTTTTTTTCTTCCGCAAAACGCTGACGCGCCCTTTCGTTACGTCCACGACGCTGCCATCATCGAAATTGTCCAGCCGAAATGCCGCGCGCCCGTCGGCTTCCACCGTGAAGTCGCCGCCCGTGACGCTGAAATAATCCCCGTTCCCGGGATTTACGTAGAAAGATGCGGTGCCCTGGCGCAGCACCAGCCGCGTGGTTTTCGCGCCGTCCTCCAGGGAAAGATCGTAAAACTCCAGCACCGTATTTTCCGCGAGAAAAGCCATCGCGCCATTTTCAAATTCCACTTCCGCGCGTCCGTGGTCGGTGGCCAGCACGTAACCCTGCCGGATCGGCAGATTCAGCGTCGCGCCTTCCCAAATTGCCTTGTCGCTGGCCAGCGGATCACCCTGCACGTCGCGTGTGAAGCGTACGTCGCCCTGCACCAGGCTCAGGCGAATGATGCGCGCGTGGCTGCTATCGGCCCGCAGCCAGCCGGCAAACACCAGGGCAAAAAACGTAAGAAAAACGAAGCGAAGAATAAGGCGGGTATTCATGATCGGTCCCTTCGTGCACGGCCCACACCAGTAAGACGGCCGCCTTACCCAGGAGGTTGCAACACCCCATGCGACCGGTTCCATACTCCTCTGTCCCCTTACCAACGTCAAGCTCCGCGACGCACGCTGCCGCGCAAGGTGAGCAAAATCCGCGCCGCATAATTTTTCGCATCTCCGGCGGTGTCTCTGTGCCGGCTCCGCGCTCTCTGCGTCTCGGCGTTATCATTTGTCCCACGGAACGGTCTGGCAGTCGCATGAAGCCCGGCCTCGAGAAGTGGTAGCATTCTGGACTCGACCATGGCACAAATTGCATCACGCATCTCAGAACTAACCGGCGAGGGAGCTCTCTCGGTCTTCGCGCGCGCCAAGGAACTCGAGAAGCTCGGCCGCTCCATCATCCATCTAGAACTAGGTGAGCCGGATTTTCATCCCGCCGCGCCCGTGGTCGATGCCTTGCGCAGCGCTGTGGCCGCCGGCCGCGATCGCTACGTTTCTCCGCGCGGCATTCCCGCCCTGCGCGAAGCCGTCGCCGCGTACCTCAAACGCACTCGCAAAGTACACGCCGCGCCGGAGCAAGTCCTGATCGCGCCCGGTTGCAAGATGGCCCTCTCTCTCGCCATGATGGCGCTCATCGAGCCCGGCGATGAAGTCCTCTACCCCGACCCGGGCTTTCCCATCTATCCGTCCTTTGCACGCGGCCTCGGTGCCAAGGCCGTTCCGTTCTTCCTCGGAGAGAAAAACGATTTTCAGCCGGACCTTCGTGAGATCGCCGAAAAAATTTCGCCGCGCACCAAAATGCTGATTTTCAATTCACCGAATAATCCCACCGGAACTGTTTTCAGCGATGCGGCGCTCTCGCAAATTGCGGAGCTCGCCGTCAAGCACGACCTATGGATTCTTGCCGACGAAATTTACGCGCGCATTCTTTTCAGCGGCGAGTACAAGTCCATCTGGTCCCTGCCAGGAATGGCCGAGCGCACGGTCATCATCGATGGCTTCTCCAAGAGCTTCGCCATGACGGGCTGGCGCCTGGGCTACGCCATCGCGCCGCGGCCGGTCATCGACGCCATGGACCTGCTGGTGCTCAACACCTTCACCTGCGCCGCGGAATTCACCCAGGTCGCTGCAATCGAGGCCTTGCGCGATTCCACGCACGCTGTGGACGCGATGGCCGCCGAGTATCGCAAGCGCCGCGACTTGTTTGTCGCCGGCCTGAATCGTATCGCGGGCTTCCGCTGCCTGCCGCCCGAAGGGGCGTTCTACGCCTGGGTCAATGTTGAAGACACCGCGATCTCCGCGCAAGAGCTGGCCTCGACCTTGCTCGAGGAAGCCGGCGTCGCCGCCATCGCTGGTGCCGCATTCGGCTCAGCCGGAAAAAATTATTTGCGCTTCTCGCTGGTAAGCGCCCGCAATCTCTTGGAAGAAGCGCTCGAACGCATCGAGCGAGTTTCCGCGCGTTGGCGTGCAACCGTTTCGCGTTGAGGTCTTTAGCGGGGGAAAATGAAACGATCTTTTCAGGTTGGATCAGCAGTTGTCGCAACCCTTCTGGTGGCCGCTTCGGCGCAAGGGCAGGCGAAACCCTTTGCGTCTGGCGCCGAGGTCCAGAAAATCTACGACCATCTCCTCCCGCAGATCGACCGCATCCCCATTTACGACAACCACTCCCACGCTACTTTTCCCGACGATTCCGACATGGATGCGCAGGCTGCTTCACCCGATGAAAGCTCCGTTCTGCGCCTGCGCGAAACCAATCTCGAATTCGTCGCCGGAGCCAAGGCGCTTTTCGGCTATCCCTACGACGATTTCCAGCCCGAGCACGCCAAGTGGTTGATCGACAAAAAAAAGGCGGCGGAGGCGGCGGGCGGAACCGCGTATTGGGACAGTATCTTGGACAAACTGAATATCGAGATCTGCCTGGCCAACCGCGTGGCGCTTGGACCGTATCTCGATCCCAAGCGTTTCCATTGGGTCTTCTTCGTCGATTCCTTTCTCTTCCCGCTCGATAATCGCGACCAGACCGGGAAGAACCCGGACATGGGCGTGTACATTCCGCTGCAGGAAAAAGTGTTGCATCGCTACATGCAGCAGGAAAACGTCAGCGGCTTGCCCGCCGATCTAACCGGCTATGAAGCCTTCGTGCGTCAAACCCTGGCTGACAATCAGAAAAAAGGCGGCGTGGCCATGAAGTTTGAGGCTGCCTACTTCCGCAGCCTCTATTTCACCGATCCCCCGCGCGAAAAAGCCGAAGCCATTTACGCCAAGTACCACGCCGGCGGCGTTCCCTCCAACGACGACTACCGCATCTTTCAGGATTACATCTTTCGCGTACTGATCGAACAGGCCGGCAAACTCAATCTGCCCGTCCATTTTCATAGTGCCGTCGGCATCGGCGACTATTTCAGCCTGCGCAACGGCAATCCCCTCAACCTCGAAAATGTTCTCCGCGACCCCCGCTACGCCAAAACCAAATTCGTCCTCATTCACGGCGGCTACCCATACACGCTCGAAATGATCTGGCTGACCGCGGCGAAGAACGTCTACACCGATTCTTCTCTCGTCGGCTATTACGTCTATCCCTCCGAGCTGAAAAACATCTTGAAGCAGTGGATTTCGCTCTATCCCGAGCGCATCATGTTCGGCTCCGACGCCTTCCCCTTCAATGACGCGGTCGGCGCGGAGGAAACCTTCTGGCTCGCGGCTCGGTCCGCGCGTACTGCCGCAGCCGCGGCGCTGGCCGAGCTGGTCGCCGAAGGTGCCTTCAAGGAAGAAAAAGCAGTCGGGCTCGCGCGCATGTATCTCCACGACAATGCCGCGCGCCTTTATGGAGAATCAAAATGACCGCAGCAGCAAAAATGAAATACATTCCCTGGAAGACCGTCGAACGCGAACACCTCAACCCGTTGATCGACCGCGAGATGCTCGTCGGCGACAAGGTTATGCTTGCGCGCGTGCTCATGAAAAAAGGCGCGCATGTCCCGCTCCATCAGCACCACAACGAGCAAGTCACGTATATTCTGGAAGGCGCGCTGAAGTTCGCCATCGATGGCAAAGAAATCGTCGTCCGCGCCGGCGAGGTTCTGTGCATCCCCCCGCACATGCCCCACGAAGCCTGGGCCCTCGAAGACACCCTAGACCTCGACATATTTGATCCCCCGCGCGAAGACTGGCTGAACAAAACCGACGACTACCTGCGCGGCGGCCGCTAGCGCTGCAGATTTTTCTCGGCGAGGGGTAGTTATTTGCGACTACAGTTGAATCGGTGCGAGAGGCACTTGTTGCGATGCCACCAGAAGCTGTCCGCCAAACGCGCATTCCGCCGGACGCCGGCCCAGCGCCTCTTCCGCGGAAATTCGCGCCAAATCCGGGTTGTTGTTCTCCAGCGAAAGGTGCGCCAGCACCAGAAACCGCGCCCGAGCATCGAACCCGTCCGGATCAGCCAGGAATTCGCTCACGGCATGGTTCGACAAATGCCCCGTGCGGCTCAGCACCCGCTGCTTAACCACCCACGGATACGGCCCGACTTTCAGCATGTCCAAATCGTGGTTCGATTCCAGCACCAGGCAATCCGCATCGCGCAAATGCACTTTCACCAGCGCCGGCATGTATCCCAAATCCGTGACCAAAGCCAGCTTCACGCCATCCGCGCGAAACGTGAACCCGATGGGGTCCGCCGCATCATGGGGAATCGCGAACGCGTGCACTTCGATATCGCCAACGCAAAACCGCTGCCCCGCTTGAATTTTTTCCACGCCGCGTAGACGCTTGCCCAGC
>Ga0210406_10008687_pt1 | contig 10163 bp, 8 predicted proteins | sample IncBWC30MmetaG_FD_155454 | JGI IMG/M metagenome (GOLD analysis project Ga0210406, IMG submission 155454) | Forest soil microbial communities from Barre Woods Harvard Forest LTER site, Petersham, Massachusetts, United States - Inc-BW-C-30-M | ecosystem: Environmental > Terrestrial > Soil >... | reverse complement strand
CGCGACGAAGTCACGAGGCACTGGGTGGCGTGGGCCATCGAACATACCGGCGCGGCGGACGCCGTCGCTGTCTTGGAGCAAATTCAAGGCATTGAGACAGCACCTTACCCCGCGGAGGGCATCCGTCGAGCCCTCGCTAACCTCAAAAACGTAATCGCTGGAGCAAAACCATGAACCAAAACATCAAACGCTTTACCATCCCTGCAACGTTCGCATTGCTCGGCATGCTGCTCATGCAAGCAGGCTGCGTTTCAAAACCATCCACAGCGGCCGAGCTCACTCCGGCCAGACCCATCGGTGACATCGCCAACGAAGTGACCCAAGACATTGGCGAAGTCCGACAAGTCAATACAGCAGGAACAAAGGGACCAATCTTTGTGTTCGAGGAGTTCCATACGTCCCGCCCCGGACGCGTCCAGAGCGCCATGATGTTACTGCGCCTCTACCGAAAGCACGGCCTCAAAACCATTGGGCTCGAAGGAGCATTCCAATCAGACAAACCTCTCGACGGCATCTGGTTTCGCAACGCTGGAGGCACAACCGCAAAACTGGCGCGCGAGACCATCGCCATCCAGATGTTGAGTGACGGCGAGATCAATCAGGCCGAGTTCATGGTGCTGCTGTTCTCAGACATGACAATCCACGGAACGGAGCGCCAAGAAGAGCATAAACAGCCAGACGTCAAAGGCAATCCGGAAGTGGTATATCTCCTGGGTGTGGCAGAGGCACTCATGTCCAACGCGGACAAGCAACGGGCAACGACGCTCTTCAACGCCAATAAAAACGATGAGGCATTCAAGCTCATGATCAACGCGGTCCCGTGGGTGCGACATTATTACGACGCCATGGGCAACGTCGCGGACTTGGATGCGGTAGTTGCCCGGTTGAATGAGTTACAGGCAAAAGCCCAAACGCTGAACGTCGCGATCGAGCAATCGACGAAGCGGGAGCTCCAAAACCTCATCACGTTCTACGAACTCCGGGCGAAAGCCAGCGATACTATGGTGGCCGGCGTCCTGCAAATGATCGCCGCAAATCCCGGATCGCCGACAGCGATGATCATTGGCGCAGCACACACTGACAAAGTCATCAAGCTACTGACCAAGGAGAAGGTCACGTTTGCCGTCCTGCGGTCCAGAGACTTCAACCCTGAGGCAGACTCCCTCAGCGGCGAGCAGTTCGACAAGAAAGGGAAAGGCCAATTTGTCTGGACCGCTTCAGGCACCCTGGGACAACTCCTCAATGGGGAAGTCAATCCGCCGCCCATTACCCAAACCGCCGCCGGAAAGAGTTACGCGAACATGCACCTCGCGAGCTTGCTGATCGCCGATGCAAGTCGAAACAACAAACCTCTCCCGGACGCGCTATGGGACGAACTGTCGAAATTGCCGGAGGTCCGAATCGACAAGACGTCGTTTAGCAAGGATGGGTACGATGTGGTTTTTCGCGCTTGGCTGAAAGGCGTCGACGGAAAGGAGAAGGAAGTGTGGGCGCGCGTGGGCACCACGAACAATCCGGCGGATACCCGCGACCTGGAGCTCAAGTTGCTGGACGCGGACAAGCGGTTCTCACGAAAACCGCCAACACCCGGTACGGGGGGCGGCGGGAAAAAGGGAGGAGGCGGCAGCACCCGCAAGACGGCGGAGGATCATCCAGAACGCCCCAAGAAAGCTGGACGAGAAATCACGCCACTGGGACCGACGGCATTGGCTGTCTTTGGGAACACCAAAGAATCGGTTGGCGCAATACCACGCATCAGTGGGTAAACCATCGATGCAGGGCGATAGCGGGCTTTCCCTCTGAAAGGTCAAGCCCGCAACTCGATATCAAGCGAATCATCAGGAGTCCGCGCCTTGTCAAGTTGACGCGTAATGGCCGACTCGTGGATTTGTGCCAATTAACGCGAGCCCGAAGTTCGGTTGATCCAGTGTGAGTTTCCGGCAAGCATGCATGAATGCAACTGAAGCGAGCTGATAGTTTGCACTGAAGACAGGAGGCCGGCAGCATGGCAGCAGGAGCAGCGAACCATCACGAGGATGTGGAGCAGTTGCGGCAGCGGTTTGTTGAGTTTCGTCAGGCACATGCAGTGCGGTCACGCCTGCCAGAAGAGTTGTGGACCGGCGGCAGCGAAGCTGGCGCGGCGGGACGGGATCACGGCGACGGGGAGGCGCTGGGATTGGACCGGCCGAGCCTGCAGAAGTGGACCGACCGATTGGAGCCGCGCCCTTCCATAAAAGCGCGTAAGCCCCCGCGGCGGCAGCTGAATTCGATTGCGCCGGAACCAAATGGCAGCATTTCGCGCGGGCCATTCGAGAATGCGGCCGCCTGTATCGCGTACGCGAAGGACAGCCACTGAGCACCAGTCAGAACTTTTTCATTATACGATCCGCACATCCAGCACCGGCCAAGGGAGCGGTTTATGAGACGCTTACGTCAAGCAGCAATTATTGTTCGAGCGTGACCTTGTCTCGTGACGAGGGGTACATTATCGGTCTTGCTTAGCACCGGGGATTATAATGACTGCGAACACCGGTACGAGCGCTTAAATAAATGTCCTGGGCTGAATTTGCGATCTTGTACATCGCTGCGCTGCTTGGCGGAATTGCGGTAGCGCCCTACACTCTGCGGCTGATTGAATCATCGGGTAAGCCAATCAAAGTATCGCGGCGGAAGTTGATGCTCCTTTCAATTGTGCAGCAAGCGGCTCTTTATGCCGGCGTGGTCGTCGCAGGGCTATATGCGTCGCGAGCCGTCGGGCTCGGCGCACCTTATGTCGAGTGGGCTGTTACAGGCCAGGCCGCCGAAAAGAACCTGGCTGATGCGGTACGCTCGGCGCTCCTTCTTGGCGCAGTAATCGGAGTCGTGTTGCTGACGCTCGACATATTCCTGTTACCACGATTTCCCGCGCTGCTTGAGATGGCCCGTAAGACGTCCCTGTGGGAGAACTTCACCGCCTCGTTCTATGGTGGACTGAACGAAGAATTTCTTTTCCGTCTGCTGGGACTCTCTGGAGCAGCCTGGCTAATCTCCCGATTGTGGCACACGCCGGCTGGCCGACCAATCGAAGCGGTGTTCTGGATGGCGAACGGGGCGATGGCTGTCCTTTTCGGCCTTGGGCATCTTCCTGCGGCACTAGGAATCGTAAGACAGATAACTCCGCTTTTGGTCATTAGAACATTGGTCCTGAATTGCCCCTTGGCCCTGGCGTGCGGCTGGTTGTTCATAGGGTTCGGCATCGAAGCTGCGGTGATCGCGCACTTTACGGCTGACATCGTTTACCACGTTGGCGGGACGATCCTGCTACGGACGAATGATCGGTCCAACATTCTGCCTTGGTTATCAGTCCGACGCCGGTGAGTTTCAGCGCAAAGCGATCAGTGCGCCGGTACGGCATGTAGGCGTCTTGAAGCACGATGTCGATCTCGCGGCAGCCGGGCAGCTTCCAGTAACTGCTCCCGCGCTTCTCGCTTTGCTGCGCCGGAGTTCACCTCCCGAACTTGCAACGCGATCGTCCAACCACGCCGGGTAGCGTACTCCCGCATGGCCCGACTCTGCATTGCCAGCGTCTGCTGATCATTCGTCGAGACACGGGCATACAGTCCTGCACGAAACATTTTCGCTGGTTTGCGCGACTGGCCAAAAACGTCGTTGGATATTGGCTCTAGAGAGCCTGATTTTTCGGCCATTCCAGGATCTTACTTTATCCAGGCCGCAGAGGATGGTTTTAGGCCGGGTGCTTCTGGTAATTCCAGGGCATCCATGCAGCGGGATTGGCCGCCAGTTCGGCGGTGTGGCGCTGCAGCTGGCTGAGGTAGTCGAAGGCATTGGCGCCCGCCAGTTCGCAAGAGTGGATCAGGCTCATGAACAAGTCGCCCACTTCCGAGCCGTGCAGCGTGCGATAGAACAAGGCATTCTTGCGATGCAGCACCGCGCGTTTGAGCGCGCGCTCGCAAAGGTTGTTGTCCAGGGGCGCGCCCGCTTCACGCAGAAACGCCGTCAACCCTTTCCAGTGGCGCAGGAAATAGGTGATGGCTTTGCCGAGGCCCGAGTTGGGCTCGACGAGATGCTGTGCGAACTGAGCTTCCATCCACTGCCGCAGTTCTTCCATCACCGGCTGGCTGTGCTGTTGGTGGAATAGCAACCGCTCCTGCGGCGACAGATTGGCGGCGCGGGCTTCCGCATCATATTTATAGACGCTGTTCCACGCGGCTCCAAAACAGTCTTGGTCTTTTCGGTCGAGCGTGGTTGGGGCAGCATTCCGGCCAACGCATGGAGCGCGCTCTTGAGCTTTTCGCTTTCGGGCTCACTCAACAGCGCGTGAGTGCCGCGTTCGATGATCTGGTCCAGCTCTTCCAGATTCACGTCCACTCGCGGGCGCTTCATCGTTGCAGAATCTCCCGGAACCTGCGATGCAGAGGCAAGCCCAACATCTTCTTCACTGGACGAGTCTGTTCCAGGGTCGGTGCGCGATGACCCCGTCCGACCGTGGTGCCGATCTCCTGCCAGTTGGCCGCGCGATAACACGTGCCCGCTAAGCGCGACGTGTCCACGAACGTCTCCAACCAGTAAATCGGATGCGCGTAGATGCGCTGCCAATCTGCGGGAACGATCCTGGCCATGCGCCCCAGAATGTGCGAGGCCAGATGCGGCACCTGAACCCAAGACAGAATCAGAAAGCGTGTGTTGTAGGCCAGCAGATGTACGTTGCGCTCGCGTGCCTCATCGCTCCATCCCAGCGGTCGCGCAGCTTCAGGTGCCGTGGCGCGCTGCACCAGGCCAGGCAGGCAATCGCCTGCCCGCGTGCTTTCACCAGATACTTGAGGTGCTCGCCCACTGGCTGCTCATAGCCGAGATAGTGATACTGCTCCAACAGACCGTTGAACAACGGTTCCTTTGGGGTGCGGCGCACCTGCTCAAACTCCAGCGGAGTGAGCACGCCCAGCGGTCCGTGCACCGGACGATTGTCTGGGACCACTGGTCCGGGCAATCGAGTATGGGTGCTCGTGGAGTGACGGGCAAGCATCTGCATCAATTCGGGAAGGCAGGGGGCCACGGTGAATCGATGCGCGCTATCTAGGTTAGGTTATCCCGAGTGCCTTGTTCGCTGCCACTGGAGCGTCGCTGTAAAAGATGGGATCCAGCCGCTCAGCCACGTCGCCAGACACTTCGAGAAATTGTCTTCGGTTCTCAATCGGAATGAGCACCCGTTTGGCTCCGTTTTCCATTGCCAATTGACAGGGCTCAACTAGGGTTCGAATACCTTTGATATTGCCCTGGATGCTGAGGTCGCCCAATATCACGAGCGCCGGCTGCGCCGGTACACGTTTGAGCGCGGAAAGAATCGCCACCACCAGTGCGACACCGCATTCGCACGCGACGCGGTTTTGAAGTAAGTCAATGGCCTCGACGTGAAAGTCTGTGGTATCGAAGTCCTGCGCAACGCCCAGCCGCACCTTGTTCGATTGAAGGTACCCGAAGGCCCGCTGAACCGAGTCCTTCATTGGACCATCAATACCGCCGGCCATCTTGAGCTTTCCAGTGCCGGAGGAGCACCCCGTCTCGATCCTATAAAGTCCGACCTTCCCACGATCATCGACACTCGCGGCGTATACCGATCCCGGTTCCAGTGGGTCGCTCGAAATCATGTTGCGCCCGCCTTCTTCGGGAATGCCGATATAGTGTTCTTCCCCGGTCTCTTTGTCAATGTAGCTGAACGACGTTTGGAAGAACTCGAACGAGCCCATTTTCTTGAGTTGTTCCTTCACCCGACGGCGACCTTCCAGCGCCAGTTCCAACAGCTCTCGCAATTCGTCGCGCGAGATATCCACGCCCGGGTGGATCAACTTCGCCAATCCTGCGACGGTCTTCCGGACCGCCTTCACATCTCGGCTCTTCAACTGAGAGCCCAGAGCGAAGTGGTGGTCGATCAGCTCTGTGTAATTGTGCCGCCGGAGTTCCCGCAACGCTTCTGCTAGGTAGTCCACGACGAAACCATAGCTGTTCGTGAACATCACCACTTGCATCTTCGGGATCTCCCAGCCGGGGATGTAAAAGTGGATGCGATCTAGAAACGCGGTGTCCTCGCGAATGACGTCCGGCATGGGCGCAAATAGATGTGATGATCGCACCATGACATCGACTGGCTGGTTGGTGTTGCCGAACAGAGCAATCGATGCCGAGCCACTCAGTTGTTCCCTCCCTCTCGCAAAAGTGCCGCTTTCGCAATAAGTCTTAAGCGTCGTTATAACGTCCTTGGGCATTTTCTGCAGGTCGGCCACTTCGTCAAAAGCGACAGCATCCCAGAGTCCAACCAGCCCGATCCGGCTCGTGGCGATGTTGTAGAACAGGTTCGCCACCGTGGTCGGTCCAGTGAGGAGTATTCCGTAGGGCGACAACTGCTGGTAGCCGAAACTCTTCCCAGTCTCACGCGGACCTAATTCAACCAGGTTGTAATTGGGCTCGGTCAGCGGAATCAATCGCAGCAGGTAGAGCAGTTTGAGCCGCTTCTCCATTCCCGATGGCTCCAACCCAATAGACCGGATCAACAAGTCGATCCATTCGTCAGTGGTCATTTGCGCACGCCCGGCGAAATACTCAGCAAGATCGAACGCTGCCACTTGAATCGGCCTCAGTTCCTCGATCCAGAATGGACTCCGCTTGCCCGAGGCCTGGTCGTCATATTCGTGACGCAGCTCCACTTCGCACCAGACACCGTCTACCAGCAACCTGTCGAACTGGCGAACATACCGATCCGGCACGTGGACGAACTTGTGTCCGAAGTTAACAATCTCCGCCCAATATTTGTCGTCGTCCGACAGGTAACGCACCTTCACCTTGTCGATCAGCGTGTAGCGACCCTTCTCCTTCACAAGCGATTGGACGCGGTTCGACTCATCGGGCCGCACAAAGTTCTCCGTCAATGTCGAGTTGACGATCTTTAAACCCGCTTCAACGGCCATGGCGTCATCGGTTGCGCAATACTTGCCAAGCAGATACTCCAGCACATAAACAGGCACGGTCGAGCCAAACTTTAGTTTCCGCACCAACTCCTTGCGAACGACCTTCCCGGCGAACACCTGGCTGACCTTCCCGTCCAAGGCATCTTGAGGTTCAGATGGCAAGCGCCACCTCCACGTTTTCGAGCTTCTTTAGTTCCACGCCAGTGGCCGCGTCCACCACGTGAATGCTGACGGTTCCACGGGAGGGGGCCTTGCCCGTCAGCATCAACGCCACGGTATTCACTTCCGTGAACGCGGGTTCCGCTTCAAGCGACCGCAACGCTACTGCGCCCGTTGCTTCCTGGAATCCATAGGACCCACTCACGGGAATTGCACAGACCTCGCCCCCTGCTCGAACCTCGACTCGCACAACGGGCCAAGACTCGGCAAATAATCCTTCGGAATTTGCCTGAATACGGACGCTCAGGAATCGGGTGGTTACCTTGGCACTCCCGAGCGATACTTCCCAGGTCAGTCTCCTGGCGCCCTTGGTCACAGTCCTTGCCTTTAGCGTCACCACGACGACGGGCAATAGGATCTCTTGCGGAGACAGACCGCCATGAAAGTAGGCCGTTGGTCCCGCTGTGCGGAAAGCGGCCAGATTCCACGGCACGGCCATTTCCAAATCTGACCTGGCTCCGAATCGTGACACCTCCGTCAATAAGTAGCTCTCGCTTGCTGCGCCACCTTGACCGGCCCACACGCGGCGGTGGGAGAGCACGGTCTTGCCTCCCGGCGGATCGATCTTATCGCTCTCTGCTAGATCCTCACCATACAGGTAACCATGATCGGCAGCAATGACGAAGTGTTCAACTCCCTCTTCGGCTAGCTTCCGCATTGCCAGTCCCAAATGAGTCAGCACTCGCTCCATGTGCTCGCGCGCAACGGTCATTTCATCCTCGCCGCTCTGGTCGATCTCCCGCGACGTGACGACAATCAACGCTGAGCTTTCGACGTCCTTCAGTTTGCGCCGGAATCCTCGCGGGTCTTCGAGCTTCAGATCGACCACCGCCACACCGGCGCGCTCTTTCAAGTAAGCGATACGGTCCGCGCGATTCTTGAGCACTTGGCCATGGAGACTCACCTGCAACTTAGTGGTCCCGCCGATCTGCAATCCGCTCGAAGCGGAGGGTAGCAGTGCCGCCATTCCCACTTCGGTGATGCTGGGCGCGGTCCCTATCGCCAGCTCCATCCTGGATTCGAAGTCGCCGCCGAGTACTTCCGGCAGCTCTCGTGCCAGTTCCCAGCGCAGAGCGTCCACCAAGACATACGCTGTGCGGTGGCCGGCGAGTTCCGGCGCGACATAGCGATCATAAATCTCAGTCTGCCGGCCGCAACTCCCGACATTGAACCCTTCGGCACGCCACGCTCGAATAAATTGCTCTGCGAGTACGCCTGAAACCTCCTGATGGCGCCGCCGAACCGCGTGGACAAGCTGATCCACTTCCGCCACCGGTGTCGCGAGCGCGAATTCCAGACTACTGGCCCGGCGCTCCAATCTTCGATGCAGCGTATCGAGTTCGGCCCAGTTTGCCTCGCCAGTGTACCGGTCCACGATCTCCGTCCAGGAGAACGCCCGTTCCCGGACGGCCTTTTCGATCTCCAAGGCGCGCACCAGCAGTTGGCCCGCCTGCCATACGAGCGTCCACTCGGCCTGCGATTCGGTATCCTGCTCTGCCCAGAAACCTTTCAATCGGGATTCAGCGATATTGACAACATTCGGATCAGGGATCATCCGTGCGGCTACTCGCCCCAGGAGCCGCCGCTCCAGCGACAAAAACGTCTCCACGCATTCCAAGGCGCTATCCGTGAAATCGATTGATTCCAGGTGGAGCGACTTTGATACTTCGGCGGCCGTGGCAGGATAGGTCCCAGCGATATCGCGCCGGTTGCGCCATTCTTTGGCGAGTTCGGCTGCGCGCCGTGCCACCGGCGCGTCCGCGGCTGAAATGACGTGCTGCAAAGACTCAGGAACTTCGGAGCGTAGCGTTTCCAGCAATTCGCAGGTCAGCGCCTGGCGCGCTAGTAGCGTCCGGAGCGTAACGGGAGAGGCGCCGGCTTCCACGGCCAACCCATAATGTGCACTCAATGCCTGCGCCCAATCGGCCAAGCCATTCCGCGACACTAATTCGGAATCGCGTTCCGGGCGCGCCAGAAATTCCAAGGCCGCTTCAGTCACTATCGGGGTACCGAAATGCACGGTCAACGCCGTCGATAATGGAGCGCCGCCACTCTCCGCTTCCCAGTCTTCTAGTTCGGCGAGAGTCAGGCGGCCTTGTTCGATCTGGCGGTCAAGGTCGGCCAGCCGTGCATCGGCGACGCGGCCCTTCAGCGCCTTGCGCGCCACGACGGCTAGCCGAGTGTTCCGGTTTCCGGAAACCCCGGGGCGGAGGTCGATGCCCAGCGCGAGCATTTCTGCCAATGGCTCTTCCGCCTTCTCCCATGCGACTTGTAAGTAGACCAGCAGTTTAGGAGCGTCGAGTCCACGCAAGAACGGCTCCGCTTCCAGCCGCAGCTTGTAGAAGCTGTCGTGAAACAGGAGGACCGTTTCCTGCCCTGCGTTCAACCCGCGGACGATGGCTTCATAGTGTCGTTCGGGGTCGAACCATAGCACCAGACCCCGGTCGCGAACGTACTCTCCGACCAGCTTTTCGATGGCTTCGGTGATCACTCCCATGCTCTATTCCAAACCGTGCGCAATACGGTAGCTCTTGTTCTCTTTACACGCTGCCAGCGTCTCGCGCGGCCAGTAGCGCATGGCAGTCTTGGCCCAGGGATACTTGCCGCCCTTGAGCGCGTTCCAGACTTTGCTCAAATCGAGCTTTGCGTCGGCCTTCTTCCATGCGGGCGTCAGTCGGTAGAGCGGTGCGACATTTAGCAGGATGCCATCATCGAATTCGGGCACCCAGCGTGCGGTGGAGCTCTGACCATCTGCGTTTACGACCGGCTCGCTATTGGTCGCGTCAATCGCTTGCTGGAACGCTTCGAGATCGCTCAATTCCTCCGCCCACTCCTGCGACTTCCGCTTCCATTGCGCCTTTTCTTTACCTTCGGTGGTCAGCTCCTTCTGTTTTGCCTGATTCAATTGTTCGGTCACTTGAAAGATCCGGCCGCCAAGGTAGCGCTTTCCTTGCAGTAGCGCCAGGGTCTGGTCCGTCGCCCGCT
>Ga0210406_10008685_pt1 | contig 10164 bp, 11 predicted proteins | sample IncBWC30MmetaG_FD_155454 | JGI IMG/M metagenome (GOLD analysis project Ga0210406, IMG submission 155454) | Forest soil microbial communities from Barre Woods Harvard Forest LTER site, Petersham, Massachusetts, United States - Inc-BW-C-30-M | ecosystem: Environmental > Terrestrial > Soil >... | reverse complement strand
GGCAAATTCACGGTTCCAATGGAACTGGGGTTGTCCGATAGCACCGCTGGGTTGGATCGAATCTCGTTTGCCGAGTGGCTTCGCTCACAGGGGATGAATTCTCGCGTTCTCAACTGGTATATGAACTACTGTTGCCGCGACGATTACGGGGCAAGCACGGACAATACATCGGCTTGGGCAGGGATCCAGTACTTCGCCTCTCGCGAGTCCGAAGAAAAGGGACCATTAACCTGGCCCGAAGGCAACGGATGGATCGTGCGCCGGTTGTTGGAGCGACTCGGGAGCTTTGTGCAGACCGGCCAGATGGTGTACAAAATCCTGAAACGCGGAAAGGACTGCAGCGTCTTTGCGGGAGACACCGAGTATCAAACCGAATTCGTAGTCTTTGCCGCGCCTACGTTCCTCGCGCCATACGTGGTCGAAGGCATGGCTCCGCTGCACGACTTTGAATATTCTCCCTGGTTGACTGCCAACCTTACTCTCGATCGTCTCCCTGATTCCTACGGCACGGATCCGACATGGGACAGCGTCTTCATGGATTCGCCGACGCTGGGCTACGTCGACGCGACTCATCAAAGCCTGCGCTCGCACGTGGATCGGACAGTGTGGACGTTCTACTGGGCGTTGGCAGACGGAACACCATCAGAGAGCCGTCGATTGCTTTTGAATCGGGATTGGAGCTATTGGAAGGACGCGATCCTCCACGATCTAGAGCGCGTGCATCCTGATATCCGCAGGTGCGTCTCTAGAATTGACATCATGCGAATGGGACATGCCATGGCGCGGCCCAAAGTGGGAGCCATCTTTTCCCCTGAGCGCCGTAGTCTTGCCAAGGCGCGCGGAAGGATTCTATTCGCGAACTCCGACCTCAGCGGTTTTTCAATTTTCGAGGAAGCACAGCATCGGGGCGTCACTGCGGCCGACAGACTAATACATGAGGTCGGCGGGAGGGCAGGCGTCTTACAAACTCCTTGTGCTTCGGTTTAAAGTGGCTCATAACCCCCGAACGGTAATTCCAGAGGCGCTGACAAAAGTCAAATTGCTACTGCCGAATTCCCAGCTTGTGATCGCATTGCATTCGCCCAATCCCCCCTCTAAACCGGACTGCGCAAGTGTCCTCCGGAGAAAAGCCGGTAAAACGATGCCAGACGTGCCGACCAGTCCGTTCTCTGCAGTCCGGTTTGTCGAGGAAGAATCGCGAAAAATGGGCATCTTTCGCGTATTTGGAGGGAAGGAGCGGCGGAATTTCTCTGCACTTCAGACTGCGTGGCGGAGGGAAGGGGATTCGAACCCTCGGTACGGTTTTGCCACGCTAAGCCTCGACATATCCGTAAGTTGCAGATAGCAAAACCTTACCAGAGAATTTCACATTAAAACCCGACATCAGAGCTTTGTAATCAGTCCGGTTTCTATTCGCCGTTCCATTCGAACCTGAAGGCGTACGCCAGGCGATTCTGCGACAGAAAAGTGGTCACTTTGCTCGGCGCCAGGCAGCCTGATTGCGCTTCATGTGACTGCGTGCCTAGCGGGCAGTCACATGACCGAAGGTTTCTCCGGCGGAAAGAATTACTCGAGGCGCGGATTTCTGATAATTTTCCACTTTTATGCTCGCGCTTTCTCGGCCGTTGTGGCTCCACTCCTCACAAGCAGACTTCTGGAGAACTACCCGCTCGGGCTGTCCGTGGATCAAATTCTAATTTCTCACGGCTACAGGACCAGCATTTCGTCAGTGACCCTGAACAGTGGCCACGACCGGCAACACATGCCTTTCTTGATCGTGCGAACTGCCAAGCCTTCGCCAAACGACTCGAATAATTGCCGTGATCGGTAAAGCGAGATAAACGCCGGCAAAGCCGCCAACGGCAGCGCCCACCATCAGCGTAAATATCGCGAGAATCGGATGCATCTCCAACTCGCGCCCAAGAACGCGCGGGGCGATCCAGTAATCGATGAGAATTCTCCAGATAGCCAGCAGCGCACCCATCCATATCCAGTGACTCTGCGTGACGATACCGAAGATGATGATGGTGGTTGCGGCGGTTATCGATCCCCCTATCGGAATGAACTCCAGGACGCCTGCGAGGATTCCCAGGGCCAGCGCGTGGGGGTATCTCAACACAAATAGCGATAAAGACACATACGTCATGGACATGCCGACCAGGGTCACCTTCGCGCGAATGTAGTGGCTTAACACGCTGTTGACCTCACGCGACAAGGATTGCAGCCTGTCGAGATTCTCTTCGGTGGCAAATGCAGCCAGCGCCAAATCGGCAAGCCGTCGTCCGTCAGCTAAAAAGAAGACGGCAAGAATCGGCATGACGGCGCCGGCACCAAGAATCATTGCGGCCAGACTCTGGATCTGGCTCGAAGCCTTCCGGATGGATTCACGGTGTGATGTGAGGAACTCTTTTGCGCCGAGGGTTTGCGCCGCGCTCCATCCATTCGTCTGCCCCACCTCAGTCGCGATCTCGCCGCTGCCCAAACGGTCACTGAAAGAGGCAACGTTCCGCAAGAATACACCCGGCCGGCTGCTTGCTTGCGGAATAAGGACATATACGGTGCCTGCGACAAGGATGAGCATCCCGAGGTAGGCCTCTGCAATGTGAACGCCTCGCGCTTTTCTCCGAAGGAGTGAATGGCGATCTAGGAGACTCACGACTGGATCGATCAGGTACGCAAAAAGGATGGACAGGCAAAAGATAGCGAGTACGGCACGGGCCATGTACACAATCAGAAGCACAGACGCAAAGAGTAGTATGGTCAGCAATACGCTTACAGTTTTTCGATCGAGGAGTGTCATAATTGATCCTCTATTCCTGTTTTGCTTCAAGTTGTTGCTTGTAAGAACCAAGCGCCTTCTCAAGCGAAGAGCGCGTCTTGTCAATTGCAACTTTCCGCACAATGCCTCCCTTGAAGCCAGTCAAACCCGCCTGCCGCGAGCCCTTGATGGTGATCAGGTAAAAACCGCTCCCGCTCGAGTCCTTCGCGCACACTGTGCCATCTAGGGCCGTTTGGAAGTAATGGCTCGCATAGATTTGCTTCACGGCGACCGCGTAGGTGGGCTTATCGGGAGATGTTCCGTGGTAAGTGATGACTTGAACCACTCGCAGCGTGGGCTTCAATCCGAAATTCACCTTCTCCCAGTAGAAGTCGGACTTGATCTGATCGGATGCAGCGTCTGGATACTTGAGCAGGTACTGCTCCAATTCCGGCAGGTACGCAGGCAGCGCCTTGATCTCGTGCAAGAGCGAAGCGAAAGTATCTGCCACCTGAGTTGGGTGGTTCTTGTCGCGATAGGTGCCGAGCGCCGAGTTCCCGCCTTGCTGATAGCGCTTCAGCGCGTCCAAGACCATTCGTTGTGCGAGGCGGTTTGCTTTGTCGGCATGATCAGGAGCCGACCAATCCACCGACCTCTGAAACTCTCCCATCGTCTCGGCCGGAAGTTGTACTTCACAGTGGCCTGGCTGGCAGCGCTGAATGTCCTTCAGATCTTCATCCTCGAAAGAGAATCCATCGAGGTCAGCGGGCCGCGGCGGGTCGCTGAATTTCTGCAGCGCGAGGAAGCTCGGAACTTTGCGAAGGGCGTCGAGATCGGACGCAAGCTTTAGATACTGTTCGGGCGTTGAATTGATGTAGACAGTGCCAAAGACGAAGACCTCATCCGGAACCGGCGACGGCAGCACTATTGCGATTGCCTTCCCCGAACGGACATCCCGTATCTGCTCGTCACTCAGGCCGACGAATTCCCGAAAGAACGTCCCCGGCTCGGTCGGCTGGTTGACACTTCGCTGCTCCCCGGCGCGAGCTTGGGAAATGAGCAGAAAAATGAGAACGAGATGTCTAAATAGTTTCATGCTGCATGGCCTTTCCACTCTGGCGTTCGCCAGAAGTGTCATTGAGCTTGAACTGCTCTAATAATTCGCCGCTAATCTCGGTGCGATTGCGAGGACCCGAGCAGCTAACCGCTAGAGTCCTTCCACTTGGGAATGGTTCACCTACCGCGATCGAGATGAGAGTCATGTCGGTATTCCGCCACATCAAAACACCTTGTGCTTAATTAATGCCGGGAGAATCGGAGTTATTTGGAGCTGCAGGTTCCATTTCGAGCCATAGACCTGCGGATGTACCGCGTAATATTGGATCTGCAAGTCGAATTTCACCGGCATGGGCCCGAGTTTGCGCAGCTTTCCCACTTGCAAGCCCACTGGAAACGTCACCTTGTTACCGCTGGGCGCTTCCCAGTCAACAAACATATTGGGATTTGTTCCAACGGTCCATCCGTTCGGGAGGGTGCGGACAAAAGCGTAGATCAAGCTCATTTGTCGGGTCCGTCGGCCGTCGCCGCCGACCGAAAACCACTGCTGCGGAAACACATAGGTTACGAAGTTCTTGCCCACGTACCCGACCGCTGCGGCAGGTCCGACTTGCCATTTGTCCTGCCCGATCCGCGAATCCGTTGCGGTCGGAAAGATAAAAGTAGGGCCGGCAGCAAGCAGCCAGTTACCTACCAATCGATGACCCGGCGATAGCGCAAGCGCAACCGCTGTGTCGCCGAATCCTGTCACGCGATTAGACTGTCCGGCCTGGTCCTGTAACGGCGTGTTATTGAACAGCTGTAGCACCGGGCGTGTGACCAGGCTCCAGTCGTCGGTGAGTTTGACAGACATCAGGGGCTGAAACTGAAGATTGCTCTGCACTCGGTTTCCACCATTCGCGGGCATCCCTAACCAAGAGTTATTCTGCTGAAACTGCATCAGCCAGACACTCGCCAATGGATTAGCCGCCTGCTTGCTAGCCTCTGCCGCGGAATCGTTCTCAGCTGCCGATGGCTCGTGAGCAGTCAATTCCTGTGCTTGCGCCATGCCTGAGTTCAGGCAGGCGACGGTGAGTGCCACGGCGAGAACGGTCCTTATGATGAACCGGGCGAGTTGGATAACGATTAACATCATGATTTCCTCGAGTCGCGAGAATGACCCGATGATCGATGGGCCCTCCTGCGCTTTGCCTTTTTGCTTTCGCCTTCCACTACACGCCTTGGACAATTACTAGTTCCGAGTCAGCCGTGGCTTGGCGCAGCGCCTTTGGCTCGGCGTATTCTGGCGAAGCCCACCACTCTCGCGCCTGCTCCATGCTGGGAAACTCGGCGATGATGAGTCTTTCGCGCGGCCACTCTCCCTCGAGAACAATGGGGCCGCCGCGCGCGACCAATCGGGCGCCATATTTCGCCATTGTTGGCAGCAGCATCCGTCTGTAATCCTGGAACCGAACCGCATCTTTGACCGTAAGACTTGCAATGACATACACCGACATGGGTTCCTCCTTTATCGCGTGATCGATGATTTTGCCGTACGAAGTTCTTGAAACTGGCTGCCACGTTGTTTTCTGTTCCGACTAAGAAGCGTAATCGCAGCCGCGAGCAGCCAAATTGCCAGAGCTCCAGCAACTGCTGCGGCTGCGTCAGGCAAGGTCAGAGTGAATAGAAAAATCGCCCCTAGCGCCGCTAATACGACTGCTAACGGAAGCACCACATATCCAAAGAGTCCGCGCCGCACCTGCGAACTGAGAAAAATAATCCCCAATGGCAGGAACAGAACTGGAGTTAACATCAGCCAATAGCCGCCTAAAATGATCTTTGCGATGAGAAAAGTGATAATCATTTGCTTTAGTCCTTTCGTCCGGGCCGGTATCGCCTGCCCGTTTTCAGGCTAGCTCCGCCCGCGTTGTCCGGTTCATTCCTCTTGTCTGGAATTGCATCCGTGTTCTTGCTCCAGGCTGCAATTCCATACGCGTAACGGCACCATGCGGACCGCCGTGAGCATCTGCATCGTGCCTCTGGCCGTTCGATCAGACCTGGTTCAGTTGGTCGAACGATTTCCCAAACTATGCCGCGCCCAGCGCTTCGGCACGGCTGCTGGACTTCAATCCGGCTTTTTTCGCCATGAACAGCCCCGCGAAAGAACTGCGCACCTGCGAGAAAACGACAAACCATAGCACCGTGACGACAGTGGCGGGCGCAATGTTGTCTGAGTCCAAAAACATGTGGAAGCTCAGGATATTCACGATCACCGGTCCGAGCAGCGTCAGTGCGAGCGGCACGTAGCGGTTGCTGAGCAGCAGCGCGCCACCGATGAGTTCCGTTCCGAAGGCGATCACGTAGTAGTGCGACCCTAATAAAGCTCCCATGAACTGTCCCGCGAGACCCGCCACTGACGGACTCGGGAAAAAATGTAGAAACGCGTTGAGGCCAAAGACCGTGAAAACGAGGCCCAGCAACACCCTGGCGATGACAAAGATGTACTTCATTGTTTTCTCCTTTTATTTATGCAGATCGATCAATTTCCGAACGTAAGTGGACATTCCCAAGCGTCAGGCGGCTCGGTCACCGCCCCCGCTTTTAGGGTGTGTCCTCCTTGGTCGAGGCTTCCATGCTGTGCGCATGGTGAGCATTATTTGGACCGCCCATGGCCTTGTCGTGGAGAGTCTGGTATGTGCGCTCTCTGGCGGCGGCCTCCTCCGTCGTCAGGTGCAGCGGCTGGGGCGGCTTTTCATAGCTGTCATATTCGTACCCGAGCGCCGTAGTGCGATCGGTCATGCTGACCGGCAGATCCGCGCGCTTGCCGCTTCTGTCTCCGTACGAGAATTTGCGATTGAGGTATCGGGGATCGGTAGGATTCTTATTCCCGAGCCGGTTCCAGCTTTCCCAGAGGCGATCGATGTTGGCGTGATGCAGATAGAACATCGGGTCAGCGCCGACGGTTGAGAAATCGGCCATGTCGCCCCCGAGGCCAATATGAGTGAAGAAGTGAGGGTTTATGTCCAATCTGGGATTGAACCCAAGGTTGCCGTTGGGCCCATCGATGTAAAACTTCTCGTTGAGGGCGTCCAGGTTGATCCAGTCCTTGAACGGTGTATCGATGCGTCCGCCGCCATTGACCCAGAACCAGCGCGTACCGTCATACAGCGGGCTGCCGGGGACACGGAACACGGCTGGCACGACCAAATCAGCTTCGTTGCCGGTGATTGGGTTCCAATAGGGAAGCGTAAAATCCTCGTCGTGCAGCACCTCCCGAATGACCCCCTCGAACTGAACAAGCATCAATCGATGCCAGGGGAGGAAAAACCACTGTTGAAACTGCTCTGGGTTGGAAGGATTGGTCGCGTGGGCTTGGCACCCATCCCACACGGCGTCGGCATCGGCTTGAACCTCCTTCGGGAGAGTGGCGATGACCTCGGCTTTCTTTTTCATGGAGAGATCCCACAGCGCTGCCGGGTAGCCCTTGACCCAATGTGTGTACCACCACCACGTCCAGGAATGCTCATCGGAGTCCGGCAAAGTCTTCATGATCTCGACCGCCTGCGCGTATTTCGCGAGCATCACCTGACCTTCGGGACTGTTCACGTTGTAGCGAATGTACGGCTTCTTCCCTCCGAAAGAAGCCGTGCCCACGCTGTTTGCACCCTCGGTCGAAATCGCGCTTACGTTCTTCAGACGAGCGGAAGAAGAAGTCGCGATTTTGTTGTCCACAGCAGCGGAAGGAAAAGCCGCACCCACCGTTTTTGCACCTGTGGAAGGGGGCGCTTCGTCCTTCTTCGCACCCGTTTGAGGAGTTGGAAAGAAGAAGTTCAACTCCAGGACGTCGTGCTGTCCGGTGTGGACTTCGAGCCGTGGATCCTGGAACGACAACGCACCGGCGGACTGAATCATGCCGCTGACGAGATGAAATTCGTTTCCAATCACTGCGCCGGCGATGCCATGCCGCGGCATCGACATTGGTGGCAGCGAGATCCATGAATTGGTGGCCGGTTCATACGCCTCGACGGCACGGAATGCTCCGACGAGCTCCTTCGTAGTCACTTCGCCACCCGCTATGTAGATCCTGCGGCCATCGGTGTCGCAGGCGCCGCCGCTACGAGGCGTCGGCATCCGTTCTTTCGGAGCACTCCACATATCACTTACTGGGCTGTACTCCTCCACCACATCCGTGTTGGTAGCGGACAGGATGAAGGCGTGGCCAGTGCGGCCACCAATTACGTAGATTTTGCCGTTAACGGCGGCGGCGTACGCGTGATTGCGCGCCACCGACATCGGCTTGCGACTCTCCCACTTATTCGTGGCCGGATCAAAAACCTCGTTGGTGGTGAGAACCAGAGATGGCCCGAAGAACGTGAAGTATGGGTCTTTGGAACCTGCCACCGTGGTTGCGCCGCCGATGACGTAAATCTTGCCGGCGACTTCAACCGCTACGCCAGCGCCGCGTTTCGTCGGTAACGGAGCCAGCGACTTCCATGAGTCGGCCGCCGGATCGTACTCCCACGTGTCGGCGATGGGTTCCCACGCGCCGCCGGTCGGGATCTGGGTGTCCTTTGGAGGCACGAAACCGCCGATCACGTAAATCTTTCCGTTGGCAGCGGCTAAGGCGGCATGGTGGGCCAACCGCGGCATCCCTTTTTTCTCAGTCCACTTGTCGGTAGCCGGGTCGTACTCGTAGTTGAGGCCCGCAGCCTTACCTTCATCCCAGCCGCCGACCACATACATTTTGCCGTTGAGGGCAACACCATAAAGTTCTTCATCCGGATACGGGAATGGTGCGGCCTTCTTCCAGGGGTTTATTGGCATCTGAGCCAGCGCGGCGGTGCAGAAAACCAGGCTGGCGAACAAGGCAAGCAGTGCAGTTCGTCGTTGTAGCACTTTTGACATACATTTCTCCTTTTGAGTGTTGAATTGAAATCAGTTTCTCGATGGCATTTTGAAGATCAGGCCAAACATTAAGTAGCGGACGTCTTTGATTCCGTTTGTGTTTTCCCACATATAGGAGGGCTGAAACGACACGTGCTTCTCGATGGGCACCGTGACGCCAGTCCAGGCTCGGTTTTTCGTCCACCCGCTTCCCTGGTCGTAAAAGGCTTCGTAAGAGGCGAAGGGTTTCCAGATGTGGCCCCGAACCGCAAGGGGATACGCGATCGCGATCCGATCGCGATAGCGGTTGATCTCTTTTTCTGGAAGAGACTTTCCGCCGTACACGTATGTGGGAAGAAACCTTCTGACATACATGTTGCGCTCGGAAATTTCAAACTTGTGGACCGAGAACATGACCGTCCCGTCGATCCGAAATTGGTGCTCCTGGACAGTGCGAGTAAACCCTCCCGAATGATTCGCGAGTTCATTAAGCCCGTCTGGCGGGACCGAGTAATACAGATAGCTGGGAGTGATCGAAAGAAACTTTGTCGCGCGAAAAGTGGCGTCAAACTGTCCTGACGGTGCTTTCAATTCGCCGATGTAAAACCCATAGAATTTAAGGTCGATCCGCTGTTGCACAGGGGCAATCAACTCTGCCCAGCCCGTGGGCGCAACGACCGAGCCACTTCCGCGTCCACTGGGTACGTCTACTTCCTGGGCAACGCACAACGCGCCGAGCGAAACGAACAACAACAGCAGAAAAGTTGGTACCAGATGCAGCGCAGATTTTGTAAATCCTTGCATGGCTTCTCCTAGCCCGGATGCGTAGTGTCAACGCGCCCGATTGCGAACGTTTAGGGGATATGTGGCGATGAACGGAATTGCCTCATCCCCAAGATCCCGCTCACGACCGGATGTGATTTGCGATCACATCCAGTTGTGACGCAAACAAGAAAGGCAATCGGCTCGCCAAAGTTAGACCGGGGCTAAGTGCTGGATTTTATTGCTGTGCCGGAATGAGCCGGGCCAAATTGCAGTGACCACTGCCCGCCGATGGGCAGCAGACCTGGGCAGCGCGGGATGAACATAGTTGGTGTCATCGCAGGGACAGCGGCGTGTGCGTACGCGACCGTGTCGCAGATCGTCGCAAGTTAGATGATTGGCAGGTGCGATGGACAATGAGTTGAGGAAATCGGGAAATGCTCGCAGTTTGCTGTGGAATCTCACCCAGTCACTTGAAACGGTTCAAGGGATTGCCGGCTTCTATGTAGTGCCCGGCTTCTTCGTGAATAGAAGCAGCTACGTCGCAAGGTGCCGGTGAAACCTAGAACGCGGGTTGCTGTTCTTCAGAATTGCGCTGTTGGGCGTCAACTTCCTTCGCGGAGTAATTCACAGTCTTTGCTCGCGGCACTGTCAGAATGCGAAGTTTCATGTCGCTTAGAGTCTCTTCCTGCCCAGGTTCGACTGTCACGGAGGAGCTCCATTGG
>Ga0210406_10008684_pt1 | contig 10165 bp, 5 predicted proteins | sample IncBWC30MmetaG_FD_155454 | JGI IMG/M metagenome (GOLD analysis project Ga0210406, IMG submission 155454) | Forest soil microbial communities from Barre Woods Harvard Forest LTER site, Petersham, Massachusetts, United States - Inc-BW-C-30-M | ecosystem: Environmental > Terrestrial > Soil >... | reverse complement strand
ATCCCGCGGTTTACCAGCCGCATTATTAAAGAACGTATTTCCCGAGAAATCCGTGGTCCGGTAATAGCCAAACACGTCTCCGTGAAAACCGTTGGTTCCGGTTTTCAGCACCGTGTTGAAGACGCCTCCGCCTGTTCTACCCATGGTGGCGTCATACGTGCCCTCCTGAAGCTTCATTTCTTGCACGGCTTCGACGGTGGGGATGATCACCGCACGGTTGGTGGAATCCGTGACCGGAATCCCGTCGATCAGGTAGTTGTTCCCGCGAATCGGACCGCCGCCCACCGAAATCTGGGAAGAGCCGCTTTGGTCCTGGAAACGATTGAAGCGCGGGTCTCCACCCGTGGCGACGTTGGTCGCCAGCTTGGAGAGCAGAAATACGTTGCGGCCCAGATTCGGAAGGTCTGCGATCTGTTGCTCGGTCAACACCTGGCCGTTGGACGCGTTGGTATTCTCGATCAACGCGGCTTCGGCTGTCACCTGGACGCTTTCCGTGAGCTGGCCGATTTCCATCTTCAGATCGACGTTGACATTCTCTTGCGTATTGACGATGATGCCCGACTGGATCAGCTTCTTGAAGCCAGGAGCCTCGACCGAGATGGAATAGGTAGCCGGCTCGAGTTGGGCGAACACATATTCCCCTAAAGCATTGCTGTTCGTCGCCCGGACGACCCCCGTAGCGGAATTGGTCAGCACGACTTTGGCGTCGGTAATCACGGCCGCACCCTGATCTTGAATCAGGCCGCGGACGCCCCCCACAAAGTTTTGCGCAGAGAGTATGGACGCACAGAGGATTGCAAATGCGGCCAGAAGGACCCACCTAAGAGAAGCCAGAAGTGCTTTCATGGGTAACCCCCTTCAACGAAATTTGCAACAGTATAACACAGATATGATCGACCTCCTTTTGAATGGCCAAAGAGATCGGTCAACCAAACGGGCGTGCGCCGCAAAAGCTTGAAGGCGAACTCGGGGCCAAGCCCGGCCTTGAACGCCAGCGAGATCCATAGCAGCGCGAACGGCTCCCGCACACGGGCCTGGGTGAGCGCGCCGGCATCTACGCCTTTGAAACCCAGTTCGCCGGCCAGTTGTTTGACCGTTCCGCGCGCCCAACCGGCCACCTGCTCGCCGGCGGAAGTGGTGTTGCCCGGCGCCAATCCGGAAAGATCCGGCAACACCGGATTAGTCGCGTCGATGAGGATTTTCCCGGTCAAGTCGCCGAGCCCTGCACGACCTCTTTCGTCACCAGCCAAGGTGTGGCCAGCACCAGTACGCCAATGTTCATATGTCTTGCTCCTGGTTAAGTTACGATACCCATGAGACTGGGAATTCGAGTTCGCAGTCTCGGGAAAATTAACGATGGCTCTGAAATTCACAATCTCTTACCTGGAAGATTCCCTGACGCTTTTTCGCTATTACAAGAAGCTGGCCGAGCGCGCCATGGAGCAAGTGACCGACGACCAGCTTTTCGAAGTGCTGGATGCCGAGTCTAATTCAATCGCGATCATCGTCAAGCATATGTACGGCAACATGCGCTCGCGATGGATGGATTTTCTCACCACTGACGGCGAGAAGCCGGACCGTAATCGCGACAGCGAGTTTGAAACCCCGCCCGCCACGCGCGAAGCTCTGATGAACCTGTGGGAGCAGGGCTGGAAGTATTTGTTCACCGCGCTCGAGCCTCTGTCAGATCCAGACCTGGACCGCACCATCACGATTCGCGGCGAAGCTCACTCCGTCACGCAGGCTATCAACCGGCAGATCGGCCACTATTCGTATCATTGCGGCCAGATTGTGTTCCTTGCCAAGCATTTTCAACACGCAAATTGGAAATCGCTGACTATTCCGCGCGGCAAGTCGGCTAACTTCAACCAGAGAGTCGGCGCCGGCGAAGCCAGCCAGCGCTAGAGGATACCTCTATGGCAAAATGCGCCGCCTGCGGGACTGAAATAGCCGAAAATGTTCGCTTCTGTTCCTCTTGTGGCGAGAAGGTGGCTGAAGAGGCCTACGCGACCCGTACCGTAGCTTCTCTGCGCCCAGTCACGCCGAAGTCCCCGAGTAGCGGCGGTCGAAGCCCTTCGTCTACGTCAGTGCGTGAGAGCCGGTTTTTGCCCGGAACGCTTTTGGCTGGACGATACCGCATTGTATCGCTCATCGGAAGAGGCGGGATGGGCGAAGTGTATCGGTCCGATGACCTGACGCTGGAACAGCCGGTGGCACTGAAATTCCTGCCCGAAAGTATAGGAGAGAACGAAGCGGCACTCACGCGTTTCCGGAATGAGGTTCGCATCGCGCGACAGGTGTCCCATCCCAATGTCTGCCGCGTCTACGATGTCGGCGAAATCGACGGCCATATGTATCTGTCGATGGAGTACGTGGATGGAGAAGATCTTGCCTCGCTGCTGCGCCGCATCGGCCGTCTTCCTAGCGACAAAGGAATTGAGATCGCGCGTAAACTGTGCGCAGGTTTGGCGGCAGCCCACGAAAAGGGCGTCCTGCATCGCGACCTGAAACCGGGCAACGTCATGCTGGATGCGCGCGGCCAAGTCCTGCTGACTGACTTTGGCCTGGCCGGGCTGGCGGACCAGATCGCTGGCGCCGAAGTGCGCAACGGCACGCCCGCTTATATGGCGCCGGAGCAGCTTTCGGGCAAAGAGGTCACGGCGCGCAGCGACATCTATGCGCTAGGCCTGGTGCTGTACGAGATCTTCACCGGCCGGCGCCCTTTCGAGGCGAGCACTCTGGCTGAATTGGTACGGGCACAAACCGACACGACCCCCACCAGTCTGACATCGCTGGTGCGGGATCTCGATCCGGCGGTAGAGCGCGTGATTCTACGCTGTCTCGATCCTGAGCCGTCGCGCCGGCCGTCGTCCGCGTTGGCGGTGGCTGCGGCGCTGCCGGGCGGAGATCCTCTTGCAGCCGCGCTCGCCGCCGGAGAGACGCCGTCACCTCAAATGGTCGCCGCGGCGGGTGAGGGCCTGGGGCTCGCGCCGAAAACTGCGATGACTTTACTCGCGTTCGTGATTTTGTCTTTAGCCGCCTATTACGCTCTGGCGGTGCGAAGGAGCGCTCTCGAGAGGATTCATCTCGATTACTCGCCCGAAGTTCTGTCGCAGAAGGCTAGGGATGTCATCCAAGGACTCGGTATCGATGTCTCCGCCATTGATAACGACTACGGCTTTGATTGGGATAACAAATTCGTCGAGTACATTGAGAAGAACGACAAGCCCGTACCTGACTGGAGCAAGATCTTGTCCCAACGGCCGACGCCGTTTTTGTTCTGGTATCGCCAAAGCCCCTATCCGCTGACCGCCGACAGTTATCACGACGATTTACTGACTCCGGGCATTGTGGACCGCGGGGATCCAGCACCCATTTTGTCCGGTATGATTGGTCTTCAACTGGATCCCCAGGGCCGCTTGTTGTATCTCGAGCGAATTCCCGACCAGCAGCTGCAGCCCGCCAAGGACGTCCCGCAAATCGACTGGAAACCGCTGTTCGCAGCCGCGGGCCTGGATCTTTCGAAATTCCAGTCCTCAGAACCACTCCGGACATGGCTGGCAACTTCCGACACGCGCGCCGCGTGGACCGGCACATGGCCTGAATCGAATCGGCCGCTTCGCGTGGAAGCCGCATCTCTCCGCGGCAAACCGCTGGCTTTCGCCCTCATCAGTCCTTGGACCGGCACGGGTCGCGCTCCCCAGGGACCATCGAGGGGAGCGTGGGGCCAGGTGATCATCTTCGCGGTCATACTGGTAGCGATTTTCTTTGGAGGCGGTTGGCTCGCCCGGCGAAGTTTGAAGCAGGGCCGGGGTGATCGCGAGGGGGCCTGGCGGCTGGCCTCTTGGATTGGCGGTGTGCAGCTGGCGCTTTGGATCTGTCGCGCTCACTTTACCGCTTCGATGGGCACGTTCGGGATGGCTATTCTCGCGGTGTGCACGGCGGTATTCTACGGCTTCACGGTTTACATCATGTATATCGCGTTGGAGCCCCATGTCCGCCGGCGTTGGCCGCAGACTCTCATCTCCTGGACCGCAATCCTGACGGGGCACTGGCGCGATCCAATCGTCGGCCGCGATGTTTTGATCGGCATGGCAGCTGGGATTGGCGTGCACGCCTTGTCCCAAACGGTGGATGCGTTAACGCTCGGATCCAATCTGCCTCCAACCCTTGGCCCAACCGCGGTCCTACTCGGCTTACGCAGTACTCTGACAGTTTGCCTGGTAAGCTTGCCGCACGGCATTCGCGACACGCTTATGTTTTTCCTGCTGCTTTTTCTTCTGAGAGTTTTTTTGCGGAATGAGTGGCTAGCTTCGATGGTGCTGGCGATCATTTTCTCCGCGGGAGACGTTTTTGGAAGCAACCATCCGGTGATAGATGGTCTGGAAACCCTGTTTGCTTACGGGTTGGTGGCAGTGATAGCCTGGCGATTCGGCTTACTCGCCCTAGGAATCTACATATTTACGAATAGCCTGGTCGCGGGGATGCAAACCACGCTGCATGCCAGTGCTTGGTATCTTGGCAACGACCTTTTCTTGCTGGCCTTCGTTCTCGGTTTAGCCGCGTGGAGCTGTCATACATCAATGGCGGGCCAGAAGCTCTGGAAAGAAAGCCTGCTGGAATCGTGATCAGTGTCTAGCCGCTGGCCGCGGACTGATGAATCTGCTGCAGACTCCACACTCGAATCGGGTCGCGTCTGCGAGAGGCAACGGCCTGCACAGCGGCTTTGGCGCCGCTTATGGTTGTGATGCACGGCACTCGATAGGTCACCGCGGCGCGCCGGATAGCTTGCTCATCGCTAAAAGAATGCGCGCCGGTGGTGGTATAGATGACCAATTGAAGCGATCCGACTTTCAGGAAGTCGACCGTATTGGGCCGGCCTTCGTTCACTTTGAAAACGGTCTTCACCTGTAGTCCAGCCGCCTTCAGCACGGCCGCGGTGCCGCGCGTGGCCACCAGCTTAAATCCGAATTCGGCGAATTTCGCGGCCACTTCGACCGCGGCGGCTTTGTCCCGATCGTTGACGCTGATGAACACCGTGCCGCTGTCGGGCAGTGGAGTACCAGCGCTCAACTGCGCCTTGCCGAATGCTTCACCGAAGTTCTCGCCGATCCCCATCACTTCGCCGGTGGAGCGCATCTCAGGACCGAGAGCCGGATCGACGCCCGGGAATTTGGCGAACGGAAAAACAGGCGATTTGACGAAGCATTGCGAGACCGGCAAAACGCCCGTAGTCTGCCCCTTGGTGAGATAGCCGAAATCACAGAGTTTCCGGCCGAGCATCAATCCGACGGCGATCTTTGGCAGAGGCACGCCGGTCGCTTTGCTGACGTATGGCACCGTTCGCGAGGCCCGGGGATTCACTTCCAGCACGTATACGGCGCCGTCCTTGATCGCATACTGTACGTTCATCAGTCCGATCACGTGCAGGGCGCGCGCCAGCTTGGCGGTGTATTCCTGAATGGTCTGGAGCACGGCGCCGGAAAGCCCCTGCGGAGGAAGAACACAGGAACTATCGCCCGAATGCACGCCCGCCTCTTCGATGTGCTCCATGATGCCGGCGATGAGTACGCCGCCATCGCTATCGGCCAGAGCATCGACATCCACTTCGGTGGCATCTTCGAGAAACCGGTCGATCAGGACCGGACGCTCTTGCGAGAATACCACCGCCTCGCGCATATAGCGGCGCACCATCTCCTCGTCATAAGCGATCACCATGGCGCGACCACCCAGGACGTAGCTGGGGCGCACCAGCACTGGAAATCCGATGCGGCGCGCGACCGCGCAGGCTTCCTCCTCACTAGTGGCGGCGCCATTCTCGGGCGACGGAATTTCCAAGTCGTCCAGCAGCCGGCCGAACAGCTTGCGATCTTCCGCCAGATCGATGTCGTTAGGATCGGTGCCGATAATCGGAACGCCTGCTGCTTTCAGCGGCAGCGCCAGATTCAGCGGCGTCTGCCCACCGAACTGGACGATGAGTCCGTCGGGCTTCTCCGTCTCGTAAATGTTCAGAACCTCCTCGCGGGTGAGGGGCTCGAAATACAGCCGGTCGCTGGTATCGTAATCGGTGGAAACAGTTTCCGGATTGCAATTGACCATGATCGACTCATAGCCGAACTCCTGCAGCGCGAAGGATGCGTGGCAGCAGCAGTAATCAAATTCGATGCCTTGACCGATGCGATTCGGACCGCTTCCGAGAATCATAACTTTCTTGCGATCGCTCGGCGCGGATTCGTTTTCCGATTCGTAACTCGAATAAAGGTAGGGCGTGAAACTCTCGAACTCGGCCGCGCAAGTGTCGACGCGATTGAAGACGGCATTGATACCTAGCGCCTGGCGCTTCTTACGCACCGCTTGAGAGCCCGTGTTCCACAGCAGGCCGAGACGCGTATCGGAAATCCCGTCGCGCTTGGCACGAAGCAGCATTTCTCGCGGTACGCTATCGAAGCTTTCTTTCGCCAGCACAGTTTCGAGCTCCACCATTTCGCGCATCTGTTTCAGGAACCAGGGGTCGACGGCGGTGATCTCGTGGATCTGCTCTACGGTCCAGCCTTGTTCGAGGGCGAAGCGGATATAGCCCAGCCGGTCTGGATTGGGAGTGATGAGGCGTTGGCGGATGAGCGCAGCCTCGAAGACCTCGGATTTCACGGCCCGGCCGGTCTCGAGACTGCGGATGCCTTTCGCGAGCGCTTGTTTAAAAGTACGTCCGATGGCCATTACTTCGCCCACCGACTTCATCTGCGTGCCGAGCACCGGCTCGGCGCCGGGGAATTTTTCAAACTGAAAGCGGGGAATCTTCACCACCACATAGTCGAGTGTCGGCTCGAAGCAGGCCGGCGTGACCTTGGTTATGTCGTTCTTGATCTCGTCCAGACGATAGCCCACGGCCAATTTAGCGGCGATTTTGGCGATCGGAAAACCGGTGGCTTTGGACGCCAGCGCGGAACTGCGCGACACCCGCGGGTTCATTTCGACGATCACCATCTTGCCATTCTCGGGATTGATGGCGAATTGGACGTTCGATCCGCCGGTGTCCACTCCGATTTCGCGCAGGCAGTTGAGCGCGGCGTCGCGCATCATTTGATATTCGCGATCGGTCAGCGTTTGGGCCGGGGCCACGGTGATGGAATCGCCAGTGTGAACGCCCATGGGGTCGAAGTTTTCGATGGAGCAGACGATGATGGCGTTGTCAGCCAGGTCGCGCATCACTTCCAGCTCAAATTCCTTCCAGCCCAGCACGCTCTCTTCGATTAGAACTTCGTGGACCGGCGAAAGGTCCAGGCCACGCTCCAGCGTTTCATGCAGCTCTTCGCGATTGTAGGCGATGCCTCCGCCGGAGCCTCCCATGGTAAAGCTGGGCCGCAGGATCACCGGGTAGCCGATGCGACTGGCGAAGGCAACGCCATCGTCAATGTTGTTGACCAGTTGTGACTGCGGCGTCTCCAGGCCGATCTTGCGCATGGCGTCCTTAAACAGCAGACGATCTTCGGCCTTTTTGATGGACTGGATCTTGGCGCCGATCAGCTCTACATTGTATTTATCCAGCACTCCGGCTTCGGCCAGATCTACCGATAGATTTAGGCCGGTCTGGCCGCCCACGGTGGAAAGCAGCGCGTCGGGGCGTTCTCTGCGTATGATTTCTTCGGCGAACGCGACGCTCAGCGGCTCGATATAAGTGCGGTTGGCCAAATCCGGGTCGGTCATGATAGTGGCTGGATTGGAGTTGATCAGCACCACTTCATAGCCGTCGGCACGCAGCGCTTTGCAAGCTTGGGCGCCGGAATAGTCGAACTCACAGGCTTGGCCGATGATGATCGGGCCAGAACCGATGATCAGGATACGGTGGATGTCGTTACGGCGGGGCATTTACGAATTCGCCCCGGTCATGAGCGGCTATTGTCCTTGATCAGCTTCATGAAATCGTCGAACAGGTAAAGCGAGTCGTGCGGGCCGGGCGCAGCTTCGGGGTGATATTGAACGCAGAAAACCGGTTCGCTGCGATGCCGGAAGCCTTCCAATGTTTGGTCATTCAGGTTGAGGTGTGTGAATTCGACTTCATTTGGGTCCAGCGAATCAGGGTCCACCGCGAAGCCATGATTATGCGACGTGATCTCGACTTTTTGCGTGACCTGATTCAGCACCGGGTGATTGGCGCCGCGATGGCCGAACTTCAGTTTGTAGGTCTTGCCGCCCAGCGCGAGACCCAGGATCTGATGGCCCAGGCAAATGCCAAAGATGGGTTTCTTGCCGATCAGATTGCGTACCTGCCGCGCCTGATATTGGAGCGGCTCGGGATCCCCAGGTCCGTTCGAGAGGAAGATGCCGTCGGGCTTGAGGGCGAGAACGTCTTCGGATGGCGTGAGGGCGGGCACCACGGTCACACGCGCGCCCACCTGGACCAAGCGCCGCAGAATGTTCCGCTTGATTCCGTAATCGTAGGCCACCACGTGGCACCAGGGCTCCCTCGCACTGCCCACCGTCTCGGAAGGCGAGCAAGCGGAGACGGGTTTCTCCCAGGAGTAACTGCTCTGGGTGGAGACGCGGGTGGCCAGGTCCAGCCCGGCCATAGAAGGCGCCTGGCGGGCGCGCTCGATCAAGTCCTTCGAGTCGCCGCCATTCACCGCCAGAATGCCGCGCATCACGCCGCGCGTGCGCAAGTGGCGGACCAACGCCCGGGTATCGATTTCGGCCGCCACGGGCACGTCGTGGTCCGTGAGAAACTGCTCGGCGTTCTCTTCTGAACGCCAGTTGCTGGCGATGGATGAGAATTCGCGGACCACCAGGCCTTCGATGTAGGGGTGTGCCGCCTCCTGGTCGTCCTCATTGGCGCCGTAGTTGCCGACCTCGGGGTTTGTGAGCACGACAATCTGGCCGGAATAGGAGGGATCGGTGAAGATTTCCTGATAGCCGGTGATGGCGGTGTTGAAGACCACCTCGCCAAGTCTGTCTTTTTGCGCACCAAAGCTCTTGCCCTCGAAGACCGTTCCGTCTTCCAGGGCGAGAATTGCCTGATTCAATCTGGATTGCCCTCCCGTACGCTCGCGAAGGAGTGTAACTATTATTGAAGCACGGTTTTCGTCATAGTTTCTAGTTTCGGGTTTCTAGCTTCTGGTAGCACATGGGGCATTTGAAAAAACGAAGCCAGCCTCGCGGGGAGCGAGGCCGGGCAGAGGTTGACGCATCGTTTGGCCGGGCGGTGGCGGCGAACGCGTGATTTGAAGAACGAACCCATCCTACCGGATCACGAGTTCCTATTTTTCTCATTGCGGTTGCAGTTCACCTCATGCGGGCGGAGATCTGGGCTCCTCTCGTCTCGACAACGTTGTGAGCTGACGCCGCGGATGAGAACAGAGGTATGAGACCTTCGACCAGTGTTGGGTGAGTCAGGACCGCATCGCGCACCGCGGTGTAGGGAAGCCCTGCGATCATCGCAATCTGGACGGCGGCCAGGATCTCCCCCGCACCGACACCGAAGGCCGTGAAGCCGAGGATGCGATCGCTATCAGCCTCCACGAGGGCCTTCACGAACCCGCGGGTCTCCGAAAGCGTGCGTGCACGCAGGTTGGTTTCCATGGGGACCTTAAACAGGCGATACGCTATACCTTGAGCCGCCGCTTCTGTTTCACTCAGGCCGATACGAGCAAGTTCGGGGTCGGTAAACAGGCAATATGGGACATGCCGGCCCGTGGTCACACGGTTGCCGCCGGTTAAATTGGCATGGACTACGCGGAAATCATCGATGCTGATGTGCGTGAACTGCGGGCTACCTGCGACCTCGCCGATCGCCCAGACGCCGGGCGCGGTGGTCTGCAGCCGCTCGTTGACCTTAATGTATCCCCGGCCGGTCAGCTCAACGCCGGTCAGTTCCAATCCGAGTCCTTCGGTATTCGGATTGCGGCCCGTGGCGACCAATACATGACTACCTTTTAGGACTTTCTCGACTCCATTCTGCTCGACGACGACACTCACCGAGTCGCCAGATTTGCCCGACACCTGCTTGATCCGTGCATTCAGCAGAATGTCGATGTCTTCATCCGCGAGCAGGCTGCGAAGAGCCTCGCATACGTCCAGGTCTTCTTTGGACATCAGCCGCCCGCTGCGATCGATCATCGTCACCTTGCTGCCGAAGCGGCGCATCGCCTGGGACATCTCCACTCCGACGTAG
>Ga0210406_10008683_pt1 | contig 10165 bp, 9 predicted proteins | sample IncBWC30MmetaG_FD_155454 | JGI IMG/M metagenome (GOLD analysis project Ga0210406, IMG submission 155454) | Forest soil microbial communities from Barre Woods Harvard Forest LTER site, Petersham, Massachusetts, United States - Inc-BW-C-30-M | ecosystem: Environmental > Terrestrial > Soil >... | reverse complement strand
AAATGGGTCATAGAGGATTGAGCCATGATCGAGCACCTGATGAGCAGCTCGTTGTCGGGCGATTATAAGGGCTGTGCGGCTGGGTTCATTAGGCTTCATGTTCGAGGTCTCCATTCTCAATGGCAACCCTGCTCATGTGACCTTCAACAGGAGTTCGGTATCCATATTTTAGCTTTGAAGAGATAACGTGTGGACACGCTGGTTTTCTTGGGTCAACGCCTGGTAAACGCTAGTGATTTATCGGACGCGCGTTTTCGCCGAAACGAGAAATTGGGCAAGATGTTCCGCGCGCGTTTGATAAATCCGTTTGAAGGTGGCCGCTGGGGGGTTGCGGCGGATGCGGTAGGGCTAGTTCCTATGGGATTTCTATCATGTTCAAAGGAGATTGGACTTAGCGAGGTTTGAGACTGGTCGGCCGTCATGCTTGCCAACTGCGGCCCGGCGTGGGATTGTGCCCACCATGTAGCTATGGGTAGCAGCATATTCCTAAGCGCGTTCGCCTTACTTCTACCATCGATGGGTTGTTCGCAGGAGCCACTAGGCTATTTCGTCAAAAGAACTCAACGTTGACGGCACCCAGCATGCCAATCCAGGATTCTTGTGAATTCGTTGTCGCCCATAGTCTAGCCCAACTTCCACTCTACGGAAACCCGCTCTCCTATTGCGCCTCTGCGAATTCCTGCTCAGAGCCGTTATACGAACAGGTCAGGTAGATTTTTTTCAGCAAACCGCCGCATTCAGCCACTTACGGCCGCCGCCGGGTTTTCCGTAAGCCTGCAGTTAGATTCGGCACTTGTCCAGTTAGCGCGTTGCTCAGGGCCCATTTTTTCGGTTCGCAATCGAGGCTGCGAATTTTCACCTGTTCCAGTGTACAGCGTACATGTTCCGGCACGCCGTCCCAGGACCCCTCTGTATTTAGAGCACGCCTTCGCTAAAATCAACGTGTGCCGAAACGGAATTGCACAAGCCGAGCGGAGTGGCGGCTACAGACAGGCAAGCCTGCAGAGGCTCTTTCTCCACATTACTGGCTCGACTGTGACTACGGAACCGAAGTCATTATTTGCTGGGAAAAGGGCGGCAATGAGCCCATTTATGTGTGCGAGAGTCACGCGAAGCAATTGGGGCCGTCTCGCGACCACGGCCCGGAAGCCCGCGTCCTAACGGCTGAATCCGAACCGACTGACGATCCGATCAAGCACGAGGATCGAAGCTCAACCCCGATTGTCACCGACACAAAGGTAAACGCCTCTGCTGCGCCGGAAGCTGCGGCCAGTCTCCCAGAAGCCAAGGTCGGGCGAGCAGTTACCTGTGCATCCGCCAGATCCAGTCTCCGCGACCTCACATTCGGAAATTCAGCGAAGGCTATGGTGGACGAAGCCATTTGGAATTTGGCAGCAGGAGACTTCGAGGTTTACCGTACGGCACTGCAGCAAGGGAAATCGGCGAGAGAGGCAGCGCAAGCCGCTGGCGGACAGTTGGCCGTGATCCATCAAAGGATCGACGATTATGCGCTCAAACTGGATGCTGTCCTTTTAGGATCAAAAGCAAAAATCAACGTGGCAGAGACCATAGACAAGCCACTCGAACAAGCGATGCTTGAAATCATCAGCAATGACGCGATGAGCGACTCGGAAAAGGACGCGGCCATTCAGCAACTCGGCGCAGTTCAAGAATGGGTCAAACACGGTCTGCAGGGAGATATGACACTCCTGCAAACGAACCAAATCATACTGGCAGTTGGTGAGCGCCTAAACTGGGGAGGAAGTACCGACGTTTCGGAGGAATTCAAGCCGGTCTATCGGGCGATATACGGCAGTCTGAAAACTGCGATTCGTATAGCCGTTCCTGGGGCACAAAATCTTCACGATCGGCTGACCAACCTGTCCGCGGCCAAAGCTGACCTCGATAGAGAGCTGCGGGCCACAAAAGAGCTGACCCAGGCTTTTCGCTAGCCGCCCCGCCTTAGAAGTTTTGAAACGAACCAAGGCCCCCGATGTGCATATGTCTGGTAAGCGTGTTGAACTTTTCTTTGGAAAGCTATCTAGTGGAGGCCAGGGAGCTGTAATTCATGTCGTGAGAATGGAGTGGTTTCGAGAATTTTGACGACGTAGAAGAGCACGTGCAAGTGATGGAAGTAGGCCGAAGATCTAAGGGCTCTTTCCGCTCTCCGACTGGCTTCTAACGGACGGCCTTGAGGAGTTCCCATATTCGCGCGAGATGATGATCGTCGTGTTCCGCAACAAAATACAAATGGTCGACAAGTCTCATCGGCGCCTTCAAACGCGGGTGAGGAATGGCTTGAACAAATAGGGATGCGTCTAATTCGTCCACACGCTTCAGGAGTGTTTCTCTTGCCGCGCGGAAATCTGTCAAAATCTGTTCCAGTGGACGCGCGTTGTGGTTTGCTTCGTTGGTTTTTCGATTGCGTAAGTCTGCGGGGGTCAGTTGGTCGCTGGCCGACGCATAATCGCCCACTCGCGCCAGCCACAGCGGTTCGAGGTCAAGCAGGTGACCGGCGTGTTCCTGCCCCGACCACTTTTCTTGTGCTTTCGAAATCAGGATTTTTTGAGGATGGCCACGGAGGGCTTCTTCCAGCCTAGCGGGAGTACCGCGCAGGCGCGCGCACACATTGGGGAGCAGTTCCACGGGAAACGAAAACTCAAACTTGCGTTCAAACCAGATGGGTACCTGATTCACGGATTCCACCGATTGCCGTCAATTTGGCCGTGCGCGTTCGGCATACATCCATTATCCGTGGTTGCTTCCGAACTAGACAACCTCCGCTGGTATAAACTCGCTGAATCTCGATGTCTTCCGTATGAGTTTTGTGCCAGCGATTCCGAGCAGTGTCGTTGGCATAGTGCTGGTGGTTGCAATCTTCCGGTTCTCGTCTCTGAACAGGATCGTTGACGGCCCGTGGCTGGTCAGCCGTTTTACCTCGATTGCTTTCCATGAGGGGGAGGACGAGCATTTGGCTTTTTCCTCGCCATCCTTCTGCCTTGGTTTTGCATGAGCATCTTGACGTAATTGGCGATTTATGGGGTCAAGCGGATTGCGCAGGCGGCACGCACCCGCGAATAGTCTGTGGTCAAATGCGATGGTATCCGTCGCGAGGGTCGAGAGCTTGCTTTCCGCTGAAACGCAATCGGTTTTGTACGGGCACCAGGTCACGAATTTCTCCTTTCAACAACTTGGGCATTACGAACTCTTGCCCGATGGCAAGAATCTTTTCCTTACGCGAGAGCAAAGACACTCCGATGCCGTAATCGTGCGGGATGCTGCGGCCACGCAACGATAAATGCTACAAATTCGCTCGCGGCGACAGTCCCGAAGCGAACACATTATAAAAGGGCGCCCCTGCACTGCTCAAAGATGGCAGCAAAAGTGATCGGATCGATGCCAACAAGTTGTCCGAACAGCTGTACATGAACAACATCAATTCGGTCTATCCCATGCACAAAAACATTAGTGACAGCGTCCTCGATGTCTCGCAGGGCGCAATCGAAGTTGCTACGAAGCAATTGGTCGCGGCCGCAGACGGAGTCCGCTCGCTTGTTGGCGACATCCTCGAAGTCGAGTTGACACCGCTCGCTTGCGACGTCTGGCACGAACGCGGTTTTTCATTTTCTTAGGAAACCAGAACAGCGTATTGCCTACGTCGCGCAGGCTACGCGCGCCCTTAAGCCGCGGGGCAGGGCGATTTTCGTTACGTTTGGACCAGAGGGACCTACGAAATGTAGCGGTCTCGATGAGATGCGCTATAGTGCCGAATCACTTCAAAGGGAACTTGGTGATCGCTTCGAATTGCTAGAAAGCTCGATACAACTTCACCGAACTCCATTTGGGACCACCAGCAATTCCTATGCTGCCGCTCGCGAGTCAAATACGCACTCAAGGCTTCGCATTCGTAACTTGTTGGGCTACACTTCTCGCATGGGATCTCGGGCTTCTCGAATAATTGCCGCCGTTATCTTGGTCACCTGTCTTGCGTGTCCGTTAGCCGAGCTGTTCGACTACTGGGATCAAACGATTCAAACGGGGAACGATACCGAATACGCTTTGGTTGTTCTTGCGTTGTGCGTGGGCGCGGGGTATTCGTTTGCGCGCTTGATCTTCAAATCCGCGCTGCTGAGTTTTGTTGCAAAGAGCGTATTCGCTCCCTGCGCCCAGAGATCTCTCTTTTCCGCGGCATGTGGTTGCCCTTCGCTGTTTTTTGATGCGACGAGTCCCCCTTCCCTCCCGCTGCGTATCTAGCAATCCCGATAACTGATCCAAATATCGCTCAGGTGCAGTTCTGTCTATTGGCAGCGCCGCGCTGGGCCGTCTTTGCAGTTCAACTGAGAACTTTTTCTTTGCTCTTCCACTACCTAGGGGACTGGGTGACTCAAGATGATTCTGGCTTGCCGTTCGTTTTCCGTCCGTTATGTTGCTATAGCGATTGCCATATCGTTGGCCTTGTTGTTTTGCGCGGCGGACGCTGCCGCCCAAGCGTCTCGGGTTGGAGCAACCCTTGAGGGAATTGTGCGCGACACCAGCGGCGCTGTGATTCCCAACTCAAGAGTTACGCTGAAAAACAATTTAACCAATCAATCTCGCACTGTAACAACTAACGAGCGGGGTTTCTTTCGGGCAGAGGAGCTTGCCGTCGGCACCTATGACGTGCGCGTGGAACAGACAGGCTTTGCACCTTATCAGCAAGCGAGCATTGGAACGAGCCTCGGACAAACCGTTCATCTCGACATCGTGCTCGCTCCGGCGTCGGCGTCTGAACAAGTGACCGTCAACGCCCAACCCTTGTCACTTGATCCGTCACAGTCGTCCGTCGTTTCCTCTGTAGATCAGGAGAGGATAGAAGAATTGCCAGTGCGAAGCCGAAATTACCTGGATTTCGTGCTACTTGCGCCAGGCGTTTCGAGTTCACCGATCGCGTCAGGGGCGAGCGGCACGACGCCGCTTACTGGTAGTGGCTTCACATTTGGCGGTCTGAGATCGCGGAGCAACAATCTCTCCATCGATGGCCTGGACAACAACGACGAATACACGGGTTCGAGTCGTACCGAGCTTTCGCCGGAAATCGTCCAAGAATTTCAAGTGGTCAACAATGGCCTTTCCGCAGAGTCGGGCGGCGCCTCGGGAGGTTCGATCAATGTCATCACTCGTTCCGGGACAAACACGATTCACGGCGATGCGTTCCTATTTGCGCAGGACGGCGCACTCAATGCGCGGGATCCGTTCGAGACCGAGTCCGGTAAGCCATCGTTTCGGCGCTTCCGCGCTGGCTTTGCTCTGGGCGGCCCTGTCATAAAGGACAAGACGTTTTACTATGCCGCCGTCGAACAAGAACACAATCGGGGGCAAATCGGCTCCGATATTGACCCTACCGTGGCATCAACCATAAACGCCTTCCTTGCGGCGGGAGCATTTCCCGGGCTAGCAACGCGCCAGATCACGACAGATTTCTCTCCGATTGTGCGCGCAGAAACGGAAGCTGCGGGCAAGCTCGATCACCAGCTCACGAAAGATACTGCTCTGATGCTGCGCTACACCTTCGCAAACAATAAAGAAACTGGCGATGCGTTCAATACCAGCGGCCTCATGGACGCAAGCGCGCGAGGCAGCAGCTTCACAAGCGATAACGCTCTTTCAGGATCGCTCACCACCGTTTTAGGCTCGGAAGCCGTCAGCGATTTGCGGTTCCAGGGCGCCACGCGCCACGAGGTCCTGCGCACAAACGAGCCCTTCGGCCCGGAGATTGACATCGCTGGACTGGTCACCTTCGGGCGGCCCTATGCAGGAAACAGCGAACGTCGCGAAAACCATTATCAAGCCGGCTATACGTACTCTCGCACGCGAGGAAAACATCTCTGGAAGGTCGGCGCGACGGCGAATCGCGTCCGACTGCGAGCGGACGTACCGGACGGCTTCGACGGCGTATATCTCTTTGGCTCTGTCGGCGATTTCCTCGCGGGGAACCCCAATCAGTTTCGGCAGGCGTTCGGGAATTCGGGCGTGGATTTTCCGGTGACGAGTTTTGGCGGATTCGTGCAGGATCATTGGTCCCTCGCTCGCCAACTGACAGTTGATCTGGGCATGCGTTACGATTTTGAGCGCCTGCCTGCCGGGTTCAATCAAGACACGAATAACGTCAGTCCGCGAATTGGTCTCGCTTGGAGTCCATCACCCAAATGGGTGTTTCGTGCGGGCTATGGAATTTTCTTCGATCGCTACGTTCTCGCCAACCTGACCCGCGCCGTTGAGAAAAATGGCTCACGGGCATTCGAGCAAGTGGCAGATGGAAGCGGAGCGGCCGGTATTTTCGCGACAGCCCAGGGCGGGCCACTTCTTTCGTCAGCTCCGGGGATTGCTCCATCTATCTTTCGACCCGATCCGCACATGGCGACTCCCTACAGCCAGCAGGCCAGCGCCGGTGCCGAATACTTGCTCGCGAAGAATCTTACGCTGCGTGCTGACTATCTGTTTGTTCATGGAGTTAAGCTACCTCGAACGCTTAACGTCAATTTGTTGCCTCCGGTTGTCCTCACGCTTGCGAACTCCTCGAACCTTGGCATTCCAAATCCAACGCCACAGCAGATTGGACGAGAAGTCTTTTTCCCCGGGCGGCTCAACACTCAGTTTGGCGACATTTATCAACTCCAGAATTCCGCGAGTTCAACCTATAACGGCGTTTCCTTCACGCTCAACCGACGGATGAGCGATGAGCTGGCTTTATCGGCGAGCTACACACTTTCGAAAACATTCGACGATGCTTCCGACTTCGACGAACAACCCCAAAGTCCCTTCGATCTTCGCGCGGAGAACGCCGTATCCCGCCAGCAGCAGCAACAACGCTTCGTTTTCAACGCGCTGTGGGAGTTGCCTATCGGTGACGAGGAGAATAAGGGCGGGAAGTCAGAGGAAAACATGAGCCGACTCACGCAAACCTTCAGCCATATTGAAGTGGCACCGATTCTGACGCTCGAAAGTGGCCGGCCTGTGAACCCGTTGACCGGCCTTGACTCGAATCAGAGTCACGCGTTTCCACTCTCGGCCAGGCCTCTCGGCCTCGGAAGGAATTCTCTAAACACGCCTACGCTGGCCACGATGGACTTCCGCGTCCTGAAATACTTCCCATTCGGCGGTGTGAAACGTCTCGACGTGGTAGCGGAATTCTTCAACCTGTTCAACAGCGCGAACGTTTCCGAGATCAATCCGGTCTTCGGCGCAGGCCTGACGGCGATGCCGGGATTTAAGCAACCGATTGAGGGAACCGGCGCTCGCCAAATCCAGTTCTCCTTGGATTTCGAGTTTTGAGAATAGCATACAACTACAGCTCCTCAGGGAGGCGGTCTTCGAAACGCATGATAAAGAAGTAGGTCATAGCTTGGATCGACGTTTGTTTTGAATCTTAGCCGGCAAGCCGTGGAAGAACGTATGAAACGAACCCTCCTCCAGCGGCCAGGATCACCATACCCCGAATAATTTATGTAACTTGTGCTACAGTTATAACATCTCAGAGAAATGGACGCACGAAAAGAGTTCATCGCCGATTGGCTTTTGCTGACGTTTACACTGCCCACGAAACGGGCCAGTCAACGCGTGGAAATCTGGCGCAAGCTGCAGCGTTACGGAACCGTGCCGCTAGGCAATTCGGGCTACCTGTTGCCGAACAACCCAGTGAATGAAGAAAGATTTCAGTGGCTGGCCACAGCCATTCGGAAATACAAAGGCGACGCATCCATCGTCCATGTGCAATCGATCGACAATCTTTCGACACCGCAGTTGGTTGCACGCTTTGCGGAAGTGCGAGCTCGCGAATATCAGGAATTGATTCGGGAACTGCAGGAGTTTTCTTCCTTGCCACCGCAGAAGCAGTCCGTGGGTCGGCTCAGCCGTTTGCGGAGTCGTTTTCAGGAGATTGTCGAGGTCGATTTTTTTGGTAGCCCGTTGCAGAAGCGTGTGGCGGAGCTGTTGTCGCGTGCGGATGCGGCGCGTGTGGCTACGCATAAGCCGGAACCCGCGGCGATTCGTCCGCGAGACTACAAGAGTCGGGTTTGGGTGACCCGCCCGCGGCCCGGCGTCGACCGCTCGGCATCGGCCTGGCTGATTCGGCGCTTCATTGATGGCAAAGCGCGCTTTGCATTTGCGCCCGAAGATAGAGTGCCGCCCGAGGCGGTGCCGTTTGACATGTTCAACCACGAGAGAGGCTTCGGGCATCGCGGCGACGACTGCACGTTCGAAACGCTACAAAAACAATTCAAAATTCGCGACCAAAGAGTCAGTGTGATTTCCGAAATTATTCACGACGCGGACATCGCTGACGGCAAATTCGGCCGCAAAGAAGGCTATGGCATCGACGAAGTACTCAAGGGCTGGGCACGGCAGGGAGTCTCGGACCGGGAGCTTCTCGACCGCGGAATGCAGTTAATTGAGGGCCTGTATTACTCGCTCTCTTGATTGGCTGGATGACCTAAGTTTCGGATGGGAGCAGATCGTGTTGAGCAATAGGCGTAGATATCTCAGAGCGATGGCAGTCACTTTAATTGTGATGTGGTCCGTTGGAGCCACCGTCCATGCGCAAACGAGTGAAGCGGCAAAAAAGCCGCTGACGCTCGAAGAAGCCGTGGACTTCGCACTCAAGAATTACCCCGCGGTTCGCGCTTCGCTGGAGCGGGTCAAAGCGGCTCAAGCCGGTGTTGGCTTGGCGCGAACGAATTATCTGCCTCGAGCGGACGTGGTCTGGCAAACGAATCGCGCGACCGACAACAACATCACGGGACTGGTTCTTCCCCAATCGATCATCGCTCCGATTTCCGGCCCGGTTCCGCTCGAGACTTCGAATCGCAGCGCATGGGGAAGCGCGGCGGGGCTTCTGTTCTCCTGGGAACCTTTCGATTTTGGATACCGGGGAGCAAAGGTAGGTGCCGCACGCGCCGCTCGGGATCAAGCCAACGCAGAGGCGTCGCTGACACGCCTCGATGTGGCCGTCGCCACGGTGAACGCCTATCTAACGGTGCTGGCTGCCCAGCGAACCGTGCATGCCGCCGATGCAGATGTGCAGCGGCGCGAGACGTTCGACAAGGCTGTCCGGGTGTTGGTCGATAATCAACTTCGCGCGGGAGCGGATGCATCCCGTGCGGACGCGGAATTGGCTCGCGCCAGAGTCAATTTAGTCCGTGCCCAGCAACAAGAGAAAATCAGCGTGGCAGCATTGACCGATATTCTCGGATTGCCGGACACTTCGGTCGAAGTGCAAGAAAGCTCACTCCCTGCGGCACCTCCCGAGGGATCTCCGGAGACCACTTCAATCACAAGCAATCCGATTGCGCAGGTGCAACACGCTCGCGTGGAAGAAGCGCAGGCCCAGGTTCATATTTTGGACCGTTCCTACTATCCGAAATTCTATTTTCAATCTTCGGTGTACGGACGCGGCAGCGGCTGGGATCCCGCCGGCAATTTCGAGGGGGGCACGACAGGCCTGGGCCCGGATCGCTCGAACTGGGCTGCCGGCTTGACGGTGACTTTTCCGGTATTCGACATCTTCGCGATTCGATCTCGAAAAGCGGTTGAATCCGCAAATGAACGTGCCGAAGCGGCTCGTTACGATCAAGACCTTCAGGACCTGACGGGGCAATTGCGCAAGGCACAGGCTTCTCTCGAGGGGGCTCGCCAAGTCGCCGAGAATACCCCCGTGGAACTGGACGCGGCGCGTACCACCGAGACTCAGGAGCGCTCGCGATACCAAGCCGGTCTCGCAACCCTTGTGGAGGTTGCCGACGCGCAAAGCCTGCTAGTACAAGCAGAAACCGATGATGCACTGGCGCGTCTTGCGGTCTGGCAGAACTTAGCTGCGGTCGCCGCGTCCCAAGGTGATCTTCAACCCTTCTTGCAGTTTCTTCATGCCAAGACGCAGGGAGGCCCCTAGCTCATGTGGCTCATCCGCCTGGCTCTTAGGCGTCCGATCACGATCATGGTCATCGTGGTGGCCATAGCCCTCTCGTCGATTCTGGCGCTTCTGCGGACGCGCATCGACATCTTTCCCACTCTGGACCTGCCGGTCATCTATGTCGCGCAACCCTACGGCGGCATGAGCCCACAGCAGATGGAAGGGTTTATTTCGTATTACTACGAGTATCACTTCCTGTACATCAATGGCATCGAGAGCGTG
>Ga0210406_10008682_pt1 | contig 10167 bp, 7 predicted proteins | sample IncBWC30MmetaG_FD_155454 | JGI IMG/M metagenome (GOLD analysis project Ga0210406, IMG submission 155454) | Forest soil microbial communities from Barre Woods Harvard Forest LTER site, Petersham, Massachusetts, United States - Inc-BW-C-30-M | ecosystem: Environmental > Terrestrial > Soil >... | reverse complement strand
GTGGCTTTCGGTCTCAGCCTAAGCCAGGTGGAAGCTCAGTTGACCGGAAACAACACCAACGCCGGCGGCAGCTTCGTCGAGGTCGGCCTGCAGCAAGTCAACGTGCGGGTGGTCGGCCAGGTGCGGAATGTGGATGACATTCGCAGGACAGTGATCAAGTCGCAGAATGGAACGCCGGTGCGGGTGAGCGATATCGCGACCGTGGAGCAGGGCACGAAGATTCGTTTGGGGCGTGTGGGCAAGGCGATTCAGCGCGATGGCGGCAAGGTCTCCGATCATGACGACGTGGTGGAGGGAAGCCTCTTCCTGCGCAAGGGAGCGAACGCCGAACCCACACTGAGAGCGATCCACGAGAAGGTCCAGGAGATTAACGCTCACATTCTGCCGCCGGGAGTGCAGATCGTGCCCTTTCTGGACCGGAGCGATCTGATCCACCATACGACGCGGACGGTGCTGCGCAATCTGGCCGAGGGCTTCCTGCTGGTGACGGTGGTGCTCTTCCTGTTCCTCGGCAATGCGCGCAGCGCATTGATCGTCGCCTTGACGATTCCATTCTCGCTGCTGTTTGCATCGATCTTTCTAGACCTGCGGCACATTCCGGCGAATCTGTTGTCGCTGGGCGCGTTGGATTTTGGCCTGGTGGTGGATGGCGCGGTGGTCATGGTGGAGAACATCATCCGCCACCTGGGCAGCCAGGAGCATCCGGAGAGGTCGGTAGCAGACAGGATTCGCGCCGCCGCGCACGAGGTACAACGGCCGGTATTCTACGCGATCACGATCATCATCACCGCCTACCTGCCGATCTTCACACTGCAGAAGGTGGAGGGCCGGATCTTCCGGCCGATGGCCTGGACGGTGGCGTTCGCGCTGATGGGCGCGCTCACGTTTTCGATCCTGGTGGCGCCGGTGTTGATGAGCTTTCTATTCCGCAGAGATTTCCGCGAATGGGAGAATCCGGTGCTCCGCTGGATCACCAGGGGCTACCGCCGCGGCATCACCTGGACGATTCATCATCGCTGGGTAATGGTGGGCGCGGCTATGGCAGCGGTCTGCTGCAGTCTCTACCTGGTATACGGCGGATTGATCGGCGCGGAATTCCTGCCGCACCTCGACGAGGGCTCGATCTGGGCGTTCGGCACGGCGGCGCCGAGCATCGGACCGGCCGAAGGGACGCGCGTGGTGGACCGCGCCCGCATCACGCTCGCCTCGTTCCCGGAAGCGAAACAGGTGATCTCGCGGGTGGGGCGGCCGGATGACGGCATGGATCCGGTGGGCTTCGATAACACGGAGTACTTTGTCGATCTCAAACCCAAGGAAGAGTGGCGGCCGGTGTTTCACCAGGATAAGGACGAGTTGATCAACGCGATGAGCCGGCAGCTCGAAAAGATCCCCGGCGTCTTCTGGCATTTCACGCAGCCGATTGCGGATGAGATGGAAGAGGCCGATACCGGCCTCAAGGGACAGCTCGCGGTCAAGATTTACGGCGAGGACCTGAAGATTCTGGAAGCGAAAGGCGCGGAGGTGGTGAAAATCATGCGCCCGATCAAGGGAATCGACGACCTGGGAATGCTTCGCGTGACCGGCCAGCCGAACTTGAACCTGGCTGTGGACCGCGATGCGGCGGCGCGTTTTCAGATCAACGTCGCCGATGTGCAGGATGCCATTCAGACCGCCGTGGGGGGCAACGCGGTGAGCCAGGTGCTGCAAGGCGAACAGCGCTACGACCTGGTGGCGCGTTATCTTCCCCGCTATCGAGACACCCAGGAAGCGATTGGGAAGATTCGCCTGCTTGCGCCCTCGGGCGAGCGGGTCTCGCTGGACCAACTCTGCAAGATTCGCATGGCTGACGGCGCTTCCACGCTCTATCGCGAGGCGAACTCCCGCTATGTCGGCGTTACCTACGGCGTGCGAGGCCGGGACTTGGGCGGCGCCGTGGAAGAAGCCATGCGCAACGTCACCGCGCGAGTCAAACTGCCGTCCCAGTACCACTTCGAATGGGCGGGCGAATACCAAAGCCAGAAGCGCTCCGAGGCGCGATTGTTGCTGATTGTGCCGCTGACGGTCTTCCTTATCTTCCTGATCATTTACAGCGCCTTTGGCTCCGCGAAATGGGCGTGCCTGCACCTGGTCAATGTCGCGGTGGCGCGTGTCGGCGGCCTGCTTGCGCTCTTTGTGACGGGCACGCATTTCAGCGTGTCATCAGGAGTTGGCTTCCTGGCTTTGTTCGGCGCGTCGGTTCAGACCGGCGTGATCATGGTGGAGTACATCAACCAGTTGCGCGCACGCGGTCTGCCCACGGAAGAGGCCGCGATCGAAGGAGCGGTCCGAAGACTGAGGCCGATCATGATGACGATGCTGGTGGCGACGCTGGGACTACTGCCAGCGGCGCTCTCCCACGACATTGGCTCGGATTCCCAACGTCCGTTCGCCATCGTAATAGTCGGCGGCTTGATCGTGGATCTGATCATGAGCACTTTCCTGCTGCCGACCTTCTACGTTTGGTGGGCGCGACCCAGCGACCGGTTGCCGGCGCGTGTCGGGTAATCAGGGCTGTGTGATCCGCGCGGGCGTGGGCGGCCCCGATGTGTGCGCCCCTTTCAGGACGCTTTCGATGGTATCCAGCCGCGGGTGACCGTGACTGAGCCAGCGTGCCGCGTGCACCGCCGCACGCGCAACCCGGGAATTCAGGAGAGTGTCCAGTACCGGATGAAGCTGAATGACCGTACGGTGCGGGATCAACTCGTAGCCGAAGCGCAGCTTGTATTCATGAAGACCGTTGGCCGAACATAACGGCACATAGCCATAGCAGATGGCGTCGAGATCCGGATCTAAAGCGGCTTGCCTGGTCACCTCGTAGGTGAGTACGTGATTGGGAGAATGGGAAAGTTCGTCCTGACGCGACATCTGGTGGAGAATGTGCAACCACCGCTGTTCCCTGCAGGTGATCATATAGGCCGCCATACGCCCGCCGTGGAAGGCCGCTGGAAAGGAGATTTCCGAGCAGGCGAAGGCCGCTTCCACAAGGGTCTCCCAGCGGCGGCGGTCGCCGAACTCCGGGTCAAACCTGCCCTGCCGCGCCATAGTGCTGAGGTTGAGCGACCAGCCCTGGCTCAAGAGCTGGGCCTTCGTCGCCGGCCGCACATACAAGGATTCCAGTCCGTGACGGACGCGGCGTCGTTGCTTCACATGCACCGACTCGATGTCATACTCCCGGGCACGCATGACGTAGAGCCCGCTCTCCACGCCGGCCCAGGTGGCGGAGGGAAAGCGGGCGCCGAAAGCTCCGGTCTCGCGGATCATCCGGCGTAATTCCGCCGGGTCCGGATTGAGGATGGCCTGGTAAGGCAGGCTCATCAGAAAGCGGCCTGGGCCGGCGTACCAGGTTGCGCCGCAATCCTTCACGATGCGGCGTCCGCGTAGCTCGAGGAATCGCGCTAGTGCGGCGCCCGGAAAATGGAGGTGCGCGGACATCCACGGGGAAGGAGCGCGAGCCTTACTTTCAAGCAGCGTGTTGGGTAACACGGGGGCCTCCTTTGCGGTTGCGGAAGGCGAGGACGTTTCGGCGGATCATCTTCACCTCTCCGTCGCGCATTTCGAATACCTCGCGCCGGTCGTCGATATGAGCCAGGATGAAGTCCAGGTCCCGGAGCTGGCTGGTCCGCCGCAGGAAGTCGACGCTGCGGCTGCCAAGGCACGCGCCGGGGGGAGCGTCGCGCCAGCGGCCGACAATGTCGACGGTCTGCGGACTCGCGGGGCGATGTCCCCGGCCGATCAACGCCGCGGCAATCCACGCGCAGCAGATCTGGTCTTCCTCCCGAAACTCGCCCTTATTGCCGGCGCCGATCACGGCAACGCGGGCGTGACGCCGCGCCAGGTAACTCGCGAGAACCGAATGATTGCGAAAGCATCCCAAATAGACGTCATCGCAGCCGGCGGCCGCATGAATCACCTTGGTGCCCGAGGAAGAAACCAGGACGAGCGGCCGGTGGGTATCGCTGCGATTGGCGACCTGGGCGGGGCTGTTTTCCATTTCGAAGACAACCTGCGCGGCCGTGGTGGAATCGCCGGCGAGAAGGGGATTGGTGAGCCTCCGCGCGATCGCCATGGCGGCTTCCGGGGTAGGCGCGGGAAAGCAGCGACGGCCCGTCGCCGCGGCCGTGATTGCGGTAGTAGTGGCGCGAATCACATCGACGATGACGATGGCCCATCCTGTCCGATACCTCTGCACGCTCTCCGGTAAGTAATCGATGACGACGGATTTCGGCATGGTTCACCCTGTTGTTCCACTACCGTCACGGCACGGATGGTTCACGCGGCTCAGTGTAAGTGAATAACTCGATGCGATCAGACCTAAGACCATCCACCAGTGCCTCTGATAGAAGGCTTCAATTCCCATAGCCAGTCCGAACATAGCTGTGTGGGCCAGCAGGAGGGCCAGCACCATGGGCCGCGCCCGAGACGGTGCGAAGCGGTAAGCAAACCAACCCTTGGCAAAGAACCATCCGAGGAATCCCAACAGCACGGCCAGACCGACTATGCCGAAATCGGCAAGAAACCACATGGCGCTGTTGTGCGCAATCTCGCCTTCGCTCAATCGAAAGCTGCCGATCCCGCCGCCGAAAAAGGGATGGAGAGAGAAGGCCTGGAAGGCATCATTGATCAGGTCGAATCTTCCCTGGACCTGTTGCGGCCGGCTGGCCATCTCCTGGAATACCGGTACAAACCGCTGTCCCATCAACAGGATGAGACAGGGTACGCCGAGCAAGCCGGCGAGCACCAGGCGAATCGCCGCGCGTGTCTGGAGCAGGCAAAGAAGGAGGAGTGCCAGTGCGAGTGCCGACCAGGCGGAGCGCGAGAAGGTGAATAGAATTCCGAGCAACAGGGACAGCCTGGAGAGCCAGAGTGCCGGCCCTTTGAAGAGCGGCGAGGGTCCCAGCGAAGCGCCCTCCAGGATCACGTACGCGGCCACCAACAGGCCGCCATAAGCGTTCGGGTCCAACAGCATCCCCGACAGGCGGAGTCCGCCATAACGGGCGAATGGATTCGCCATGCCGAAGAAGTACGACAGGAGGAAGAATACGACGGCCATCGTGTTTTCCAGCACCACGGTCCACGTGAAGACACGCAAAATGCGGCGGAGATCATCCCAGTTGGTGATGCAGGAGGTAATGGCGACATAACTGAGAAACGGCAAGAGCAGGCCGGCATCCTTGTTCACGAACTCATACCGGTCGAGCACTCCAAAGCGCAGAGCGGCCACGAGCGATCCGGCGGCGAAAACCGTGGCGATGGCAAAGTGCCACACGGTCCACGCCGGCTTGCGGTATTTCAGCTGGCCGGCGGCCAGCAGCAGCACCAGCAGCATGAGGACATCAGCGGGGGCGAAATTCACCTCATTCCCGACCTCGAACTGGTAGGGAAGCAACGCCACGTAGCCGATCAGCAGACCGCTGAGGAGTCTGGGCGGCCGCGGGATGCACTCAAAGGCGACAAGAGAGGTCATAAGCTCGGTTCCCAAGGCCTTCGAACGGCCTCACGAGATGCCCTGCACGCGAGGGATCCCACCCGTTCAGAATCACGCCCGTTACGCGAATGCCGTCGCACACAAGGCGTTGTACGGCGGTCTCGGCGGTTTTTCGGTCGGTGTGTCTGGCTCGCACCACGAGCACAAGCCCATCGGCGGAGCGGGCCATATTCCTGGCGTCCGCAAACTCCAGGCAAGGCGGCGCATCCACCAGCACATAGTCGAACTCCTCGCGGAAGCGTGCCAGCAGCTTCGACATCCGGCCCGAATGCAGAAGGCCGGAGATGTTGTCCGTGGATGTTCCGCCGCTTAGTAGATAGAGCTTGGAGACGCTGGTCTTTTTGACGAGCACTTTCAGCGGAAGCTCCTCGATGGAATTCCATTCGCGAAGGACATCGCTCAGCCCCCAGCCATTCGGCTGGTCGAAGATGCGGTGGAGGTGGGGGCGGCGCATATCGCCGTCGATCAACAACACCTGCCTGCCGGTTTCGGCAAGGGCGAAGCCAAGATTGCTGACCACCGTGGTCTTGCCTTCCATCGGCCGCGCACTTGTGAACACGAGGTTGCGAGCGTGCCCGGCGTGATGCGGCGTGGTGAGAATGGACGCCAAAGTCGCACGAAAGGACTCCGACAGGTGCGACGACCCCTGCTCCAGCACAGCCCTCTCGATGCGGAGCTTCCCGTTGACCGGGTTGCAATAGCGGAATGCAGGGCGCTTCCATGCGCCATCCTTGGGGATGGCTCCGAGTTCCGGGATCGCCAGAAATGTGCCGGCCTCGCCCGGCGAGTGCAGGGCCGAAGTGCTCTGCTCCTGAAGCATCACGTACCCAATCGCGATCACGAAGCCGCCCAGCGCACCAATGATCAGGTTTAAGGGCAGGTTCGGCGTGTAGGGCCGCGGGTCCGGCACCGCCGGATCGATGAGGCGAATACTGGCCTGGCGAAGACTGGACGCTAATCGGGCTTCATTCACCTTTTGCCTCATCGCCGCGAATGCTCGCGGATCGCCATCCCGGACAGAGGGTCTGAGCTTCCGCAGTTGCAGGCTTAGCGATTCGTAGGTTTGCCGCGCGGCCTGCTGCCGCGCCTCGATGCTTTGTTCGATAACGGTCTGGGCCAAGGTGTTGGCCAGGTCGGCCGCGAGCTGCGGCTGGCGCGCAGCGCAGACGATTTGGATGACGCGGCTGTTGCGCACGGGCCCGACTCGTATGTCGCGGTGAAGTTTGCTTAAGAAGGTGCGCGGCGGCTGATATTCGGGTCGTGACTCGAGGTGGAACGTTCGTGCGACTTGTTCGAGCAAAGCGTCCTGCCGGATTAATTCCGCCTGCGTTTGCATGAACCAGTTCATATCGACGACATATGCCGGCGCCGGATAGATTTCGCGGAGATCGAGGAAGTCATCGTTGTATCGCTGGATTTCAACCGCCGCCCGCGAGCGATAAGCGTGCGGTTGCACGAGGGTGATGAGCGTGGTGACCAGCAGGGCCAGGCACGTGATCCACAGCAAAGTGGACTTGCGCCGGCGCAGGATTCGCATGCACTCCGCGACGGTCCACTCCTGGGCGCTGGGGCTGTGCCGGCGAAATGCTTGCGATCGCGGTGATCGATGCATGGCCACGGTTCAATCTCCTTGGAGCACATCGAATGGAGCTGCGCCTGGTGCCGGCCACAGGCGCCCATCTCTCCAGCCGGGAACTTCTTCCACGATGACCTGGTTGCGATCGACCTCCAACAGGACCGACCGCTGGAGCAGCGCTATGGACAGAACCAGCCGCAGGCTCTGCTTGCAGCCGATCACGATTCCCTCTACGCCGGCCAAGGCTCCGCTCTTGATTCGTACCCTCTGGCCCGTGTCCACGAAGGGATACGGCTCGACCGGAAATTGGGCTTTCATCGCGGTCTGGAGGGAATTGACTTCGACGTCGGACAGCGGGATCGGCATGCTTCCCGCGCCCAGAACCTGAAGCACTCCCGGCGTAGTCAAGATCGGCAGCCGGGTCTGGAGGTCAAACCGGCAGCACACGTAACCTGGGAATAACGGCAGCTCGGAATCTTTAGAACGCGTCCCATACTGGTAATGCTTCCTGTACAGCGGCAGGAAGGCATCGTACCCTTTCATGGCCAGCGCCTGGGCGACGGCTTTCTCGAACCGGGGCTTCACGGCGAGCGCAAACCACTGCGCGGATCCGGGTTGTAGCGGCCAATTCATGCTCTCGGTGTCTTCGCACATAGCAACCGCTTTCCGTTTTCGAAGGCATGGGTGTAATTGACTTACCCGCGTGAAAACGCGGGCCCCTGCATCGGCTCACCCACATCTTCAAGGACTTCAAGCATGGGGGTGGGGCTGCTTTATTTGGGGTGAACGCCTTTGGGGTGAACGCGTTTGGGGTGAACACAGGGGACCTGCCGTGCCACAGCAGCATCAAGGACTGTGAGCGAACCAGATGCTGGCAAACGCCGGCACCCGATCCGCATTGCCGATGTCGCGGTAAGGAGGGTTAAATGACGTTTCTATCGTGGATCGTCTTAGGCCTCGTGGCAGGCTTCATCGCCAGCAAGATCGTGAATAAGCACGGCGAGGGAGCATTTCTCGATATTGTGCTTGGCATTGTGGGCGCCGTAGTTGGTGGATTATTGTTCGGCATCTTCGGCGCGGGAGGCGTGAGCGGCTTTAATCTGTATAGCCTGCTCGTAGCCGTAGTCGGCGCCATCCTCACTTTGTTTGTCTATCACGCTGTTCACCGCGCCGTTTGAGCGCGGCGGCTTGACCCCTGAAAAAACCTAATAGCTGAAACGACTGCAGGAGCAGATCATGAATCGACTCGTGGCGATCTTTGCACTTACCTGCGCCATCTCGCCGGTGGCTGCACCGAGGGCGCGCGTGGATTTCTGTCATGCGTGCGACTTCTCCCACTACCAGACCTATCGTTGGGCCGGCCCGCCCAACGTGGACCCCCTGAACCAGCTCATGCAGCAACGCGTGGTTGCGTTCGTAGAGGAGGCACTCTCGGCTAGAAAGCTTAAGCGCGTGGAGAAGGGTGGCGATCTTGTGATCGATTTCCAGATAAATGTGCGGGAACAACCTGTGTTCACGACGTTTGCGACGGGCTTTGGCGGCGGGTGGGACTTCGGTTGGGGGTCGTCGATCGCTACCACTACAACTGAAGTCTTCACGTGGGGAACGCTCACTGTCGACTTGGTTGATTCGCGCGGGAACCGCCTGGTCTTCCAGGGCGTGTCGACCACACCGATCAGCTCCAGACCATCACGCAACACAAGGAGGCTCGCAAGGGCTGTCAATGAAATCTTCGAAAAATACCCGCCCAGGTAACTACCGGGTCGCAGGGTTTTAGGCCCGGAATGTGAAGGCATCAATCTCGTTACGGCAGTAACGCCGTGAGGTGAAACAATGATGACCACACGAGCAATTTCAATTCTGTGTGTGGGGTTGCTGATTGCCCGGCATCCTTACGCGTTCCTTCAACAGCCACCACCCGCCGGCGCTTCCCAGGGTGATTCTCAAAAAATGCTTTCGCCCGGCCAATTGGAAAGTTTGGTTGCGCCAATCGCGCTATATCCCGATCCTATCCTGAGCCAGGTACTGGTGGCATCCACTTATCCCCTTGAAATTGTGGAAGCCGGACGCTGGCTCAGCCAGAATTCCAATTTAAAGGACAAGGCCCTGGCCGATGCCGTAGCCAAACAGCCGTGGGATGCCAGCGTGCAAGCCCTGGTAGTGCTGCCCGACGTGCTGACGCGTCTGGATCAGAATGTCGGTTGGACTTCGGATCTTGGCAATGCATTTCTGGCGCAGCAGAATGATGTCATGGACGCGATACAACGTATGCGCCAGAGAGCCAGCGCCGCTGGCGCGCTGCAATCGACCCCCCAACAAACGGTCACTACCACCACGGCGAACAATCAGCCGGTTATCGTGATCGAGCCGGCAAGTCCACAGGTTGTCTATATACCGCAATATAATCCCGTGGCGGTATGGGGTCCTCCGCCGCCATACTATCCCTTCCCACCTATTTACTACCCGCCGGTTTCCGGTGGCGCGATTGTCGCCGCGAGCGCTATCTCGTTTGGAGCAGGCTTGGCGGTGGGCGCAATCTGGGGCGGTGGTTGGGGCGGTTGGGGATGGAATGCCGGATGGGGCCGCGGCGGCAACGCCGTCGTGATCAATAACAATTTCATCAACAACAACCGGTTCAACCGGGTCAATGTCGCCAACGGCAACAGATGGGTTCACAATCCGGCTCACCGCGGCGGAGTGCCGTATAACAACCGGAATGTCGCCAACCGTTTTCAGGGCGCGGGAGCGGGCAGGGGCGCGGTGGCGCGACCGACCGTGGGACAGACGCAGCAGCGACTCAACCAGAACGGCATGGCGAATCGCAGCGGTATGCCCGGAACAGGCAACGCCAATCGCCTGGGACCCGGCAACGCCGGACGGGGTGCTATCGGCCAGCCAGGGAACAGACCCGGCGGGCGTGGCGCAGGCACGCCTGGACAGGGTAACGCCAACCGGCTTGGCCCGGGTAATGCCGGACGTGGCGCTATCGGCCAGCCCGGACAGGCCAGACCCGCCCAGCCCGGCATTGCCAACATGCCTTCGCGAGGCGGCGCCAACCGGATGGGCA
>Ga0210406_10008681_pt1 | contig 10167 bp, 5 predicted proteins | sample IncBWC30MmetaG_FD_155454 | JGI IMG/M metagenome (GOLD analysis project Ga0210406, IMG submission 155454) | Forest soil microbial communities from Barre Woods Harvard Forest LTER site, Petersham, Massachusetts, United States - Inc-BW-C-30-M | ecosystem: Environmental > Terrestrial > Soil >... | reverse complement strand
AGTCCGGAGAATCCAGTCAAGTGGGAGGACATTCAGCGCAAGTTCAATGCCAATGTCGGGGGATTACTCGAGCCCGCAGCCGGCGAGCGGCTGCTGCAGCTTGGCTTCGGGCTCGAGAGATTGGCGAACGTCACCGCCATTAACGACATCGTTGCGGCTCCGTTCGCCATAGCCGACGTACTGCATGTGCCGGCTGAAACGCGGTGATGCGCGAATCGTCCTGACCAGGCGAACTCCCAACCAACTAGACGCCATCGCTAGTGAAAGGAAAATTAGAGTTGTCTTTAGCTGGCTGACCAAGAGCTGACCAAGCGCAAGGAACGTCGGCGCCATCATCGGGTTCGTTGCTGCAAAGAATGGTACGCTCGTGCCGACATACATGTCACGATCAAGCCCTTTCGGCATGACATAGAACTGAAGCGGTGGCGTTCCCGCGTGTGCTGCTCATAGACCCTGACCCCATTCCACCGAGGACACCGAGCCATCGCGCATGAACTTGCGCAGGCTGGAGCAGTAACCTCATTGTTAAAGACGCCCAGAATAGGCGACTTGCCACCGGCCGCGCTTGAGCTCTGCCAATCGGACGCCTCGTTCGGACGATGGTTCCGTTGCAAACTCTGGTGGCATCGGCGGTGCCGTCCGCCCCGGGGTGCACTGCTCCCGGGCGTCAATTGCAATCTACAATTGACGCGGGTGCAATCTGTCGTAGCATAGCGACAATTTCTACTGGGTCCGACCGCCCCGATTTCATCGCGCGTTTTATTGATTTGGAATGTTCGCGAACCGATTGACGCAGTCCTAGAGCACGGCTTGCATCATCCGCAGGCGCTCGTTTGAGTGAATGTCGTCGTCATCGAAGCGAACCTGGTATCAGGAGGCACCCTTCCTTGGCCACGTATCGGGTGAAAGCGTTTTTCATGCACGAGAGTGAGCTCGCCGCAGCCCAGCGTGCTGAGCAGGCGAAGACCATCACCGAGACCGAGTGGACGGAGGGGTACGTTATTGGCTTGATCGACGAGGCGCAGGTGGCGGCCCTGGTGAGCCAGGGATTGGTCGTCACGCCCATCGAGCGGGTTGAGAGCAGCGCAGCGGGACCGGGTACGGCGGGTCTCCGTTCGGGCAGGCCGGCAGCCAGGGCGGCCAGATCGGCGACGCGGGGGCCGGCTGCTCTCGAGACCTCCGTTGCGGGAAAAAGTGACACCCAAAAGATTCTTTCGAGGGACGTCGCCAACCCTCAATTCTATGTCGTTCGAATCATTGGACCACTGACGCCAAGCAAAGGCAGCGCGCTCCGGGCGGACAATATCGATTTCCTGGAGCGGCTGAGCGGCAACCATTATACGGCGCGCCTGACGCCGGAGCAGGTCACTAGGCTCTCGGCGCAGCCCTTTGTCGACACCATCCGTCTCTATGAAGGAAGGGATACCCTCGGCGCCGACACGGTCAGGGTGACCACGCGCGGGTCCACGACACAGCGGTTCACGCGCCTGTTCGGTGTGCGTACCCACCGTTCGGAGGACCTGCAAAAGGTCGTCCATTGGCTGGAGGCGCGCAGGCGGAAGCCGATCGCCACGCATCCGGATGCTCTGCAGGTCGCGCTGGTTCAGGACGGCGATGTTCTGAGGGATCTCGCCGAGCTGCCGGAGGTCGCCGCGATCGAGGAGATATCGCTGCCGCGGCCGCTCGACCGCATCGCGCGGCAAATTCTCAAGCTCGAGCAAGGCGGCAAGGCCGTGCTCCGTTTCGAGGGTGACGGCCAGATCATCGGCATTGCCGATACCGGATTGGATGACCAGCATCCGGATTTCCGCGGGCGGATCGTGGGGATCACCACCTGGGGACGCCCCGACGACCACAGCGATCCCGAAGGGCATGGCACCCACGTCGCCGGCTGCGCCGCGGGCGATGGCAGTGCATCGAAGGGAGAGGTGCAGGGCGCCGCACCCAAGGCCAGGCTTTTCTTCCAGTCGATCCTCGACGCCAGCGGCATGCTGGGCGGCTTGCCGGCCGATCTCAGCCGGCTGTTCGACGAGGCCTACCAGAACGGCGTGCGCATCCATAACAATAGTTGGGGCGCCTATGGTTTCGCCCAATATTCGGCGACATCCCGGGACGTCGACCGCTTCGTCCTCGCTCATCCCGATATGCTGATTGTGATCGCCGCCGGCAACGACAGCATCGCAGTGCCGCGCGCCAAGGGAGCAAAGACCAGCGCAAAGCCCGGATATGTCGACTGGCCGAGCATGGCTGATCCGGCGAACGCCAAGAACGCGTTGACGGTCGGCGCGAGCCGCAACAGCCGCGTAAAGGGCGGCTATGCGGCGCTGACTTGGGCGAACGCATGGGCCAATCGCTATCCGGCGCCTCCGATCGGCAAGCAGAAAGTGTCGGGAGATGCCGAGTGCCTTGCGGCATTCAGCGCGCGGGGCCCCTCCGATAGCACGCGGATCAAGCCGGATGTCGTCGCGCCTGGCACCGATATCGCGGCGACGCGTTCAAGCCAGGCGCCGCTGTTCAAATTCTGGGGCGCCTATCCGAACAATCCAGGTTACGCCTTCATGGGCGGCACCAGCATGGCCGCGCCCTATGTCGCCGGATGCGCGGCGCTGGTGCGGGAATATTTTCAGAAGCGGGAAGGCTGGCAGGATCCCAGTGCTGCGCTCCTCAAGGCGACGCTGATCAACGGCGCGGCCCGCATGACCGGCCAATGCGCTGTCGCCGACCTCGAAGGCGAGCCCAATTTTCATCAGGGTTTTGGCCGGATCGATATGTCGACGACCATACCCAATCCGATGAACCCGGGCCTCAAGCTTGCCTTTGCCGACACCTGGAAGGATCCACCGCGCCTGTTGCAAGGCTCCGGGCAAAGGCTGCGCTATCGGATCACGGCCGGAAACAAGCTGCCGCTCCGGATCTGCCTGGTGTGGAACGACATCGTGGGCAAGGGACTGCAACACCGGTTGATGCTGATGGCGGACGATTCGGCCGGACAGAAATTCGTCGGCAACCGCAACGCGGCGGCGACCGTCACCGTGGCCGGCATGACCGAAGACCCAAACAACAATGTCCAGATCATCCGCGTCGGCAAGCCGCGCGACGGCGTACATACGATCGTCGTGACGGCAATCGACATCCAGTCTCCCCAGGCGATCGCGCTCGTCGTCACCGGCGATCTGCAATCGCCTCTCATGCCGGCGTAACGAGGGATCATGTTCAAGCTCCATGTCGTTCAGGCCAAATACGGCGACGCCCTCATCATGTCGTTCGGCACCCCGGCCAAGCCGCGTCATATCCTGATCGACGGTGGTCCATCCGGAAATTATGCGGTCTCTCTCGAAGCCGCGCTTGAACGGATTGTCGGAAAGGGAGGCCAGCTCGACCTGGTCGTGCTCAGTCATGTCGACAACGACCACGTCATCGGCTTGCTGGATCTCTTGGCCGCTGTCGAGGAGGATCAGGTCAGCGACCGCAGCCCGCGGACGAAGATAGCCGGCCTCTGGCACAACTCGTTTGAGCGGACCATCGACCCCACGGGCGTGGCCGCGCAGCAGATGCAGGCCATCATGACGATGGCCGGCGCCGCGAAGCTGACGACGCCGCTGGCCACCGACACGCTGGAAACCCTGTACGGGATCAAGGAGGGCAATCGTCTGCGCCTGATGGCCAGGAAGCTCAACATCCCCACCAACAAGGGCTTCAAGGACGATGTGCTGCTGGTCGAGGCAGCCAAGGCCCCGATCAAGTTCGGCCCGCTCGCCTTGAAGATCGCCGGCCCGAACAAGACCAACCTGAAGGCACTGCAAACGGCCTGGCTACAATGGCTCGAAGAGGCCGCTCAGAAAATCGCCAACGATCCGGCGACCGCGGCGATGTCGGACCAAAGCATGCCAAATCTCAGCAGCATTGTGCTTTTTGCAGAATGTGGCGGCAAGACCATCCTGTTCACTGGCGACGCCAGGGGCGACCACATCATCGAAGGGCTGCAGACCGCAAAGCTGCTCAAGAAGGGAAAGCTGCATGTCGATGTGCTCAAGGTGCAGCACCATGGCAGCCACCGCAACACCACGCCCGATTTCTTCAACACGGTCACTGCCGATACCTACGTGCTTTCGGCCGACGGCCGGCACGGCAACCCGAAATTCGATACAATGAAATGGATCGTGGAGACCGCGCGCCATCGGCAACGTCCGATCACATTGGTGGCCACCAACGAGACCGAGACGATCATTGAGCTGCAGAAAAAACTGCCGCCGTCCGGCTACGGCTATACGCTACGGCTGCTGCCGGAAGACGAGCACAGCATCGAGATCGCGCTTTCCGCGTGATTTGCGCGCGTCCGCCCCAACGTCGGCCGCGACCCTGGCGCGGATATCGGCGAGGCGATGGCGACCGGTTTACGGACGGACCGGCGGCCGCAGCACGCCCTCGACGTGACCCCAAGTCCGAAGGCTGGGCAAACAGCACCGGCGAAGCCCAGATCGGATCTCCGTTTTCATATTCTCGATGCAGGTCCTCGCGGGCCTTGCGCAGCGCCGAACACACGTTGAGTCGGTTCCCGAGCAGTTCATCATAAAACTGTTTGGTGAAATCGACAGCTTTCTCATCGCCCAGATCCCAGCTGAAGCCGATGGTCGTCCGGATGCCGTTCCTGGCAAGCTCCGCCGCAGCCCGAGACGCACTGCTGCGGCAGCAGCTCAGGTAAACCAGCTCCACACTGGTGTTCTTGAGCCAGCTCGCACAAGTCGCGATCGAGATCGCCCGCGGTTTCGGCTTACCTGAGAATATCAGATATCCCCGCTCATCTTCGAGCGACTCCATTCGCCTGCCCCCCGCTTTTGCATTCTTGCCCGCGGCGGGCTTTTTCGGCTTTGCCGTGGCAAACAGGGCATGTCCGGCGAAATGAACAATGTCATAGCGGTTCGGATTTGCTGCCAGGTGTTTCTTTACCTTGTCAGCCAGCGACCAACTGCCATCGTTCTGATGTCGGTCTTCCCCGCTGAACACATCCACCTTGACATTGAACGGCAGCTGCTCGAGGCCCTTGATCGCGGCGATTTCATTTTCGATATGAGGCAACGAATTTAGCAGGCTATTTCCCCAGAGCTTCTTCCAAAGCATGTCATCGGGGCCTTCCACCTGCGAATTGTCATCCAGCGTGGATCCGACAACGAGGATGTTGAGTGTGCCGACTGCGCCGGACCGCGCCTCCGCGAAGCTGCCGATCGCATCCCTCTCGCGACGCGTGATGGTCGCCTCCAGCATCAGATGCTTGCCAGCCGGCTTGCAAATCGATTCCCACAAGCCGTCGAAAACGAAGCGCCCGAGGCTGAAACGCAACCGGATATCGAGGTCTTTTCGAACTTTGACAACACCCCTGATCGTATTGAAATGCTCGGCAAAGACATTCGTATCCAGCAATTTGTGGAAGCGCTCTCCCAGGGAGCGGTAGTCCATCTGCCAGCGTTCATATGTCTTTTCATTCTTCAGCGCCTTGGAAAATCTGTCGGATAGCTTGCGGGAGTCCTCGACGAGTTCATCCACTTTCTTCTGATTGAGCCCCAAGGGAGTCGTAGGAACATCTTCAAAGCGATCATCGACATTGATCACATATTTGACCGTGGCATATTTTGTCTCGTTGGGCACGTCGACCTCGATCAACGCAAAGTCGTCGCGACCAGCTCGCGCGTTGACGGGGCTCCCGCCATTCGCCGCGGCCGGTTGCCCCTGGGCTCCCGCCTGAGTCCAGACGTCCAGATCCCTGGCGGGCGTCACGCAATCCTCAATGTAGTCGGTGGCCGGGCCGACCTGCAACCAGCGGCAACGCGCCATCGTTTTCGTCAAACTGCGGTGCTCGGGACGGTCGGAGACGAGGATCCAGGGCGGAGGCGCGGGCTGCGACTGAATGCCTTTGATCAGGTCGAGCCCCTGCTGATCCTGGGCTCCGAGCGCCGACCGATTGTCGGAAAGCGAGGCGGTCGCGATGACAAGGTCTTTCTTCGTCCCGCGAAGAAGGCGTTTCACGCCGGAAGCCGTCGCCGCCTCCTGAATTTCGGCGGCATCCCCAGAAGCTCTTATGTGCTCTGCAATCGCAGCGGCACCTTCTTTCAGCGCGGCGCGCTGTTCTGCATCGCTGCTTGCCACAATGATACGCCAGCTCATCAATCGATCCTCTGCGTCAATGTCGTGCCAGTTTCAGCCGCAGTGCCAATTGCTCGTGACCATCCTTCTGCCGCTGCCGCTTGAAAGTACCCCCGCACTCGCGGGCAATTTTTCCGAGCAGGCTCTCGCCGAGCGCAATCTCCGTCCGCATCGTCTCCACGAGCTTCTCGAGATCCCCATTGGGTTCGACCGCATGCACCGATCCCGCCATGACGATCTCGACATATCTATCGGCCGAAATCGCCACATCGAGAGTGACCTGGTTCACACTGCCTCGGGATCTCAAGAGATAGGCGAGCATCGATTCCAGGGCGAACAGCAATCGATAGGAGGCCGCCATCACCCAGATCGGCCCTTCGAGCGTCGTCCATTTCACCGCTGTGCGGTCGCTTTCAGGCAACTCATCCCGGATGTATTCGATGAGCTGGTTGACGTTGATCCGCGCTTTCTGCTCCCGCTGCAGGTCGCTTGACCCGTACGCCGCGAAGATCCGATCGTAGGTCAGCTCGATGCGGCTCAGCTGGCGAAACGCCTTGTCGGCCAGGTCGGCGGCATCCTCACCACCCTTCTGCTTCAGCTGTCGGATGTAGCTCGACACCAGCGACAACGGCACGCGAACCAGGGACACCGCTTCTGCCAGCGCAGCCTCCAGCCGCTCGGCGTCGGTTCTCCATTCCAGTTCGGTGACGTCCTGCATCCGAAGAACGACGTGATCGTATTCTTCCGGCAGGATGAATTTCGACATCAGGGCGGGCGTCCTCTTCCCCTTCGCGCCTTTTATCTCCGTCCTCCACGGCAGCGAGGTCTGCCCGCTTACCACCCGCTCATAGTCCGAAGCTGGCAGGCATGATCCGAGCCCGGTATGCGGCGAAATCTTGCTGCGCTGGAACATCCCCTTTGCCATCTCGTTGCAATGCAGGACATTTCCCTTGTTGCTGGCAATCACGACACCATCGGGAAACGCGTCGAGAACCTGGGACAGCACCAATCCCTGGAACAGGTGCTCCACCATCGACTCGACCTGCCTGACGATGCTTTCGATGGTTTCGATTTCCGGTTCGGCGAATGCATTCGTTTGCGTGTCTTCCAGATTGAGGATCCAGAGGATACGTCCGCGCAGGGTGATCGGGATGCACAGCTCGGAGACGATTTCCTTGGCAACCGGCTTGAAGCGCCCGGCCTCGATCGACCCGTCGCGGCGATCGGCCATATTGACGCGCTTGCCGCGCTCCAGTGTGAGGCCAAGCAGCCCCTCCTCGAGGGGTTGCGTATAGTCGGGCGGGATCGCGCTACCGCCTTCTGGTCCTAGTTCCTGCGCGAGCAGGCTGAAATGGCCGCGCAATGCGTTGACCTTGAATATCGACACGTTCTTGAATTTGTAGAAGCGGGCAAGTTCGCCAACGATCGTCTTCGCCAGTTCCTTGTGGTCCGTCACCGCCGAAATCTTCTTGAGCAGTTCGGCGACGAACTGCCGCTCGTCATGCTCCCGCAAATTGAACACGGTCAGCATGGCTTGATCGACGGCGAGACTGCTTGTCAGTTTCGTCCGCGTGTCCTCGTTATAAATTCCCGGCTTCCCTGAAGAGAGCGACAACACACCGATCACGCGATTCTCGCGACTGATTGGCAGTGCGATCATCGCCTTGCGGCCCTCTTGGGAGATCACCCGCTCGATTTCGGGATTCTCCTCGAGCGCCCTCCTCGCGTCGGGCCGCTTTTTCCAGTCCAGCAGCATATCCGACAGGCACGGACATCCTTCCTTGATCCAATTCCGGAAGTACGGAGCTATCGGCCACCATCTGATCGGATAGTCGCGAATTGCTTCCGGGCGTCGACAGAAGGAGACGGCATAGTCGCCTTTCCTGGTGTAAAGGGACAGATCAGCCCAGTCGAACTCGACAAATTCCCTGACGATCTCAACGATGCCCTCAAATAAGGCGCGGTAGTCGGTCTGTGTCGCCACCAGATGAGCAATCCTTCGCCTCGCCATCTCGTGATCGGTGGGTTGAAGCGCCGTCAACACGCCATTGATTTCACCCGCGGTGTTGAAGGAAGGAACGGCGGTCACCCGCAGGTGCATGGTCTTGCCGCTCTTGGGGCGCATGATCACAACAGGATATTCGCCTCCGCGGCCGGCGCTTCGCTGCACCCTTTGCCGTGTCACCTCATGGCGGCTCGCACGATCGGAGACGAAGTCGGCCGCGTCGCGCCCGATCACTTCGCCGGCGGTGCGCTCCATGTATTCCAGTGCGTGCTTGTTGGCGTGGACGATGCGGTACTTCGAATCGAGTTTCAACATGCCGTAGGGCGAAGCTTCGAGCGCCTTGTGCTCGGCGTCGACAAGCTCCGACATATCTACCAGCAGGGCGTAGCCGCTGGTCGGTCCCTTTGCCTTGATCCTCCCGAATTCCACCAGCACGGAATAACGATCGCCACCGCTGACAAGCTCGAATTGGTGCAGCCGGCGCTTGCCCTTTGCAGGAAGGGCCTTCCTCACCTCCGGCGCCGTCTTGCCAAAGAAGGCCGCGAGCTCCTTGCCAACACAGTTCGGAGCCCATTCCATCATTTTCGCGTTTGCGAAGGTAATAAGTCCTGATGGATCGAATTCGCAGAATGCATGGAGGGTATTGGCGAGAAATTTTTCGTGGGCGACCAGGGTGCGCTCCAGGCACTCTTCAACGGTGCGGTCGAGTTGGGACCAGTGGGACGCCAGTTGCTCCACCGGCATCCCGGTTGCGGCAAACTTCTTTTTCGTCACCGCGGCGTCGTGAAAGAGATCGATGATGGAATAATCAGGCTCCTGGAGACGCGACACCAGCTTGCCGACCAGCGCATCGCGGTTCGCCTGAACGGATACCTTTCCGAGAAGCGTCGCCGGGCTGGCCCCGGTGTCCAGGAGCGAGGTTGCGCGTTCCAATAAATGTGAGCTCGAATTCTTCGCGGACATCTACGCACCCGCTGCGAAAAAATAAAAAGCGATTCAAAAGAGAAACAACCAAGATCAATCTGAGATTGCATCACTTCGCAGTCTGGATTGCAAGGTGGTTTGAGCGCACGCCCCGCCTGCCATCCAAACGAGCTGTTACCCGATTTTGGCCGGATGGCGTGTGATCTATCTAACAGATTGGAATAATTTACTTTTCGGCATCGTCCGTCATCGTCGGGACTTCGGCGCGCTCTTGCCCGAGGTCGACCACCTGCCGCACACGCACAATCTCGAACATGCGGCGTTCCCGCGCGGACAGCCGCAATGGGGCGCGCATCTCGCATAACGCGCCGGGTGCGCGCGGCACCGAATGCGCCAACCGCAGCTACGACGACGGCATCCTGATCCGCGCCGCGGCCGACACGCTGATGATCTCGCCGCCCCTGATCATCACGGAGGAACAGATCGAGGCGATCTCTTCGGCGATCCGCCGCGCGTTGCACGCCATCGACTGACGGGCGGCCGATATCTCTTGGGCCCAAATTATCCCGGCAGACCGCCCTGAGGAAGCCTTGCGAAGCAAGGCGCCCCGCAGGATGCTCACAAGCTGCGCTTCATCAAAGGATTCGTCATGCCTGTCGACACTCAAGCCGCCACTGACCGCCTCATGCGCTTCCTCGCCGTCGAGGGCGTGACCGGAAAGGAGGCCGCGATTGGGCGCGAGCTTTCCGCAGCACTGGAGGAAAGCGGCGTGCCGGCGGACGCGATCCGCCTGGACGACGCGAACACACGCATTCCTGTGCCGACGGAGACCGGCAACCTCATTGTCGATCTGCCGGGGCGTGGCGCGATGCACAACCAGCCGCGGATCATGTTCATGACCCACATGGACACGGTGCCGCTGTGCGCCGGTGCGAAGCCCAAGCTTGTGCGCCGGAAGATCGTCAATGAAGCGAAGACCGCGCTCGGCGGCGACAACCGCGCCGGCTGCGGCGTTCTCGTCACGCTGGCGGCCGAGCTTGCGAAGCAGAAGCTTGATCATCCGCCAATCAGGCTGTTGTTCTGCGTGCGGGAGGAGAGGG
>Ga0210406_10008680_pt1 | contig 10167 bp, 11 predicted proteins | sample IncBWC30MmetaG_FD_155454 | JGI IMG/M metagenome (GOLD analysis project Ga0210406, IMG submission 155454) | Forest soil microbial communities from Barre Woods Harvard Forest LTER site, Petersham, Massachusetts, United States - Inc-BW-C-30-M | ecosystem: Environmental > Terrestrial > Soil >... | reverse complement strand
TGCTGCGGACGTTCCGCTCCGCCTCGGAAGTAAACTCAATTTCTTCGTGCAGGAAAGGCGTGTCCAAGCCGAAATCAATTTCAATGTGCCCGGTTTCTTCCGCTGCGTGCTCTTCGAATTCCACCCCTTGGGCAATCAGACGTACCAGCGACGGCTCCAGCACCCAGTTCTCCGCGCCCTCGGGAGGAGTCCACAGATCCCAATAGGCCTCGAAGACATAGGCATAGTCGTCGTGGAGAAGCTCCGCGACTACCTCGGCCGCTTCTTCCGGCGCAACGCCGGGACGGAAGCGGCGCTCGAGAATAGTGGGCTCACTCCACGAGACCGGCTGAATCGCCGCGTAGGTCACGCCATCCCGCGCTGCAGAAAACGGAAGTTGCCGGAGCACGTTGACGGTTCGCGGCAGAATGTCGGATTGATCAAAACGGGGAAACCACAGGCTCAAATAAAGCGAATCGCCCATGGTTGTATTCTAAATCGCAGGTGTATTCGGTTCGAGGGTGAATTTTGTTGGGCGTCGAGTTTTGACGCGCGAAAACCGCCCTGTTACTATGAATTCCGGCGGCAAACAATCATCTCATCCACCTGTCCCCGTCGTCTAGCCTGGCCTAGGACATCGCCCTTTCACGGCGGTAACACGGGTTCAAATCCCGTCGGGGACGCCAACCTTATCAACTACTTGCAAATCCCCTCCAGAATTTTGTACGTCCGTTAACGTCCGATGAGCTTTGGTGCTTGGTTGTTCTTCGTTTTTGTCGAGCAGCAAGCTCACAACTCGGCTCTGCGCGTCTCGCTTCGTTTGCGTGATCGCTTGTGCGTAGATGTTCAGAGTGACCGAGATGTTTGCATGTCGCATTAGCTCTTGCACAACCTTCACGTCTTCGCCGTTTCCTTTGAGGAGCGTCGCGTACGTATGCCGGAACGTGTGCCAACCGAAATGGCCCACGATTCCGATTTCCTTGGCCGCCGGTTCCAAGTGCGCCTTGTACAGCGAACCGGGCCAGTACGGCAGTTTGCCTTTGCTGTGCGGGCTGGCGAAAACCCAGTCCTCATCGATCGGGTATGGACTCTGCAGCCGCCAGTTCCACAGGACCTTAGACAATCGCAAATCGAGCGGAACCGCTTTGCGAGAGGCCTCGGTTTTACAGTCGCCCACGTGTTGCATCACGATTGAGCGGATGACATGGACTTCCATGTTCTGAAAATCGATGTCCTTCCACTTGAGGCCCAGCAACTCTCCAACCCGAAGGCCCGTGAACACGGCGAGGAATACCATCGTGCGCGAAGGCTCCTTCAGGATGCGGAGCAGTGCCGCAATCTGCTCGATGGAAAGCACAATGGGCATCCTGGTCCGCTTGGCGCTTTGACGCACCATGCGTATGGGATTCACACCGAGCCATTCCCACCTGACAGCGTGATTGAAAACGGCACTCATGATGTTTCGAGCTTTGGCTTTGCTTCCATTCGCATACTTGAGCGACCGAAGCCACTGCTCGACAGCGACTGCCTTAACCTCAGTGACGCGATAGCTTCCCCAACGAGGCAGAATCCACTTGTTGAAATATCCCTCGTAGGTGACCTGCGTCTTCCGTGTTTTGCTGCAATTCGTGCCCAGTTCCTTTTCCCGGTAGTGTTCAATGAGCGTTTGAACACTAATCGGTGTCAAGCTGGTGCGCGGATTCTCAGCGTTGATGTCTGCCCGAAGTGAGGCAACGGCCTTCTGCGCCGACGCCTCATTCGGATATTGTTCGACCGAACCAACGATCAGACAGCGTCGCTTGCGAGAGCCGTCTGCCTGGAGTTCGTACCACCGATACTCCCATGCATTCCGGCCGCGGGCTCGCTTCACAATCTGAAGGCTGCCTTGCTGAAATCTCGTCCGCCTCATCACCATCCTCCGTGGTTAGGGACGGTACGGATAGCTGGCTAACTTTAACCTCAAATGCACCCACGCGTCGAGATCCGATGTGCGGAAGCGCCACAATTTCCCGATCCGCATGGCGCGTATCTCGCCTTTGCGAGCGAGACGCTGAAGTGTTTTCGGGTGGATCTGCAACAAGGCTGCCGCCTCGCGCGAATCGACTAACCTCTCGAAATGAGGGAACGGCTGGCTGACCGGCGTTGCTTCGTGCATCTCGCTCATAAACTCTCCTGCCGCTAGAGTCGAGATCGGGCTGAAATCACCGCGTCGCCTGAAGGTCGGCTTTGTGTCCGACTTCGTCCGACAGATTTCGAGCCTATTCGCTACTCGGCTGGTGTTAGTCTTCGCGTCATGGGCGGACGAGAACATATTCGTATAGAGACCGTCCACCATGGATGCTGCTTCCTTTCAAAGAATCTTTCTTCCTGTCGATCTCGACCAAACTTCTCAAGAAGTGCTTAAAGTACCTAGAGCGCCTCGAAGTGCTTTAAAGTACGTTTCGGGAATCCACGGGAACAGATCGATCGTTGATCCGTCACGAGTTGTCCCCCGTATGTATGAAGGAACATGCGCGAGGTAAAAAGCATCGGAAATATTTTCGAACGTGATCCGAACAGACCCTCATTACTGGCTTTAGACTAGTGTGAAGGGACAAATGCAATTCGCTGTATGAGTTCTAAACGCATGTGTACACCGAATCAGACTCCCACATCGGACCAGCCTGGCCGGGACGCGGCTTATGTCAAGGCTCACGACCGCTTCGCGGCACACAATACGCGGCCTTGACATAAGCCTCCTCTCGGCCTATTTCTCCGCCACGTGGGGATGTGCAAGTGTGGCCCAGCCGAGACGTTAAAATCCAATACCAAGACCGAGGCCGCGGTCGAAGCCAACCTGTCGAGTTGTGTCAGGTTTCGGTGCATGAGCATGGGACGGAACCGAAAGAGGCTGCCCTCCGATTTCCTGCCCAGCTCGCCGTTTCACCCCTGTCGACAGGTCAACACCGTGGCCTTTTTCCACGCTGTGCGCGGATAGCTGTTTTCGAGCCAGTTCGATTGCAGATTGCCTCATCGTGGATACACCGACGGATTCGCGAAGCTGCTCGCGGTCGCTTGTTACGATAGCAATCTCGCTCCGCCCACGGCTAGCAGCCACATAGAACAATTCCTGTTTCATGGCGTCTGCCGAGATGATGACACTATCCACCGTTTTGCCCTGGCTTCGGTGGGCGGTGACGGCATATCCGTGTGTGAATTCGTGATAGTTCGCGGGGAGTGTTCTTCCGTCTTCGAGGCGAACGGCACGGCCATCTAGGGAACTTACTTTGACCAACTCTCCGTTGGTCGCCCGGAATTCCGGCCCTCGACGGTTTGCCGTGAGCATCAGGCTATCGCCAGCGGCAATCTCAATGGGCTGACGCTCATAAGCGGAAAATGCCCGTGTTTGTTTTGGCGAGATGCTGACCTCTTCTCCGGTTTCTTTTCGCGCAACCAGAGATTCCGGGCCAACGCGCATGACTTCCAGCGACTCATTGCGTTTTGCTAGTTTCGTGTCCCTGTGGAACTGCAGAACCAGACCCTCCTGGTAGTTGGACAGTTCCTGTTTCTGAGCTGCTGTCCATTGGAGTGACACGTACCGATCAAAAGAATGGCCGACTCCAAGTTCACCGTGTTCTTTCCTATCCTGGCGAATCGCGTCGGTGAGTTGTGAAATCTCTGCGTGAGTGGCAGCAACAACCAGCGTATCGCGTCCTTCGGCTCGGAACTCACGATGCAACACCGCCACCATCTGGCCTCGTTCGAAGATTGGTACTTCGCGAATGGAACCTAGCCTTTCCAATTGCGCGAACCCTTCCTCCGGTGAATGCCTCATGGTCTTTACGGCCTCGCGATAGAGGGAGTTCGTCTGCCGCTGTACTTCGGTAAGGGAAACACTCTTCAGATCAGATTCCCGTTCCAGGATACGCAAAGCATCCGAGGCTTCGACGCTCTGAATTTGCCTAGTGTCACCAGAAAAGACAATTCTGGCTCCATGATCCTCGGCGAAGTGCAGCAAGCTTTGCATTTGCCGGCCAGAAATCATGCCTGCTTCATCAACGATCAAAACCCTCCCGCGCAGCGCCATCTGTGGGTCCGGATCCTCCAGAAGTCGAGAAACGGTCATCGCATCTCGGAAGCCCACTTTTTCCAGTTCGTCCACAGCACTTCGGGTGGGAGCCACCGCAAGAACATCGTGTCCGGCCTCTCTGAGACCACGATCAATTTCACGCAGTGTGGCAGTCTTGCCCGTTCCGGCAGCGCCTCGAACATTGATCGCCAGATCGGGAGCGTCGAGCACTGCTTCGACGGCGCGCCTTTGTTCCGGGCGTAGCCGATCGGAAGGCTCGAAGTCACGGCCTTTGCCGAGGCGGTCATAGCGGTCTACCCCGCGGTTGACAACCGAGATCATGTCTCGCTCACGTTGAAGGCTCGCGTGCGTCGCAATTTCATCTCCGGAAGTGATGAGAGTCCCTTTCGCACGTTCAAGGGAGAGAGCGCCCTGAAGGTCGCTGAGTTCGAGGTGGCCGCGCCCGTGACGAAGAGCCTCGGTTAGAACCTCATGTTCCCTGGCGACGGAGAGGCGCTCGAAGATGTGTTCCTGAGAGTACGCAAGAGAAGCTTCGCGCATGCCGCGATTGAGTTGAGGGGAATGAGATTTTGTCAGGGTTTCGTTGGACACCTCACGAAGCGCTTCCCTCTCATCCGGGGTCAGTCGGTCTTGCTGGAGGTTGCGGACTCGCTCGGTCGATATTTCCTGAAGCTTGTCAGCTCGCGTTTCCCGGACGAGTATCGCAACCTCGTTGTCTGTTGGTGCACGACCACGTGAATGGGTGAATTCTTGAATTGCAGCATCCCGCTGGGCACTCCGTTGACTGTATTTGTCGAGGAGGTCCTGGGAGAATCCTGCGATCTCGAATCCCTTGTCATGACCACGAACATCGTGACAGTTTTCAATCTCGTAACCAAAGGCGCGTACTTCGCGAGCCAGGGCATTGCGATAGACCTCGGTCAGGTAGCTGCGACGCTCGTACAGACCGGAAGCCTGTAGCGCCTTCCAACGTCCTTCAGTCCCATCGTAGGTGAGATTGGCAGCGACGGCATGAGTGTGGAGCTGAGGATCGAGCTGACGACTCGTGTCATGAGTGTAGGAAGCCACGATCCAGTTTCCGGTGGCTCGATTTTCGTTTAGGCCGTCGAGGCGAACCCTCGTGGCCGAGTATTTCTCTGCTTCTTCTAGGGCCTCGCGCACGGCGGTTTCGTGCGCGTCGATCAATCTCCCATCACCGCCAACAATGGCCATAACGGATACGGACTTGGGAGCCGAAAATGTCATGTCGTAGAGCGAGCGGGCCTTGCTTTGTTCCGCGCCATTGCTGGCAATGCGATCCGCGCCGTGGCGTTGCCGGAGAAACTCTCCCGTTCGCGGGTCGAGACCTTGTCGCACCGCCTCAAAATCCTCGGACGAAACCTCCCCTTTGAGCCCAAGCAATTCAGCACCGCGTCCGTGCCACTTGCCTTCGACGCTCCGATTCTGGTCGTAATAGTCACTCTGTTGGAGATGGCGCTGCGCGTAGCCTTCGCCGCTGGTCATGGCACGAATCGTTAGCACCGGGCGACACTAGCTCTGTTCGAAATCTCAGGTCAAGAGGATCTGCGGCGAAGTGAGTCGAGAGTGATTAGACATGACCGAAGTGCAAGAATTCCGCTGTGGGGGTAATGCGTTTCGGCAGAGACACCATCCCTAAGCCTTCGGCTTAGGTCGGTGCAGGCCGTCCTGGGACCAGCGAACGCTGCTCGCACGAAGTCGAACAGCATTCGAGTCCGTTCGAATTGCGTCCGATTCCGATTCGAACGGATATGAGTAATCTGAACTGCCACTTTAGATTACTCAACGCCGCCGCAACCAACCCTGTTCCTTTAGCAGTTGACACAATTACGCAATATGCGTAACTCTTCCGTGCTGACTGCGTTGTTTCCACAGGTACGTCAAGGTGTGCTCGCGGCTACGCTCGGCCAGCCAGATAGGTGGTGGCATCTTTCGGAACTCGCCGGCCGTTTGGGCACGAGCCCGTCAAGCCTTCAGCGGAAGTTATCGTCGCTGGTGGCAAGCGGAATATTGATGCATCGTCGGGAAGGCACAAGGGCTTATTTCAAGGCGTAGACCCAGTCCCCGGTGTTCCGAGACCTGCAGCAGCTCTTCGAAAAAACGGCAGGGCTGGCTCCGATCTTGGACCAGATATTAAAACCGTTTGAGAACAAGAGTCAGAGTGCTTTTATCTATGGCTCTGTGGCACGAAGCCGGGAACATACGATGAGTGACGTGGATGTGATGGTCATTGGCAGAGCAGGTCTTGCCGACCTGTCTCCAGCGCTCCGCAAGGCGGAGGCGCGCCTAGGAAGAGAGGTCAACGTCACGGCCTATTCCCCAGAGGAGTTTCGGGAGAAAACCAAGTCGGGCGACCATTTTTCTTGCCGCCGTTTTACGATGACGGAAACAGTTTGTGAAAGGAGGCCAGAGTGACCGGGACGAGCTTGTTGGCAAAATAAGGAAGCCCAGAAACACAAAACATCCAAGAAGGAATTAGACAACATGAGGGCCCTGATCGCCCGCGACCTCGCAGACGCAGGCATTGTCGGCCTTTCAGCAGATCGGAGATTCGCGACTGCCTATAATGCGGCACTCCAGGCTGCGAATATGGCCATCGCGTGTGCCGGGTATCGGATCATGAGCAAGGTCGGGCATCACCGGTTGTCGTTAGAGACCACGAAATTTGTGCTGGGCAAAACCCCGCACAAGTACGGCGACTATTTTGAGACCTGTCGTCGAAAGCGAAATACATCGACTACACCTTCTCCAACGTTGCGACTGAAACCGAAGCGAGGGAGATCGTCGTCCAAGCGAAACAGTTTTACGACGAAGTCGAAGGCTGGATCACGAAAAACCATCCTTCACTGAAAATGTGAGAGTCGACCGCGATCTCAACAGACAGCACCGACCAAGGACAGACTGCAGACCGTGTCCTGATTCACGTGGAGACTGAGTTGGGCGCTAAGGATCTACTCAATAGCCGGATGGCCTATGTCTCGGTTTCGCGTGGACGCTATGACGCGCAGATTTATACGCTGGGGCAGGAACTCAGCCGCGAGGTGTCCCATTCCCCCGCGATTCAGCCAGAGCCAGTGGCGCAAAACATAGAGCCACGAACCACGCACACGAATGAGATTGCTCAGGGTTTCGGTCTCGGTCTGTAGTGTTTGCGATTCGGAAATGACATTCCCCGGATAGCCAAGCGTAGCCGAGGCCCGGTCTGTGTCAAGACTCTGCGACCGCGTTAAGCGGCGGGCTTCGCCCGGTCTTGACTCAGACCTCAGCGGCCTCGGCTTAGGCTTCATCTATCCAGGGGATGTCAGATTGTTTCTGTAACACCCTTTCCGATCTCTTCGATTCTGGCATTCTCGACGCGGCAAATTCATCTGAGTTCGGCTATACGTGGCGCCCGAAATCCGCCGGGAAGCGGAAGCCGTTTGGGGTGCGGCAGACGATTGCACCAGCGACTAGCCGTGATTTGCCAGGCCGAAATTTCGACGATTGTTGGTGTAATGGCTATCTTAGCGAGTCCAAATCGCTGGAGAAGTACGGGTTTGATAATCGACGTCCACAACTCATAACACTTCCGAGTTGGATGTAGTCCATCTTCGACCAAGAACAGCTCGGGAAGCATCGCGCCTCGGAATTGTCTTCCCGAGCATTAAGTGTCGAAAAACTTTGAGCGGTGGAAAGAATTAGAGATCCTGTGCCTTAGGGAACAAAATCCCGCGAGGTTGACGGAACTCGCGAGCGAAATGAACTTCCTTCTGGCCCAGAAAACACCACACCTCGTTTCTCCGCTGCACAACGACGTTCTGATGGCGAACGCTGGAGGTAAAGTATGTTTCACTTAACCTGGTATATCCTCATTGGGCTAGTCTCGGGCGTTATCGCGAAATCGGGCATCATCGAATCGATCGTGGGCGGCGGCGTTAGCCACATGCTTTCGCGTCCGAGAAACGAACGATATCATCCTGCCAGATCTCATTTTTTCGACACCGGGCGCGATCCAGATTCTCTTCATTTGCTATAAGCTGAACATTCATTTCCCAAGGTCAACCCGTTCTCGCTCATCGAAGCCAAGCGAAGCTATACCAACCAAGCACATCATGTGGCACAAGAATGCCCACCTCAAATCCAAAGTGGGCACTTTGTAATCGCTGTTTGCGAAAAAGGGAAAAAGGCGGGTTGAGCAATTTTGAACAGTTTACTGAACCCTATGGTGTTGAAAATGGATTCTTGAAGGTGACTCTGTGACCCCCTCGGTTGGTAAAGCGCAGCAGACCGCAGTTCTTCTCTGTATCGACGACAGCCCTGACCTGCTGGAATGCGAAAAGGCATTCCTCGAAACCTTCGGGTATACCGTTTTGACCGCGCCGAGTGGCAGCAAAGGATTGGAACTGGCTTCGATCCATGCCGTTGACGTTGTAATCGTCGACTATTTCATGCCCGAAATGAACGGCCACGAGTTTGTAGTCGAAATGAGACGGCTTAGCCCGCAAGCCCCAATCATCATGCTCTCCGGGACAGTGGATGTTCCTAAGCAGGCATTGAAGGTGGTGGACGCTTTTATAGCCAAGGATTGTCTATCGAGCGAGTTGTTGCCCGTGATCGCACGATTGCAGGGGGGAACCTGAAAGAGGAGCAGAATGCTGACTCCACCCCACTGTTGCATTCAAGTGGCCCTCAGCATCAACCGCGCAACTTGTTGTTTCGATACATCACATGGCACATCCGACACCGCAGAGTCGGGAGTTTCGTGGAGTACTTTCGGCGAACAGCAAGTACAAGCCGCAAACTTCGTAAGGGACTGACAGTCACAACGGGCCGCCCGGTTTTGTCGATTGGCGAAAATCGCCTCTCTAGTTAGTGTCGGCAGGGTCGAGCACTTTCGGGGCGTACTGGCCCCTCCGCTCCGAAGAGAGCGCCATCTCGCTCACTTTGAAAGTTTTTGCCATACCAACCAAGGCTCGCTCGGGATGGGCTCCAGGTCACAATTCAGTGACGCATGCATCTCTTCGGTCACGCCCTCGATCCTGATTACTACTTCGAACTCCCCCGTGAACCAACGCAGGAACGCGAGGCGAAAGGTGGCTCATCACTGCCGGAAGACCGGCGCTGCTGCCGAGATGTTGTCAGTCTTGCCAACATTTAATGACTCTGCGGAAGTCGACTCCAGTAGATTCAAAGACTTCCGGATTTCACGAAGTTTGTATGGAAAATGCAACACCCATTGGTGCTCGCCTCGCGAACACAGGAAAGTATGACACCATGAAAGCGGACAGCCAAGAACACAGGGCTATTGTTCCAGATAAATTGCGGCAATTTCTCACTAACCCAGCAGCCATGCATTCAGGTGAGACGTCCGATGAAAGAAGAGCCAGAACAAAACAAATCCAGCAGCTGGGAGGAGCGATCCTAGACCGCGGGCGAATCGTTTCCCAGCTGTATTCAACATCAGCGGGTCGGCGTGGGGAAAGGATTTCAGCTTGCGGTTACCCGGTGTTATGACGATCGGGGGAAGAGGTGGATGCACTCTTCACACAGTCGGTGGACAACTACACAAAACTCATGAAGTCTATGGCAGCTTAGTCTCTGACATGATAAACCTCAGCTCAGTCGCGCGTCGTCGCTCGGTAGAACCGGTGCTCAGCCTGCTTGGTGAAGATATTTAAATGGCTCAGCCGCACTGATGGGCCCCGCAATCCATTTCGACGTGCCTCGCGGATCCCGCCTGCGCGAGTTCGCGAACCTGCGCCAGCCTCGCTTCGTGGGCCTTCTCTTCACCGCTCTCATTGCCGCCCAGGCGCTGGGATTCTTCGTGTTCGGAACCGGCCGGGCGGGCCGCGGACTTGCCGAGTCCATCCTCGTTCTGGTTAGCTTTCTTGCTCTCGCTTGCGCCTGGAATGCATTCCGTCGCGCCCAGGGCATTACTGCTCTGTTCTGGTTTCTCTTCGCCGCTGTCCTGGTAGTTTTGGTCATTCCTACTGCCTTCCAGGCCTACGACACTCTGTTCGCCCAGTCCACCTTGTCGGATTCGACCTGGCGCCTGCTCTACTGCCTCTACGGCGCTCCCATCCTGATGATGCTCTTTCTTCCGGAGACCGCTCGGCGCGCGC
>Ga0210406_10008678_pt1 | contig 10168 bp, 9 predicted proteins | sample IncBWC30MmetaG_FD_155454 | JGI IMG/M metagenome (GOLD analysis project Ga0210406, IMG submission 155454) | Forest soil microbial communities from Barre Woods Harvard Forest LTER site, Petersham, Massachusetts, United States - Inc-BW-C-30-M | ecosystem: Environmental > Terrestrial > Soil >... | reverse complement strand
TACCCTCGACTCGGCGAACGATTAGTCCCGCATCTTCGAGCACCTTCAGGTGCTGGGAGATTGCGGGTTGCGTCATCTCGAACGGCTCTGCCAATTCATTGACGGTGGCCTCCCCCTTGGCAAGGCGCGCAAGAATCGCCCGACGCGTCGGGTCGGCCAAAGCAGAGAAAGCAGCATCGAGATTATGCATAACGTACAACTTATATAAGTAAGTGTTTATTGTCAAGCAAAATTTCGCCCCATCCACGGAAAATCATGGAAACGTGCGCTAACCTCCAGTTTTGAAAGGCCTAGTCCGACAGCCGATTTCGTTGTTAGCCATCGGAGATCAGGTGATGGTCGGCAGTTGTAGCTGTCTAAAGGAAAACCTCGATGAGCTGAGGATCGAAAGAGTTTGCTATGAGCGAGTGACGGGCTACCCGGAAGTTATTCCGGGCCAGAAGTCCGCTTCTGGGAGATTGCGACCTTCAATTCCCATGAGGGATCAGTCGCTCCGAGTTCGACTCGGGGGCCAGTATCGAACTGGCTACGCCCACCTTTTCCACGCGCAGCTCTGCCTATGGGCTACCCCGACAATTCAACTTTTGTCGTTTAGGGCTTCACATTTTGAGTCGCGTTCAAGGCAGGTGTGGAAACTGGTGGCTTACGCAAGTGCGTAGCCTGCTCAAATCCGTACGCAAGTTTTATCAATTCCGGCTCGGCCCACGCTCGGCCCAGCAACTCCAATCCCACCGGCACGCCGATGGGAGCATCTGCCGTCGGAGTCGAATACCCAGCGGACACTTCTATAGCCGGGAAGCCCGTCAGCGCCGCAATTACGCCGTTGCGGTCTTTTTGAAACGTAGCTCCAATGGGCAGAACCAGGCATTTCTGATGCGGATACACCAGCGCATCCAACTGGTTCTTTGCCATCAGGTTGGCCACTTCAATCTTGATCTCTTCCATCTTGATCCGGCGTTCTCTGTAATCCGGGGAATTGGGGCCGTCTTCATAAGCCTCTGTTACCTTGAAGAATTTCTCCAGCGTCGGTTTGTAGTACTGCCCGGAAGCGATGATTTCCGCCAGCGAATGCACGGGAACATGTGAACCCTGCTCTTGCAAGTAGTGATTCAGCGCCGCCTTGAACTCCGGTTCATTCATCCGAAAATTCGCGGTCAACGTGTCAATGTCCAATACCTTGTCCTCCACGGGGACAATCACCGCTCCTTGTTCCTTCAGTGCCTCAATCGCCCTCGCCATCACCTTGTTCACTTCCTCGTACTCCGGCCCATGTCCAAATCCGTTGGCAAGCACCCCCAGGCGCGCTCCCTTCAATCCGTTTTGCAGAAACGCCGTGTAGGTCTTAGGCACGTTGCCCACACTTAGAGCCGTCACAGGATCATTGGGATCGTATCCAACCATCGCGTCCAGCACCGCAGCCGCGTCGGCGACATTACGAGTCATCGGACCAATCGTGTCCTGAGTAAAAGACACCGGCACAATCCCGTCCCGGCTGATTAAGCCACGCGTTGGCCGCAGTCCCACCAAACTCGTCGCCGAAGCCGGCGATCGTATGGAACCCCCGGTATCCGATCCGGTGCCCACCGCTGCCAAATTCGCTGCCACGGCCGCGCCCGTTCCGCCCGACGAGCCGCCCGGCGTTCTGGTTAGGTCGTACGGATTCTTCACCTGTCCACCCAGCGAACTTGCCGAAATTCCCCCCGTGGCAAATTCCGACATATTGGCCTTGCCAAGTATCAGCGCACCGGCCTCACGAAGCCGTTTAACCGCGAACGCGTCCCTATCCGGCTGCGCTCCCTTGAGCGTGAGGGCGCCCGCGGTCGTCGGCATGTCCGCGGTATCAAAATTGTCCTTCAGCACGATAGGAATGCAACCCAGCGGCTTCAATTTGTGAGTGCGTCTGAACTCCTGGTCCATCGCATCGGCTTCCTGCAAGCTTCGCGGATTTACGTACAACATGGCCTTCAGCGCCGGCCCTTGCTGGTCGTACGCGCGGATGCGATCCAGGTACTGTTGCACAAGCTCGTGGCACGTCAGCGTCGCCTCCAGCATCGCTTTGTGAACGTCCTCGATCGAAGTCTCCATCAATTGGAACGAATGTTCCGGACCGCAGTCGGCAACCGGCGCCATCAAAAAGGCAAAAAGAATTGCAATAAATTTTGAGCCCACGAGATTTAGTCCGTTTTCAAACAAGAGTTTCAATCCCCCTCGACACAAGTCTAAGTCCTCGGCAGCTGAAAAGCTCCGTCTAGGGCCGTGCGGCCCGAATCAGAAAGTAGCCTTAATCGCGAACTGAATCTGCCGCTCGGGAATCGTCGTGCGCACCAGCGCACCCGCGCTGCCTCCGCGCCCTTGCGGAGGAAAGAGCGGCCCGTTCCGAAGAATAGATTTTTTATGAGCTGCTGCGTAATGGTGGAGGCTCCGCGAGTGCGATCACCTTCCAAATCGTCTTCGGCAGCGATTTGGATCTCGTGCCCATCGAGCGGATAGTCCCCTGGACCTGCTAAGCAGTAGCAGCCTTCGCTGTCCTGGCTGCCTGTTCAATGAGAGCTGCCACAGCACTGGGTTGCGAGACGTAGACGGCGTGGCTGGCCTTGACCTCAACGACCGTGGCGCCCGCGCGCTTGGCCATGGCACGCTGGGCCTCAGGTGGGATCACCCTGTCATCAGTGGCGATCAGGCACCAGCTAGGCTTGGTCCTCCACGCCGGTTCGCTAATTGTGCCACTGGAAGCCGCCACGCCCCACGGAACTTGAGAATCGGCCCAGAACGCTGCCTTCTCTGCGTCCACGTCGGCCGCGAAAGAGGCGTGGAACTTTGCCTTGTCCTGGAAAAAATAGCCGTCTTGCGGCGGCAGTATCGGCGACACGGCTGCGCCGGGTGCCGCATGTTTGTTGAGCGTTGCCACGGACTCGCCTTTGTCCGGAGCGAACGCGGCGATGTACGCGAGTCCTGCAACCTTTGGATGGTTCCCGGCTTCAGTGATCACCGCTCCTCCGTAGGAGTGGCCGACGAGGATTGTAGGTCCGTCCTGCGCTGCAAGAGTTCGCTTGGTAACCGCTACGTCGCACTCCAACGATATTGTCGGATTTTGGACAATGCTGACACTGTAGCCGTTTCGCCTGAGGATCTTGTAGACACCCTCCCAGCCAGAGCCGTCCACAAAGGCACCGTGCACTAGAACGATGTTATTCATGGCTCGCAGCCTCCCTTCCTAACAGGAAATACTCATGTCGGGCAGCGTCACGGGCAGGATGGGTTATCGCGCCGACTGCGGTACGGTAATGCCGGGTAGGATAGTTGTCAACACAGCGCGGGAATCCAGCTACTTCGTGTATGGTCGGTGACTCGGAAGTTGGAATTACGCGGCGATATTCCAGCGAGTCACATTGGATCGCAGTCCACAACCCCCTTGCTGCGTAATCCGACGGATGCGCGCCACTGCTCACAGCACGCGGGAGCGAATGTCGATTTCGGAGACGAGGGTGCGGTGGATTGGGCATTTCTCGGCAATCTCAAGGAGCTTCGAGCGTTGCTCTTGGGTTAGCCGCCCCGCGAATTCGAGGTCGCTCTCGATGTGGTCAAGCATTCCTTCTTTGGTTTCGCAATCGGCGCAGTCGGCGGCGTGAATCTTACTGTGGCGTAGCCTAACGGTGACTGCTTCGAGCGGCCAGCTCTTGCGTCGCGCATACAGCGCAACCGTCATCGAAGTTCAAGCGCCCAAGGCAGCAAGTAGTAAGTCGTAGGGAGTTGGGCCCGTGTCGGCTCCGCCGGTAGCCACGGGCTCGTCTGCCGTCAAAAGATGTCGGCCCGCGAGAATCTCCTGCGCAAATCCTGCCGCGCTCCCGCGGACAACCACTTCATTTATGTCAGCCATCGTCAGCACTCCTGTGGGAAAAAGGATCTTTACCAATGATTCTTTACTTCGGATGAGAATGTAACTCTATCGGCCCATACTCGGCTCCCCTCATTTCTGGCTGACCGACAAAGCGCGGTTCTTAAAAGAGCAAAGGAGGTGCTGAGCGGATTGTCGGCAAACGGGAAACTAACGCCTGTTGGTTGCTGGCGTAATATCGCCATTTCACTCACAATGCTGTTGCGAGTGTAGGCCTGATTACGTCAGTTGATATGTTCTCTGACGCCTTCGGGATCTGCTTGCTGAGCTATCGCCATCGGTCGTCCAGGCAAGGCTTCGGTTCCTCGCCAATTTCCTGGGCGAAGGTCGGGTAATCGGTATAGCCTCTGGGGCCGCCCGGGAGCAGGTCTAAGCTGCCGCATTCGGAAATAATCGTCATGCTCGATAGGGCAACACTGTCCCCCAGGGCAGTTGTCACCGACCGATGGTGCCCGAAGAATAAGGCAGAGGGTCATGCCGTGAAAAAAACCAGGGCTCTGATCGTCGCGATTTTGCTGGCGTGTCCCGCCTTCGCGGCGGACCAAACCAGAGAACAGAAACGCCTCGCAACGTGTGGCCAGGTCTTCAAGGAGATCATGGACATCCCCGATGGAATTCCCAAGGATCTGCTGAACAAGGCGGAGTGCGTGATCGTGATTCCATCAGTCCTGAAGTTCGCGTTCGGAGTAGGAGGTGACTTCGGTCGCGGGGCGATCACATGCCGCACGGGCCAGCACTTTACTGGACATTGGAGTGCGCCCGCGCTTTTCGCGCTGGAAGGTGCAAACATCGGCTTTCAGTTGGGCGGCCAAGCCACAGACTTCGTTCTCTTGGTTATGAATCCCAAAGGGGCGGAGTCAATCCTGAGCAGCAAAGTGAAACTCGGTGCTGACGCTTCCGCTGCGGCAGGACCCAAAGGGCGTACAGCAGCGGCAGATACCGACATTGTGATGAAAGCAGAAGTCCTCACCTATTCCCGCTCACGTGGCTTGTTCGCTGGCATTTCCCTCGAAGGCTCGACACTTCGTTCTGACGGCAGTGCAAACAAGAAGCTCTATGGGCGTGACCTCAGCGCCAAAGAGATCGTCCGCCAAGGGAAGGTCGGCGTCCCCGCTTCTGGCCGCGAACTAATCTCCCTGTTGGACAAACAGTCGCCCAAAAACCAGTCCGATCCAGTATCGCTGAAGGAATAGAACTAGCCGCAGCCGGATGTTCTCGGGAACCAGTTCGTTTTCCGGACACCGCTATCCTGAATATCATCGTTTCAATGGTCCAGGACAGAAGGAGATTTCGACGAAGGACGTCCAATTTGTTTGTGGCTTCGCAGCCAAGATAGGGGCGAGCCACTCTTCATATTGAAGGAAGGCGCGCAACTGCAAGTTTTCGCGCACCCGCCAATTGAACGCCACGGAGCCGTCGTTCAGCGTCTCGCCAGCGGGTATGAACTTGCCGTCTACCTTTGCGTGACGATAGCCCAACTGTATTGTGTTCTGAGGACTGAACCAATAGGTGCTCCAGGCCCGGAAGCCTGTACCCTCCCGACCAATCCAATCGCCAATCAGATTGTTTTTGTTCGTGTATAGGTCGTGATAGAAGCCTTCCCAGTAGTCAAACTGTCCGTTACGTGCTGGGGAGGATGGAGGATCGGTGTTTACCGCCTCGATCCGGAAATCAAGCCGCGGCACATAGGGTATCCATGCCAGATAAAGCCCGGGATTCCAGGATGCGCGACGAGGGGCATCGAGAGGATTCGGATCGTCCCGCGACATCAGGTCGCCGTATAAGGTCATCCAGTTTCGAAGTCCGGGAATCCGGTAAGAAAAATCGAATCCCCCGTTGCGTTCACCCGGGTTCTGCGAAGCCGGGTAGCCAACCGATGACTGAAAACTGAAATAACTATGATAGAGCGCGCCCAGCGTGATCCGGCGGCCCACGCCGCCAAATTCAGCCGTGCGCGAAAAACTAAGTTCCAGGTTGCGGGTTGGCTTGAAACTGATCTTTTCGCCATGGATCAGCGGCCCGGAGGGATATTGATTGCCCGAAAGCTTTCCATAAAACAAATCCCATTTCATCGGACCCAAAAAACGGAAAATCCAAGGCAGTTGAAAGGGCGCGATGCGGCTCGCGCGCGCCATGTAGATTGGTTCGGCATTGTCGCTGAAGAGCAGCGCGCCGCCCTGGTTCGGAGCCCACCATAAGCTCTGCTTGCCGAAAGCCAGATTCCAGCCCGCCAGGTTGGCGGCTACATAGGTATCCAGCAAGCGAAACTGGTTTTGGGCGGCAAATGGCGCCGCTGGTTGCAGCGGATTATCGTCAACCGTGGCGATTACTTGGCGAACCGAGAGTGGATATGCGGGAGCAGAGGGCGCGTGCTGAAACTCTCCGCGAACGTAGATCGTGAACCGGCCTGCTACACCGTAAGCGGAAAAACCATCATAAGTATTGAATCCTTCCTGATAGGGTCGGCCATAATTGTTGATGATCGTTTGGCCAAAATGGTAACTGTCATTGAGCGGCCGGCCGCTAATGCCGGTCATCCCCACGTAAGAAGATTCCAAGCGAATGGTCCGCTCGGCTCCATTGCGGCTCAGCGCATCGAGATCCGGTTGAAATTCTTTCTTTAATCCCGCGTAGAAGCGCTGTGCCTCCGACGAGGCTCCCGGGTCGATGCCCAGTCCTTGCCCAGCCTCCTGCACCATGCGCGCACACTCCCGCCGGGTCCATGGGCGCATATCGCTAAATTGGGAGTGGATGTAGCCGAGGGCGGCAAGCCGTTCGAGCGCCGGATAAATCCAGCTATCCAGTTGCACATAAGGCGAACCCACGCGCTTATCGAATGAGGATCTTCCTTCCTGAGGGGCGCCATCGGCTTCGGGCGAAGAGGCGGGTAGCGGAGGTTGCGCAGGCGTTTCTTGCGCTCTGCCTTGTGCGGCGGCAGTTGCCAACGCAAACCCCACCTTCAAGCACAGTTTCCAGTTTGGTTTTCTCATTCGAATTCAATGTTGAGGGGCGAGTTGCGGCTAGCTTTCCGGCGAGCAACCAGAGCGGACCAATGCCGGATGCGCCCGTATTTGAGGCGGCTTGCGGAAGGAACAAGCGAGGCAAAGACCGTGAGAAACAAAATACGCATATCCGAAAAAAACGTCGCCCTCTTCATGTACAGGAAATCCGCCCTGGCCTTCAGCGGCTTAATTCGCCTCTCGTAAAAACCGTCCAGATCTTCGGGCGAAACATGCTTCAGGATTTGTTCTTCCCCTCGGAACACGAGTGTGGCAAACCCTGTGATGCCAGGCGGGTAAAAGGTGTCCGTCCTTGCCGCGTATTTTGAAAGCTTGGGGCGCGGCCCGACGAGGCTCATTTCTCCGCGGAGCACATTGTAAAATTGCGGCAACTCGTCCATCTTCAACTTCCTCAGCAGTTTGCCTGTCACGGTCACTCGCGGGTCTCCGTCCCGGGTTACGCCCGGCCCCGCGCCCTCGTTTGTGACTTCCATGGTGCGAAATTTGTACAGCTTAAAGGGACGGCCACGAAACCCGATCCGCTGCTGCCGGAAAAATCCCGGTCCGCGCGAACTAGCGCGAATCAGCGCGTAGAGCAGGATTCCCGGAAGGAAACCCACAACGAGCACTACAAGGGAAACTCCGACATCCATGAATCGTTTCGCAAACGACAAGCTCCAGGAACTGCCTTCTACAGCTGCCGGCAAAATCGTAAATGGAGCAAATTCCGGCGAGTAACGATGCGCAACATCTTTCCGTATGTGCTGATGGCGACAGTTTTCTTGCGTTGCCTCTTGCCTCTGCTGTTTTGTGCCTAACATAGACCTTCCTTAGCGTTTAGATTGCCAGCGCGGTGCGAATTCTGCCGTTCTGGAGCGATGTAAACGTTTCCCATGCCAGCGGCCGGGGCATAGGACGGGGAGGGGAAGGCAAAAATGTTTCGCGAAAGACCCGAAGTTTCTACAAAGAGGCTTTCAAAAAGAGTGAAGCGCCGAATTCGATTTTTTAGTGGACTGCAATTACGGCAGCGGCGATGGCCGCCTGGGAAGCAACGAGCATCCAATCGCGCAGCGCTTTCGAGAATCCTCCGGATTGGAGTTTAGCGGGAATCACTATGGCGTCTCCCGGCAGCACACGAATGGAGGCAAAGCTTTCTCCAAAATGTTTGAAGACCGAGGTGTTGCCGATGACTGAACCGTCAGCCCGCACCAGCAGCGCGTGCCTGAGATCCGCTGTAGCATTGCCGTTGCCGGCGGCGCGGATGTAATCACCCACAGTTGCCCCTTTTCGATACAGGAATGAAGTCTGATTGAAGACGGACCCGACGACACTGACCACCTGGCTGCGCGGCGGCACCTGCACGCGGTCCAAATCTTCCAGAACAACTGGTGGAACCGCCGCCAGCGTTGTGTCCGCAGGCTTTAACCGCAGAACAATCCGTCCGCTGGCCCTGGCGGAGCGCAACTGCTGTAACAATCCCCGCTGCGATTCGGTTTGCGCCGCAATGGCCGCGGCGTTTTCCGGATTGCCCCTGGTGTTGGCGATAGACTTTTCTTCGATCTGCGCTTCCATTTCAACCGCTATCCTGTTCAAGGATTCCTGTTGTTCCCGGCGCGCGGATTCACGCGTAAATTGCATGCTGTAGACATAAGCGTTTTGCGTAAAGCCTCCGGCACGTTTCAGAAGATCGCGCAGCGTCTCGCCTTGCTGGATCCTGTATATCCCCGGCACGCGAACTTCGCCCTCCAGCCGAACGAACATGGTTTGCCGCTGTACAGGCACCGAAATATCGTGTTGCGAGAAGATAGTCACAACATCGCCGGCTTGCAGCTCAAGGTTACTGGCTTCATCTTGTTCCAGGACGGCCTTGCCTAAGGAAAAGGGAATCAGCGTGGTGGACAAGTCAGCCGGATTCAGGCGCTGAATTACGGCGTAGTCCCAATTGATTTCCGGCGCGTTGAGCTTTACGTCTGTGCGCAAACTTTCTTGATCGGCTTTGCTCTGCGGCGGTTTCTCGTATTGGGTGCCGGTGCCGGTAACCAGGGCGTTCTGCGACTGCCAGTAGTTTCGCGTCAGCAACATGTTTTTGTCGGGAATCAGGTCGCGGACTTTCATGCCCGCACGCCAGGGATAGCGGCCGGGATTGGCAACATTTCCGCGTAACGTGACGGCATTTTCGAATCGCGGCACGATGGACAGAATCCGCACAATGTCCCCATCCTTCACCATCTCCTGCGGTCCCTTTGCATCCAGCGAAAACTCCGTCACCGTGCGGATCTCCCGGTGCTGGATGCGTTCTACGGTGGCCCTGCTGCCATCGGCCACGGTGTCCAATCCGCCGGCGAGTTCGACGGCGTCGGTCAGACTTGCCTGGCCATCCTTCAGCTCGTAGATCGAGGGAGTGTTCACGCTTCCGGCGATGGCCACCTGCGGTCCAGCCGGCGGAACATAAATCACGTCGCCGGGCAGCAGTGCCACGTCTTTCGATTTATCGCCCTTCAACAAAAGATCATAGAGGTCAAACTCGGTGATGATTTGTCCTTCGCGCTTCAGCTGAATGTGCCGCATCGAGCCCTGTGGCGCGGGTCCGCCGGTGGCAAAGATCGCGTTCACCAGGGTGCTCAGCGAACTGATGGTGTAGCTTCCCGGATGGCGCACCTGGCCAACAAAGAAAACATCGATGGAGCGCAGCTTGCCCAGCGTCACGGCGAGGTCAAAGTTTTTGTAGATCCGCTCGATCTGGCCGCGAAAATGCCTATCGAGGTTGGACACCCGCACCCCGGCGGCGGTGATTGCTCCGACCTTGGGGATGAAGATCTCGCCGTTGCGGTCGACGGTGACGCGCAGTTCCACGTTGAGTTGTCCCCAAAGGCGAATGAACAGCTCGTCGCCCGGTCCAATCACGTAGTCCGCCGGCACCGGCACGTTCTCCAGGGGAGCAAAGGTGCTGGGCGGCTGACGAAACAGGCTCGCTCCATAGATCGGGAGCATTTTGCCAACCGAATCGGCGACCATGAGTTGAAACTCCGTCGGGGGCGGCGGTGGCTCCGGCTGGAAGGCAGCTTTGGCGGTGGCGGGTTTGCCCCCTTCGCCCGCTGCCTCTGAACTGCTCGTCGTGATGAGCGGAATGGTCGTGGGCAGTTGCTCCAGAGAGGCAGCCAGTGTCCTAATCCCGGGTGAGGTCTTGGCGCTTTGCAGGCACCCGGCCGCTTCCGGATGCGCCTGACAATCTGGGCCGCCCGCGGTGTTCGGGCCCTGTGCAGTGCCAGTAGTG
>Ga0210406_10008676_pt1 | contig 10169 bp, 9 predicted proteins | sample IncBWC30MmetaG_FD_155454 | JGI IMG/M metagenome (GOLD analysis project Ga0210406, IMG submission 155454) | Forest soil microbial communities from Barre Woods Harvard Forest LTER site, Petersham, Massachusetts, United States - Inc-BW-C-30-M | ecosystem: Environmental > Terrestrial > Soil >... | reverse complement strand
ACGCAAAAAGCTTTTTTGTGATGTGTATCACATTCCCGGGTGCAGTCGCCGCGCTAGCCTAACCTCTCCACACGAGGGAGGACCGATGGCCAGATTGGTTCGTGCTACGTGGCGGTTCTTTGGTCGCGTTAAGAGTGGCTGCTCTGCGGTAGAATTCAGTGCCTTTGGCTTCTAGATTCGAACATCGGAACGCGACGCGCGGTTGAGTCGGATCGGTCGCCTCCACGGCGACGCCGGGGCGATTTCGGACGCGTCCGAGATCGCTGCGCCGAAGCGAGGCGCGACGCCGCGTAGCCCTTCAGCGCACGTCCCCAGACGTCTTCCCAATCCTGCCCACTGACGTCGGTGACGCGGCCGTCGCGCTCATAGAACTTATTGGGAATCTGAAACATCGCCAGCATCAGCCCGCCCTCCGGCGTCCAGGCCACATGGCGGCTGCCGCACTCGCGCCAAACGAATTCGCCGGCATTGACCTCAAGGCCGGCGACGGGACCTTCCTTGTCGACGAGCTTGCCCTCGAGCACGTAGGTCTGCTCGATCTTCACGTGCTCATGGTCGGGCAGAACGGCGCCGGGAGCAAAGCGCATCAGCGCGGTGACGAGCCCGCTCTCGCGGTCGAACAACAGCGTCTTGACCTCGCAGCCGGGAAAGCGGGTCTGCTGCCATTGCATATCGGCCGGGCGTACGATGTGCGAATGGTCCTCGCCGGACTTCTGCGACTTGGGGGTGACGGCATCCATGGGCGGTTCCTCCTTGATCGATATGCAAGTGCTGGCGCGATGATAGCCCAATGCGATGCGGTGCGCCGCTACAATTCGTCGTCCCGGATCGGCGGCTGGAATGCAAGCCCGGTATCCCAGGGAAAATAGATCCAGGTGTCCTGCGACACCTCGGTAATGAATGTGTCGACCATCGGTCGGCCCAGGGGCTTGGCATAGACGGTCGCGAAATGCGCCTCGGGCAGAAGCTCGCGCACGACCTTGGCGGTCTTGCCGGTGTCGACGAGGTCGTCGACGATGAGCACGCCCTTGCCGCGTCCACCGCCGATGCCGACGATGCTGCGTGCCACGTCCTTGAGCACGTTGAGCTCGCCCTGGGTGATGTGATTGTAGCTCGTCACGCACACTGTCTCGATCAGCCGGATGCCGAGTTCGCGCGCGACGATGGCGGCAGGCACGAGACCGCCGCGGGTGACGCACACGATGGCCTGAAACGGCCCGGCGCCGGACAGCCGCCAGGCAAGCGCGCGGGCGTCGCGATGGAATTGATCCCACGACACCGGAAACGCTTTCTGCGGTTGCAGTTGCGGCTGCGGCTGTTGACGCGGTTGCGCCATTCTCTCCCCCGCGAACGAAAGGCCCTGGCGCCTTCTAGCGCATGTCGAGGACGAAATCGAACCGCGCGGCAAGCGCGTCCCCCGCCTCGGCCGTTCGCATCACCAGCTCGCGGCGGAACAAGCCGTCGCGCCGGTTCATCGGCTCGTCCGGGAAATAGAGCTGGGTCGTGAGCACGCGCTGCTGCGGCGCCTGCACCTTGACGTGGTAGTGGCGGGTACGGCCGATATAGAGCGCCGGCCATATCGTGCGGAAGCGGAAGCCACCCTCGGCGTCCGTGAACAGGTGCCCGCGATAGCGGAATCCGCCGTTGTCGTACTCGCCGCGCTCGTCGGCGTGCCAGAGATCGACCAGCGCCTGCGGCAGCGGCCGGCAGGAGCGGGTGAGGACCCGCCCGCTCAGCTCGACCAGCCGCGCGTTGCTGTTCGGCTCGACCAGATCGGCGCGTTGCGGCGAACTTGGCTTGAAATACGGCCCCTCGGTCTGCCTGACGGTGGGCGCATCGTCGTCGTGGCATTGCGGCGTCGGCATCAGTGGTGCTGCGAAAGCGTCATCGAGCACGAGCCCCGCCGCGGCGAGCGCGCTCGCGGCGAGCAACCGGCGGCGTGTGGGATCAATCGGCATGACGCTCTCCTCGCCCATGCCCCTTTACGATTTTAGCCGCGATAGGATGCGGCCGGATATCACGAGCGCGTCAGCACCGCAGACCGTTAACGCGATCACCCGCCCGATTGCGCGCCTCTCACCCGCTGCAGCATGTCTTCCACCGCGCGCGCGGCACGCGCGAGCTTTTGTGCGTCGCGGGCGCGCAAGACGACGTTGGTATTGGGCCCGTGCTGCGGATCGAAGAACGGATAGCTGCCGATCGAGACGTCGGGATTGGCCTTGGCGATCTCGCCGAGCTGGGTGCCGATGTCGCCCTCGCGCGCATCCGCCCGCAGCGTCTGCGACAGGATGCGAACGCCGGTTTTGAGCTTGGGGGCGACCTCGTCGAGCATCGCCTGCATGATGGTCGGCACGCCGGCCATGACAATGACATTGCCGATCCAGAAGCCGGGCGCGGCGGAGACTTTGTTTTCCACGAGGTCCGCGCCCTTGGGGATGCGCGTCATGCGCAGCCGCGCTTCATTCATTTCCACCCCCATCGTGCGCACCCGCTCCTGCAGGATGGCAAGGGCGCGCGGATCGATGTCGATCGACACGCCGAACGCCTTGGCGACGCAATCGGCGGTGATGTCGTCGTGGGTCGGCCCAATGCCGCCGGTCGTGAAGACGTAGGTGTAGCGCTGGCGCAGCGCATTGAGCGCCTCCACGATCGGCGCCTCCTCGTCGCCGACGAGGCGGACCTCCCTTAGATCGATGCCCAGCGCAGTCAGATATTCGGCGATATAGCCGATGTTCTTGTCCTTGGTGCGGCCGGAGAGAATTTCCTCCCCGATCACCAGCAGGGCGGCGGTGACGACTTCTTTCGGCGGGGATGACTCTGATGTTGGCATAGGGACCAAAGGCGGGCGCGCGGACGCAGGACCATCCCTACCCTGCCATTGTGGGTTATGATCCTTCAAGTCATTCAGGGGGGAAGGCTCGGCCTGCGTCCGGGCAAGCTCCCCGATGAGCGCGAGGCGGCTTTCCGAGTTCAGTTGACGCGCAAAGAACGTATGCCAGCATCGGCCCCGCTACGCCCGATCGCCTATGCGGCCCCGCGCATCGTCTGCGAGCGCGGCGCCGACGGTGCGTTGCGCTGCCGCTCGCCCGAGCCTCTGGCACCGCACGACCCGAGCCTGGCGCGTCTTTTCCGCTCCGCGGTCGAGCGCAATCCCGCAGGCATCTTCCTGGCCGAGCGCGAGGGCGCAGGCTGGCGCAAATTGACCTATGCGGATGCGCGCAGCTTGGTCGACCGACTGGCGGCCGGGCTGATCGAGCGCGGGCTCTCGGCCGAGCGGCCGGTGATGATCCTCTCCGCCAACGCCATCGACCACGCGCTGCTCACGCTCGCCGGCCACACCGCCGGGATTCCGGTGGCGCCGATCTCGGTCGCCTACTCGTTGCAAAGCCAGGATCATGCCAAGCTCAAGCATATCGCCGCCTTGCTTGCGCCCGGCCTCGTCTATGTCGCCGACACCGCTCCTTTCGCCAAAGCGCTCGCCGCGCTCGACCTCGCCACGGTCGAGCTCGTGGCAAGCCGCAACGGGGCCAATATCGACGGCGTCACCAGCTTCGATCAGATGACGCAGGGCCGCGCCGGCCCGGCATTGGAGAAAGCCGCCGCGGCGATTGCCGCCGATACGATTGCCAAATTCCTGTTTACTTCCGGTTCCACGGGCCTGCCCAAGGGCGTGATCAACACCCACGGCATGCTTACGGCAAACCAGCAGCAGCTCGCGCAGGTTTGGCCATTCCTGGAGGAGGGAGCGGTCGTGCTGCTCGATTGGCTGCCGTGGAACCACACCTTCGGCGGCAACCACAATTTCAATCTCGTCCTGCGTCATGCCGGCACGCTGTTCATCGACGGCGGCAAGCCGGTACCGGGACTGATTGACGAAACGGCGCGCAATCTCGCCGAGGTGTCGCCCACGATCTATTTCAACGTGCCGGCGGGCTATGCAGCGCTGTTGCCGTTTCTCGAGCGCGACGAGGCGTTGGCGCGGGCGTTTTTCAACAAGCTGCGCCTGATCTTCTATGCCGGCGCCGCGCTGCCGCAAGATCTGTGGGAGCGGCTCGAAATGGTGTCGCTGCGTGCGATCGGCGAGCGGGTGCCCATGACCTCATCGTGGGGCACCACCGAGACGTCGCCGTGCTCGACTGCCGCGCATTTCTTGATCGAGCGCGCCGGCCCGGTCGGCGTGCCGATCCCCGGGGTCGAGCTCAAGCTCGTTCCGGTCGCCGACAAACTCGAAGTCCGCGTGCGCGGCCCGAACGTGACGCCGGGCTACTGGAAACGCCCCGATCTCACACGTGCGGCGTTCGACGAGGAAGGCTTCTACATGCCGGGCGATGCCGTGCGCTTTGCCGACCCGGCCGAGCCGCGCCAAGGCATCGTCTTCGACGGGCGCCTGGCGGAAGATTTCAAGCTTGCCACCGGCACCTGGGTCGCGGTCGGCGTGCTGCGCGTCGGCGCGCTCGCCGCGGCCTCCCCTGCGCTGCAAGATGCCATCATCGCCGGCGAGAACCGCGAGTCGCTCGGGATGCTGGCTTGGCTCAACGCTGCCGGTTGCCGCAAGCTCGTCGGCTGCGATGCGCCGCTCCCGGAGCTTGCCCGTCATCCCGGCCTACGCGAGCACGTCCGCGAGGCCATCGCCCGCTGGAACGCCGAGCATTCGGGCTCGTCGCAAAAGATCGCGCGCGTGCTGCTCTTGCCCGATGCTCCTTCCATCGACGCCAATGAGATCACCGACAAAGGCTATATCAACCAGCGCCTCGCGCTCGAACGGCGCAAGGCCGAGGTCGAACGGCTATTCGCGTCGACGCCCGATGCCGACGTACTGGTCGTGCCGATCGCTCCATGACGCCTAGACGGACGGGGTCGAGAGTGTCGGATCTCGTCGTGCCGTGCGAAACCAATTCGTGTTGCGTGTTCTTTTTCGATAGACCGATGCCGGAGGCCTGCGATGGGCGACCGCCTCTCGAAGATTGTGATTGCCGCGCTCCTGGTCGTCCTGGCCGTGTACGTGGCGCAACCTTATGTCGATCGCTGGTTGTTCTCAGCCTCGACGCCGCGCACGGTCGAACCGCGCGGCAGCTTGTCCGATATCGAGCGCACGTCGATCGAGCTCTTCGAGCACGCATCTCCGTCCGTCGTGCAGGTGGTGGGGCGCGCCGGCGCGGTCGAACTTCCCCAAGCGGAAGCCGAGAACGGTCCGGCGCAATCGGGCTCGGGCTTCGTCTGGGATGCAGCCGGTCATATCGTCAGCAACAATCATGTGGTGGAAGGCACCAGCAGCCTCGCCGTGCGCTTCGCCTCCGGCCAGGTATTGCGCGCCCACATCGTCGGGACCGCGCCCAATTACGATCTGGCAGTCATTCGCGTGGACAACCCGCGATCGTTGCCCCCGCCGATTGCGATCGGCACGTCCGACGATCTCAAGGTCGGGCAATGGGTGTTCGCGATCGGCAATCCGTTCGGGCTGGATCAAACCTTGACCACCGGGATCATCAGCGCGCTCAAGCGCCGCCTGCCCACGAGCGGGGGCCGCGAAATCACCAACGTGATCCAGACCGACGCAGCCATCAATCCTGGCAATTCCGGCGGCCCGTTGCTCGACTCGGCGGGGCGCGTGATCGGCGTCACCACCGCCATTCTTTCTCCCTCCGGAACGAACGCAGGAATCGGCTTCGCCATACCGATCGATTCCGTCAACCGCGTCGTGCCCGAGCTCATTCGCCGCGGCTCGGTGCCGACGCCGGGGATCGGCATCGTTGCCGCCAGCGAAGCCGCGGCGACGCGCGCCGGCGCGCAAGGCGTCGTCATCGTGCAAACCGCCCCGGGCTCCTCCGCCGAACGCGCCGGGTTGCGCGGCATCGACCCGCGCAGCAGAAAGCTAGGCGACATCATCGTGGCGGTGAACGGCAAGTCGGTGCGCGGGCTCGCGGACTTGATCCAGGAGCTCGAGCGCGTCGGGGTGGGAAAACGGGTGACGCTGACCGTGCAACGCGACGGCCGCGACGTCCCGGTCGAGGTCGAGGTGATGGATATCGGGCACAGGGGATGACTGCGCCAATCCTGCCGCCGCCGTGTCGGTCCGCGCAGCGATTTTCGCATCGACGCGCTGGCGATTTCCAGCTACCACGCGTGCTCGGCTCGGCCGGCTAGTGTGGCGGTTCAGAAGTCCGCATCATTCTTGCAGCGAGACCGAAATGCGGACTTCTGAACCAAAGCCACACTAGATCAATAAGTTGCTAGTGTCCTTCGATTCCGAAGTTCGCAGACGAGGCTGCAGCACAATGATGCGAACTTCGGAATCGGGACACCAGCATGCGAAATTGTCAAACCGCATTCACGCCCATTCGCGACCATAGGAAGGAAAACCGTGATCGATCTCTATACCTGGACGACGCCCAATGGCCGCAAAGCCTCCATCCTGCTCGAGGAGTTGGCTCTGCCCTATGCTGCACATCCCGTCGACATCACCAAAGATGAGCAGTTCAAGCCCGAGTACTTGAAGATCAGCCCGAACAATCGCATTCCCGCCATCGTCGACCGCGACACCGGCATCAGCCTGATGGAGTCGGCGGCGATCATGATCTATCTCGCCGACAAGACCGGAAAGCTGCTGCCGAAATCGGGCGAGCCGCGCTACCGCGCGCTCGAGTGGTTGATGTGGCAGATGGGAGGGCCTGGGCCGATGTTCGGCCAAGTCCACCATTTCGTGAAGTACAACAAAGGCAAGGCGCCCTACGCCGAAGAGCGCTTCCTCAAGGAGGCGCAGCGGCTCTACGGCGTGCTCGATCGCAGGCTCGCCGGGCGCGAATTCGTCGCCGATGATTACTCGATCGCCGATATCGCCATCTGGCCGTGGGTGTCGCGCTACGAGTGGCAGACGATAGACCTCAACGAGTACCCCAACGTGAAGCGCTGGTACACGACCATCGCCAAGCGTCCGGCCGTGCAGAAAGGCTACAAAGTACCGAAGGACGTCGGCGAGGTTCCGATCCCGGCGTAATGATCCCTCGAGTATCGGCACGATCAAGCGCGCGGCGGATCGTGCCCCCTCCCCTGCATCGGAGCGGACATCGCAGGCGCATGAGCTTGCTTAGCCGGTTTTACGCGAGCCCGCGGCCCGGGGTCGAACACCTCGAGCAGGTGTCGGCGCCATAACCACCAGCGAGACGCCGCGCGACCCACACTGTCACTCCTTCATCAGCGCCGCCCAAAAGCTGGGCACATGGGGTGGTCCGTGCTCAGCGGATGCCCCCTTTGGTTGGCGCGCGGCTTGCAGTTAGGATCAGGTCGCGCAGGGCGCCGGCGACGAGCGCACGAGCGAGGGAACAGCCATGTTGGCCGCGTTCGACGAGATGAAAGGCGCCGAGGGCACCCTGCGGCCCGCCTACAACGAGCTGTTTCGCTGGCTCTCCGAGGTACCCTCCGATGTGCTGGACTACCGCCGGCGCGAGGCGGAGGTGCTCTTCCGCCGCATCGGCATCACGTTTGCGGTGTACGGGGAAGCGGACGCGCAGGAGCGGCTCATCCCGTTCGACGTGCTGCCGCGCATCCTTGCCGCCGCCGAGTGGGACATCCTGCGCGCGGGACTCGAACAGCGCGTCAAGGCCATCAACCTCTACCTCCGCGACGTCTACACCCGACGCGAGATTCTCAAGGCCGGCGTAATACCGGAAGAACTAGTGTTCCAAAATCCGGTGTTTCGGCCGGAAATGAACGGCCAAAAGGTGCCGCACGACATCTACGTTCATATCGGCGGCATCGATATCGTTCGCGTCGACGCCGAGAGCTTCTACGTGCTCGAGGACAACGCGCGCACGCCCTCCGGCGTCTCCTACATGCTGGAGAACCGGGAGATCATGCTGCGCCTGTTCCCGGAACTCTTCGCCCGCCATCGAGTGGCTCCGGTGGAGAACTATCCGGACGAGCTGCTGGCAACCTTGAAGTCCGTGGCGCCTATGACCGCCAGTGCCGACCCGACAGTCGTGCTGCTCACGCCGGGCATCTACAATTCGGCCTACTACGAGCACTCGTTTCTTGCCGACAAGCTCGGCGTCGAGCTGGTCGAGGGCCGCGACTTGTTCGTGAAGGACGACCTCGTGTTCATGCGGACCACGCAAGGACCCAAACGCGTCGACGTGATCTATCGCCGCATCGACGACGATTTTCTCGATCCGCTGGCCTTCCGTGCGGACTCCGTGCTCGGAGTGCCGGGACTGATGTCGGTCTACCAGGCCGGGAACGTGACGCTGGCGAACGCGGTCGGGACCGGGATCGCCGACGACAAGGCGGTCTACAGCTACATGCCGGCGATCGTGAAGTTCTACCTGGGCGAGGAGCCGATCCTCAAAAACGTGCCGACCTGGCGCTGCCGTGAAGCCGAACACCTCACCTACGTACTCGACAATCTCGAGCAGCTCGTGGTCAAGGAGGTGCACGGTTCCGGCGGCTACGGCATGTTGATCGGGCCAAAGGCCGACAAGGCGACGATCGCGACGTTCCGCGCCAAGCTCAAATACAATCCGAAAAATTTCGTCGCACAGCCGACGCTCGCGTTGTCCACCTGCCCCACTTGCGTCGAGGAAGGAGTGGCGCCCCGCCACGTCGATCTGCGCCCATTCGTGCTGACCGGGCGCGATCGCATCCGCATCGTGCCGGGCGGCCTCACGCGCGTGGCGCTGAAGAAAGGATCGCTCGTGGTCAACTCCAGCCAGGGCGGCGGGACCAAGGATACCTGGGTCTTGGATCGATGAGGCGGAACGCACGATCGATGCGGATGTCCCTGCCGCCGCGCACGGCGCGCCGTTGCGGATAGAAAGATGCTGTCGCGCACCGCCGACAATCTCTTTTGGCTCGCGCGTTACGTGGAACGCGCGGAGTATCTCGCGCGCATCCTCGAGGTGACGCAGCGCCTCACCACGCTCCCGCTCGCCTACGTCGGCGCGTCCAACGAATGGGAATCGGCGGTCGCGACCGCCGGCTGTGCGCACGCATTCGCCGCCGCCTATCCGGAGGCGAACGAGGAGGCGGTCACGGATTTTCTCTGCTTTTCAACGGCAAACCCGTCCTCCATCCGCAACTGCTTCGAAATTGCGCGTACCAACGCACGCGCCGTGCGCACCGCACTCACCGTGGAAATGTGGGACGCCATCAACGGCACTTGGCTCGAGCTCAAGCGCTTCGGCAACGGCTCGACCTCGCGCGAGGAATTCATGCGGTTTTTGCGTTGGGTGCAGGAGTCCTCGTTACGCTTCGACGGCTCCGCCTACCGGACCATGCTGCGCAACGACGCCTACTGGTTCTCCCGTCTCGGCGTCTACATGGAGCGCGCCGACAATACGGCACGCATCCTCGACGTGAAGTACCACATGCTGCTGCCGGCGCATGAGCGCGTGGGCGGCCCGCTCGACTATTTCCAGTGGGCGGCGATTCTCCGCTCGGTATCGGCGCTGACCGCCTACCACTGGGTCTATCGCGAGAGCGTGAAGCCTTGGCTGATCGCCGACCTCTTGATCTTGCGCGATGAAATGCCGCGGTCGCTGGCGAGCTGCTACGAGAATCTCGTGGTCTATTTGGATCAGATCGCGCGCGCCTATGGCAGCCAGGGACCAGCCCAGCGCCACGCCCGCGCCGTGCGGGCACGGCTCGAGAGCAGCCGCATGGAGGAGATTTTCCAGCAGGGGATGCACGAATTCATCAGCCAATTCATCGATGACAACAATCGCCTCGGCGGCGCAATCAGCGAACAGTACCTGATGTAGCGAGCGCGGGACGGGTGAGAGTCGCCGTCAGGATCGATTCGCTGAGGGGTGCGCCTTTGCGCGGTGCGCGCCACGGCGGGGCCGGCGAGGTCATCTCGGTCAAGGTCCTTGTCGGCCAGCCTCGCAGCAGATCCAGAATTGAGGAAAGATTGCCGCGTGGCCGCCTGTCTCGGTATATAGGGCCGGACCGCCTGACGGGAGCGCTGCAACGTCATGACATATTGCTGTGGCATCCTGGTGCGCGACGGCCTCGTCATGTTCGCCGACACCCGCACCAACGCCGGCGTCGATAACATCTCGACCTTCCGCAAGCTGCATGTTCTCATCCGGCCGGGGCAGCGCATCATGGCGATCGCCTCGGCCGGCAACCTCTCCATCAGCCAGTCCGTGGTCAGCATCCTGCGGGAGGGCTGGGAG
>Ga0210406_10008675_pt1 | contig 10169 bp, 4 predicted proteins | sample IncBWC30MmetaG_FD_155454 | JGI IMG/M metagenome (GOLD analysis project Ga0210406, IMG submission 155454) | Forest soil microbial communities from Barre Woods Harvard Forest LTER site, Petersham, Massachusetts, United States - Inc-BW-C-30-M | ecosystem: Environmental > Terrestrial > Soil >... | reverse complement strand
ATACGAACACGATGGCGAGCACCGTGCGGGACAAGAACGACGGCAATAACCTGGTCGCGAAGATCGATCACAATTTTTCGAACAATGAGTTGTTGACGGCTCGGTACGCATTCTCGCAGAGCGACCAGATCTTTCCGTTGGGTTCGCCCGGAGGGTTTGGAGCGGGATCGCGCCTGGCCGCCTTCTCACAGACGTCTCCTGCACGAGTGCAGGTCTTTTCGGCGAGCCTGCTTTCTACGCTGAGTTCGACGCACATCAATGAAGTGCGATTTGGCTATAGCAGGTACCGGACATCTTTCAGTTCGCTGGATGCGAACTTTGATCCGACCAGCATCGGTCTCGATTTTGGAACCGGGAAGCTGGGGTTGCCAGAGTTTGACTTCACCGGAATTGAGAACCTGGGCGCGACCGGCTTTAGCGTGCCGCGCGGGCGCACCAGCCAGACCTATCAGATCCTGGACAACTTCACGTTGCTGCATGGCAAACACACCTTGAAGTTTGGAGGGGAGTTCCGGCGGGCGGCGATTGAAAACTTCAACGACAACCTCGAGCGCGGGATTTATCAGTTCACTGCGGGCGATTGCTTGGGTGATACGTTACCCTCACCGATCAACCCATGCAACATAACCGTTGGAAACCAGACGATCCCAAATCCGAACCACGATCAAGTCGTGGATGCGCTGGCGAATTTTTACAATGGTGGCGCGTACGATACAGGGCCCAAGGGGTCGTTTTGCTGCTCGTTCGTCCTGGTGGATAGCGGGGACACGCACCGCACCACCTACAACAACGGCTTCAGCTTTTTCGCGCAGGATGATTACCGGATTGCGCACAACCTGACGCTGAATCTCGGTCTCCGCTGGGAATATTTCGGGCCGATGAGCGAAGCGCATGACTTGCTTTCGAATCTGGCGTCGAACGGAACTCTCGAGATGGTAGGAACGCACGGACTCAATGGTCTTTACGAGCGTGACCTGCACGATTTCGGTCCGCACCTTGGGCTGGCTTGGAATCCCATGCGCAATACCGTGGTGCGGGCGGGGTATGGAGTCTTTTATGACTACGTGCCGCAACACCTGCTGATCGCGAACTTTACGACTTCAGCGGGAGTTGCTACGAATCCGATTGGCCCGAAGGCGGTTTTGCCTTCAAATTTCAACTCGGATGCTTTCAGCGGAGTAGCTCCCAACACGCCAATCACGACGGTTGCGACCAGCGGGCCATATTCCATCTTTGTAACGCCAAGGAAGTTCCATTCGCCTTACACGCAGAACTGGAATTTCAACATCCAGCAACGGCTGGCGGAGAATTTCTCGGTGGAAGTGGGATATGTGGGCAGCAAGGGGTCGAAGTTGGTGCGACTGACTGACTTGAACGAACCCGACGGGAGCTTTGACCCGCCACCGAATCCAAACTATGCAACCATCGACGAACTCGCGCCCATCAGTTCGTCGATTTATCACGCGCTGCAAACCACGGTGCGGATTCAAAATACGCACCGGTTCTCGGGCTTTGTTGGCTATACGTGGTCGCACGCGATTGACGATGCTTCGGACGGGATTGACTTCGTACCGCAGGTTGCCTTCCCGCAGGACCCCGGTAATCTGGCTGCTGAGCGCGGGAATTCCAGCTTCGATACGCGGCAGAGATTTACGGTCGCGTTGAATTACGACCTGCCGAAATTCGGTTCGAACCGGCTGCTGGGAGCGGGCTGGCAGCTGAATACGATCATCAACGTGCAGACCGGGCGCCCGATTCCGATCGTGAATTCGAATGACACGAGCAATCGTTTTTATTTCAACCAGCGGCCCAATGTAGTGCCGGGAGTGAGTCCGATTCTGCCGCACTGGAATGCATTTACCGGCTATCTGAACCCGCTCGCATTCTCGCAGCCTGCGGATGGAACGTTCGGGAATCTCGGGCGCAACGCTGTGTACGGGCCGAGCTACCGTAACTTTGATTTTTCAGTGACCAAGAACACGCAGATCACGGATCGGTTTGGCGTGCAGTTCCGGGCTGAGTTTTTCAACATCTTCAATCATCCGAACTTTGCGCTGCCGAACCACAACATTACGCCAGGATATGACTCGAGCGGGGCTCTGCAGTGTGCTCCGCCCAGTTGCACCGATGGTGTGATCACGCAGACTCCGGACGTGGCGCAGACTAATCCCGGTCTCGGCGGTGGCGGGCCGCGCGTGGTGCAGCTGGGACTGAAGTTTTTGTTTTAGGGGAGTGCGGGAGCATGTGTAGGCGCAGACGCCCTCGTCTGCGCAGCCGGGTGAAGCCCGGCGGTTCACGTGCGGGCAGTGTGCAGCCGTCAGCCAGAAAACCTGCGGAGCTTCGCTCCGCTGTGCAGACAAGGGCGTCTGCACCTACACCTGCCTATGTTAGATCGGCAGCGATCCGCGGTAGCACTGCGCGGAGCAGTGATTCGAACATGCCACGCACTTTCTGGCCGGTCTCCAATACTTCCTCGTGATTGATGGGCTGGTCGACAATTCCTGCGGCCATGTTCGTCACGCAGGAGATTGCCAGGACCTTGATTCCCATGTGACGCGCCGCGAGCACTTCTGGCACCGTGGACATGCCCACCAGATCGGCGCCTATCGTGCGCAGGTAGCGGATTTCAGCCGGGGTTTCGTAACTCGGGCCGAGCAAGGCTGCATAGATTCCGTCGTGCAGGGTGATGCCGAGGCGCTCGGCTTCCTGTTGGGCGGCGGCGCGATAGGCCTTCGAGTAGGCTTCGCTCATGTCGGGGAAGCGCGGGCCGAAGCGGTCGTCATTGGGCCCGACTAGCGGATTCTGGCCTTGCAGATTCAGGTGGTCACGAATCGCCACCAGCGCACCTTGCTGGTAGTGCAGGTTGATTCCGCCGGCGGCGTTGGTGAGCACGACCGCGCCGATCCCCATACGCGCGAAGACTCGGATTGGAAACGTGACCTCGCGCGCCGAATAACCTTCATACAAATGCACGCGGCCTTGCATAGCGGCGACAGCGGTCGTGCCTGATTTCCCGATCACCATTTGACCGGCATGGCCGACGGCAGTCGAGGGCGGGAAGGTCGGGATTTCGACGTAGGGAACGCGCGTGGCTTCGGTGAGAGTGTCGGCGAAGGCCCCTAGGCCGGAGCCAAGCACGAGGCCGATCTTCGGGCGAAGCGGCGTTTGCGAAAGTAAGAACTGCGCGGCGGCGTCGGCGGTAATAAAGGTATTGGACATGGAAGCAGCTCTTAGCTCCTAGCTTTTAGCTCAGGCATTTGGGCTTAGGGCACTTTGCATCGTCTAATTCATTTTTGCTTCGAATTCGGCGTACGCGTTCTCTAAGGCCCACTGCACGCGCGCCTTTTCGCTTGTGTCTAGAAGCTTTTGGCAGGCGGCAGCTGGCTTTGCATCGCCGGGTGCGCAGGCGGCAGGTTTGAAGTCTTTTGTATCCGACCACAGACTGTTGCCAGGCAGGAAACTGTGTTCCAGGCTTTGCCGAGACATTTGTTTCAGGTCGGCGTAGGTCAAGCCGTAAGTCTGCACCGCGCGAACATATTCCTGCGTCATATCGGATCGCGATACACCCTGGTCGTCGGTCGAGAGCGCGACTGGAACGCCGTATTTCCGGTAGATCGGGAACGGATGATTCTGGCCGCTCACGCCTAAGATCGAGTCGTTGCTAGTCAGGCAAATCTCGACCAGCACGTCGCGCTTAGCCATCTCCTGTAGCAGGCCGGGCGCGTCGTCTTCGTGCATGACAGAAACTCCGTGGCCGATGCGCTCAGCGTGCCCCTTCTCGATGGACTCGCGGATATGAAAGCGCAGACCTTCCGGGGGGACCAAACCCATCGCCAGTTCGCCCGCATGCAGCGTGATGTGTACTTTTGGGTAAACACCATGCAGGTAGTCGATTTCGCGCATGTGCAGATCGAAGTCGTGCATGGGAACGTACCAGTCCTCGGGCATCACCAAGTTCAATCCGACAAAGCGCGGATCGGATTGCGCGAGTTCGAAGCCGAGCACGATCTGGGCGAAGACCATTTCTTTGGGCAAGCCGCGCAGCACCTGGTAGAGATAGCGGACGGTGACCGCGCAGCCCGGGTCGGCCTGCTGGGTTCGGCAGCGCAGAAGCTGGTTGCGCTTGGTTTCATCGCGGTCGAGCTGAGTGCGGGTTTCGGCCACCACGTCGCGTAGACCGCCTGCCAGCAGATTGTCACGCATTTTGGCGAAGTCATCGTTCCACCCTAATTTCGCGCCCAACTCGGCTGACTGCATGCCGTCGGCAGTGTGCATGAGTTCAAGGTATTGCAAACGGTCAGCCGCGGCGCGCGAGGACGCTTCGGCGAATTGGTCGCCGTTGCTGCCTAGCTCTGCCATGAAGAATTTGTCGAAGGTCGCGAAAAAGTGATCGTGGCCGGATTCGTCGGCGGGGTGCCAGTTGCGCATGGACCATGCGTCCACGACCTGGTTGTAGAGGATGTGGTCGCCATAGGCGCAGCGTACCGCAGGCTTGTTCGCGTAACTCGAGCAGGACTTATCGCAGGGCGGAGCGAGCAGAGTCGAGGTGGAGCGGTCTACGCATAGATTGGCGTTGGCGGCGAAATCGATCCAGCTCTCGGCATAGATCGCGCCGGCGAGGTGGTTGTGCAGATCACCGCCCTTGGGCATCTCGCGCAGAAAGGCCAGCAGCAGGGAAGGTTGGTCGCGGACCGCGTCGAGCCTGCGGGACGCTTTTTCTTCCGGAGTTTGAGCGGGCGCGCTAACGGCAAGGCTGGCGAGTGCGAGCACAAGCAGACATCGAGCCGGTTGGCTCACGGGCAAGTCCTCCAGGGAATCGTCTGTGGAGCAGGATTGTACAAGAGGCGGGCTGGGGATGGAGGTTCTGGCCGAGGAGTGATAAAGGATAGGGGTGAGTTTTGCGTGAGGTAGAAGGAGCCGCGATGCCCGAAAGAACTTCGTTGCCGTACTCGATTGCCCCTTGGTTGTCTGTGCGCAAGAGCGCGCAAGCCGTGGAATTTTACAAAGCCGCATTCGGGGCGACGGAAGTCTTTCGGCTGGACGATGACGGAGGTGGAGTCGTCGCCCGGCTTTCCGTGTGGGGCGCGGAGTTCTGGGTGAGCGACGAGTCTCCCGAGCATCTCAACTTCAGCCCGGAGTCGCTCGGAGGCGGTTCAGTTCGCATGATTCTTACGGTCGAGAATCCCGATGAAGTCTTCGCGCGAGCGCTGGCGGCGGGAGCCAAGCAAATTTCTCCAGTAAGTGACGAACATGGGTGGCGTTCGGGGCGGGTTGTCGATCCGTTCGGGCATCACTGGGAGATTGGGCGGCCTATCTGAAGGAGTAGTTTTCTCGCGAGGCGGGGGTGAGTTGTGAAGGATCGATGGAATTTCGATTCCTTCAAACTCCGCGCCACTATTGGGAAGCGCCAGGATTTCCACATTGCGAATTGTGCGTGCGTGAGCGTAGTTGCGATGCGAGATTTCGCAAGAATCGGCGGAAAGCCGCGCCTGGCGCGGGGAATTATGAGGCTGGTGTGAACGAGTTGCACAAAATTGCGGCACCGGGCTGTGAACGGGCTGCACTCGATTGATTTTGCGGGAGATAGAGTTGCGATGTTTTCGTTGACTCTAAAAATAGGAAGCGTAAATAGATACTCGTTCTTCGAAACGTTCCTAAGTTTTGCCGGTTGGTGCAGCGTCCGGGGCTCAAGCAGGATCGCTCTTGATCCGCAAGGATGAAAAGAGAAGGTCAGCAAGGGTCTATAGCAACGCGCTGGTCGAGGAGAACGGGAACCCACTTTGAAGGCAAGATAGAGTCCCGAGGCGTTGGACTGGTTTGTCCGGTTGGCGGTAAGCCCGGAGCCCGAGCGTCAGATCGCGCGGAGCAACTCGCAAGGGTTGTGACGAGAGCAGGTCGGTGAGGGTCTAACGCGAGCTACTGGCCGAGACGAATGAGATCAACACCACCTCGGGGCTCTTAATTTTTGTGCAAAGCTTTTAGCTCTTCGCTTCTAGCCTTTAGCTCTACACTCTCACTCTAGGCACCCCTTCCCCCATCCACACTCAGCTTCAGGAAAAACCTTGTCGAACCTGTACGCAATGAATTCTTTGCCATCTCGTTAGTTCTTACTCACCTTCCACGAATCCAGATTCTGGTGGCGGCAACGTGTCGTCTGGGCGCGCCCAGAGGACGTATAGGGCGGGCAGCAGAATCACGCTGATGAAGAGCTCCACGATCAGGCCGCCAACGATTACGATGGCGAACGGGCGCTGCGAGTCGGAGCCGATGTCGTGAGAGAGCGCGGCGGGCAATAGACCCAAAGTCGCGACCAGCATGGTCATCATGATCGGGCGCAGGCGCAGAGAAGCGCCTTCTTTTGCGGCATCGATCACCGAGCGGCCGCGGACGCGGAGCTGGTTGATGTACTCGACCATGATCACGCCGATTTCTACCGATACGCCGATCAGCGCCAGGAAACCCAGACCCGAGGACACGCTGAAGTGCGTTCCGGTTGCAAGCAGGCTGAGCAGGCCTCCGAGTGGCGATAATCCCACGACCGCCATGATCAACAGCACCCACTTCCAGGACTGAAACGCCGAATACAAGATGCCCGCCATCAGCAACAGCGTGATGGGCACGATGAACGCGAGCCGGCGGTTGGCGCGCTGCTGGCTTTCGTATTCGCCCGTCCAGTCGAGGTGGTAGCCCTCGGGCAGCTTCACCTTCTGGCGCACTTCTTCAATGGCTTGGCGAACTGTGCTGCCCAGGTCACGCCCACGAACGCTGTACTTGATGGCGATGTAACGCGAGTTGCCTTCGCGATAAATCGTGGATGCGCCGTCTTCGAGTTTCACGTCGCAGACCTGGCCCAACGCAACGCGCTCGCCCGATGGCGCCAGCAGGCGAATGTTTTGGATATCTTCAATCGTCTTGCGATACTGCGGCTGGTAGCGCACGGTCAAGTCATAGCGCTGTTCGCCGATCAGGACCTGGCTGACAGCTTTGCCGCCGACCGCGGTCTCGATTGCATCCTGGATGTCGCTCACGTTGATGCCGAAACGGTCGGCGGCCGCGCGATCGACCACGAGGTTCACATTCGGCTGGCCGCGCACCTGGAAAGTGCCGAGATCCGCGACTCCGGGAATCTTTGCCATCACCGCCTGAATTGCATCTGCTTTCCGCTCGAGTTCTTTCAGATCGGTGCCGAAGAGTTTTACGGCGAGCTCACCCTTCACGCCGCTGACGGCTTCTTCCACGTTGTCGGAGATGGGCTGGGAAAAATTCCAGTCCACGCCGGGGAGGGTTTCGAGCTGCTTATCCATGGCGGCGATCAATTCATCTTTGGTCTTGAATTGTTTGCGCCAGCGTTCACGGGGCAGCAAGTCGACGAAGAATTCCGTGTTGTAGAAACCGCTGGCGTCGCTGCCGTCATCGGGGCGCCCGACTTGGCTCACGACCTGCTTCGTTTCCGGAAAATCGGCGAGAATGCGGCGTGCCTTGCGCGATAGTTCATAGCCAGCGGTAGGACCGCTGCTGGGGGCGAGCGTGCCGCGGACCCAGATCGCTCCTTCATCCAGGTGCGGCAGGAATTCGGAGCCGACCACGCCGCCGAACGCCAAGAACAACATGATCGCCGCCGCCAATACGCCCAGTCCCAGCGTGAGTTTCAGATGGCTGAACGCCCAATCGAGCGACGCACGGTAGCGCTGGTTCAGCCACACCAGGACAGGGTTCTTCCATTCTTTGATCGAGCCTTTGAAGAGCAAGCTGCAGAGTACGGGCGCGATTACCAGGGCGAAGAGGAGTGCACCGATCAGCGCGAAGGCCACTGTCCACGCCATCGGACGGAAGAGACGGCCTTCCACGCGCTGCAATGTGAAGATCGGCAGGTAGGCGACGATGATGATGATGCGCGCGAAGAAGACCGGCTTCTGTACTTCGTGCGCGGCGATGCCGATGGTTTCGAGCAGGCTGGTGCGGCGTCCGGCGAATTCCATGTGGCGGAGAATGTTCTCCACCATTACGACCGAACCGTCGACGACCATGCCGAAGTCGAGCGCGCCCAGTGAGAGCAGGTTGGCGGGAATGTGATTGAGATCGAGCAGAATGGCTGCGAAGAGCAGCGAAAAGGGAATGGTAAAGGTAACGATCAGCGCGCTGCGAACGTTGCCAAGAAATATGAAGAGGATCAGCGTAACCAGTAGAACGCCATCGCTCAGGTTCCGCAGAACGGTGTGCGTTGTGTAATGCACCAGATCGCTGCGGTCGAGGTGCGGAACGAGTTTTACGCCCGCGGGCAGAATCCCGTTGTTGAGTTGCTGGATTTTTGCGTGCAACGCGTCAAGCGTGGTATCGGCTTCCGCGCCTTTGCGCAGCAGCACAATGCCCTCGACAACGTCATCATCGTCGAGGACCGTGCCGTCTTCGGTGCGGATGGTCTTGCCAAGTTGTCCGAGCCGAATCTTGGGCGCCTGCACTACGGTCGCGATGTCGCGCACGCGCACCGGCGTGCCATTTACGACCTTCACTACTGTCGCGCCCACATCGTCGGTATTGGTCATCAAACCAACAGCGCGGACGTTCAAGGCCTGCTGTCCGCGCTCGATGAAGCCGCCGCCGGCATTCGTGTTGTTGGCGGCCAGCGCCTGCTCGACCTGGCTCAACGAAAGTCCGTACGAAACCAGTTTCCCGGGCTCGAGCTGTACCTGGTACTCGCGCGTGGGTCCGCCAAAAATGTTGATCTCCACCACGTTCGGCACAGACTTCAACTGATTCCGCACGACCCAGTCATTGAGCGACTTCAACTCCATCACGTCGTACTTCGGGTTTGTGCTCTTGAGTGTGTAGAACATGATCTGGCCGGTAGGGCTGTAATCCGGGCCGATCCCTGGATTCACGTTGGTGGGCAGCGTTGCCTGCTGCTGGCGGTCGAGTACCTCCTGGCGCGCATTAAACGTGGTTGTGTCGTCGTCATAGATGATGGTGATCATCGACAGCCCAGCCAGCGACACCGAGCGGAGGTGTGTCATGTGCGCTACGCCGTTCAGAGTGACTTCGAGGGGAACGGTGATCTGCTGCTCGACTTCTTCAGCCGCGTGCCCGGGCCACTGCGTGATGACCTGCACATAGGTGTCCGCGACGTCGGGATACGCTTCGATCGGGAGATTGTGAAAGGAGACGACGCCCCAGATGAACAGCACGACTGACAATCCAAGAACCAGTATCCGGTTCTTCAGGGCGAAATCGATGAGGTATCCGATCATTTATTGCTTCTCCGCAACAGCCGTGGAGAAGTCGAGGGCGTTGGTGACCACCGGATCTCCGGCATTGACTCCGCTGAGGATCTGTTCCAGGCCGTCGCTCGTGCTGCTGCCCGCGGTGATTTCATGTCGCCGGAATTGTTTCGGTCCCTCCTGCACGAAGACCCAGTCTTTGTCGTGCAGACGCATCACGGCGGTACTTGGCACGACGAGAGCCTTTTGCAGTTTGCGAGATCGAAAGACGGCCAGCGCAAACATGCCAGGGCGCAGCGAGCCATCCGGGTTGCTAAGGATGATGCGAACTTTTGCGGCACGGGTGTTGGGGTCGAGTACGCGTGAGATGTCTACGACTTTGCCCTGCAGGGCTCGATCGGGATAGGCATTGAGTTTGATCTGTGCTGAGTCTCCAACGTGCACGCTGTCGAGGTCATTCTCGAAGACGTCGCACACTACCCAGACCTGCGAGAGGTCGGCGATGGTGAACAGGTTCGGACTGTTGTCGATGCTCTTGATGCCTTCGAATCCAGCGACGTTCTGCTCCACAATGGTTCCCGCGACCGGGGCACGGAGTTCGATGAAGGCACTGGGATGCGCCGGGTCCCCGCCGAGGACGCGCACGTGTTGCGCGGTCGTTTCTACGTCGACCCGGGCTTTTTCTTCGGTGTCCTCGGCGATTTGATAGTCCTTTTCGGCGACTGCACCTTTATCAAGAAGCAGTTTGGCGCGATCCAGAGCGCGCTTCGCGAGTCGCTCGTCGGCGACGGCTTTCTGGTAGTCGGAGAATGCGCCAGCCAGGTCAGGGCTCGAAATCACCAGGAGAACCTGGCCCTTCTTCACTTGCTCTCCAAGTCGAACCTTGAGATCGGCGACGCGGCCGCCGCCCAGCGAAGTCACGTGGATCGTGCGATTCACATCCGGCGAGACCAC
>Ga0210406_10008674_pt1 | contig 10169 bp, 4 predicted proteins | sample IncBWC30MmetaG_FD_155454 | JGI IMG/M metagenome (GOLD analysis project Ga0210406, IMG submission 155454) | Forest soil microbial communities from Barre Woods Harvard Forest LTER site, Petersham, Massachusetts, United States - Inc-BW-C-30-M | ecosystem: Environmental > Terrestrial > Soil >... | reverse complement strand
GATCTTTTCGCCTCGCTCCGAGCGCGACTTTCGCGCCATTCCCTGCGAGAAGGCGAGCCGTGCTTTCGCCAACACCGCTGCTGGCCCCTGTAATTACTACAACCTTGTCGGCGATATTTGACATTCGCATTCTCTCTTTTTCTCTTTGTTAAGAATTCGGCTGCCATTTTTCAAAAGGCGAAACAATCGCATCCCAGATGCCAGATCCCAAGATCACCCAGCACTGAAACGTGGTGATTCTTGGTGCTCGATTCAGGACAAACCGCAGAGAGAGCTCTAGAATGTGACGCTCCCAGCACTCCTTTTGAGGCATTCGCGTAGCCGCCGTACTCTTTGATCGGCGACCAGCTTGGGCTCACTGGCAGTGCCGGCGGAGCGAGTTTTGAGAATTCTGCGGTGGCATGCATGACCTTCCCGCCCACGATCGTAAGTACCGATTCGAGATGCTTGATGTCCTCCTCGGAGATAGAAAAATAGTCGTCTGATAGAACGGCCAAATCGGCGAGCTGGCCGGGGGCGAGGGCTCCCTTTTTTTCATCTTCGGTAGAAAACCAACTGCTCCCCATCGTGTAGAGTTTGAGTGCTTCCTCGCGATCCAATCGGTTCTCTTCCGGATAGAGACTGAGCCCCCCAACGGTTTTGCCGGTGATAAGCCAGTAGAGGGAAAGGTAAGGGTTGTAGCTGGAAACGCGGGTCGCGTCGGTGCCTGCGCCGACAGGGACACCCAACTCGAGCATGCGTCGGACCGGCGGAGTACGTTTGGCTTGCTGTGATCCGTAGCGCTCGACGAAATATTCTCCTTGGAAGGCCATGCGGTTCTGCACGGCGATGCCGCCGCCGAGCGCCTTGACGCGCTCGATGTTGCGGTCGGAAATTGTTTCGCAGTGATCGAAGAACCAATGCAGGCCGTCAAACGGAATCTCGCGGTTCACCTCTTCATAGACATTGAGTGCCCGCTCGATGGTCTCGTTGTAGGTCGCATGCAGGCGAAATGGCCAGCGATTCTCCACCAGATGGCGAAGCACCGCTTTCAGCTCGCTTTCCATGACGGGGAGCATGTCCGGGCGCGGCACAAGAATGTCTTCGAAGTCCGCGGCAGAGAAAACCAGCATCTCTCCCGCTCCGTTGACACGATAGAAGTCGTCGCCGTCGCCGGGCTTTGTCATTTTGGTCCAGCTCTGGAAGTCAGCTAGTTCGTGTTTCGGTTTCTGCGTAAAGAGGTTGTACGCAAGGCGAATCGACAGCTCGCCATTGCGATGCAGTTCGTTCACTACGCCATAGTCGTCGGGATAGTTCTGAAATCCGCCACCCGCATCGATCGCGCTGGTGATGCCGAAGCGGTTGAGTTCGCGGAAAAATAGCCGGGAAGAATTAAGTTGATCTTCGCGGAAGAGTTTTGGTCCCTTGGCGAGCGTGGAATAGAGAATGTTGGCGTTGGGGTTGGCGATGAGAAGACCGGTGGGATTTCCATGGCGATCACGCTGAACCTCACCAGCCGGAAAGTCCGGGGCGTTCTTGTCGTAGCCCACCGCACGCAACGCCGCTGCGTTCAATAAGGCTCGATCATACAAATGCATCACGAACACGGGCGTCTCTGGGGAGACTGCGTTGATCTCATCGAGCGTTGGCATCCGGCGTTCGGCAAATTGGAATTCGGTCCAACCTCCGATCGCCCGTACCCACTGAGGCGCGGGAGTTCGTGCCGCTTGTTCTTTCAGCATGCGCAATGCATCGGCAAGCGAGCGGACCCCATCCCAGCGCAATTCCAGGTTGTAGTTGAGCCCGCCACGGATCGGATGCATGTGCGAATCGTTCAGACCAGGGATGACAGTTCGTCGGCGTCCGTCAATTACGCGCGTTTGCGGGCCGCGAAGGCGCAAAATCTCGGCATCCTTGCCTACAGCGGCTATCTTTCCGGCCGTTATGGCGATCGCTTCGACAAACGAGGGAACCCCGTTCGTGGCGATCTTGGCGTTGTATAATAAAAGGTCGGCGGGCATAGCAGTCTCCGTTTCGAATTCTCCAAATGGATTGAGAACGGCGGAGGAGGCTCCGCCCGTCAGGTTTTACTTGTGAGCTGCAATTCGAACGGGAACCGCGTACTCGGGAAATTTCGTGGCCGGCGCACCATGCACCATCGTGTACGCGTACTCGACGCCGATCCCGTAGGCTCCGTAATGGTTCTTCACGATGTCCATCACTGCATCGTAAGTTCCGCGATGGGCCCAATCACGCTGCCATTCGAGCATCACCTGCAGGGACGTGACCGGCTTTGCCCCGGCTTGAATGACGCGCTTCATCGCGTTGTCGTGAGCAAGTTGGCTCACGTCGCCGCAGCAATCCTCCACGACGTAGACTTCGTAGCCGTCATGAATCGCCTGTACCGTCGGAAACGCAACACAGACTTCTGTCCAAAGGCCGGCGATGACAATCTTCTTGCGTCCGCTTTTTTCGATCGCGGCGACAAAGTTTTTGTCGTCCCACGAGTTCATGGACGAACGCTCGATGGGTTCCTGCCCCGGGAATACGGCTCGCAGCTGCGGCCACATATTCCCGCTGAAGGACTTCGTCTCGACCGTGCTTAAGACAACAGGCACGTCGAAAACTCTTGCGGCCTTCCCGATCGCCACGGTAGTGTTGATGATTCCTTGGCGGTCGAAATTGCTTGTTCCAAACAGCATTTGGCCCTGATGGTCGATCAGCGCCACGACGCAATTGTCCGGAGTCAAGAGTCCCTTCTCGCTGAGTTTCGGACGATTGCTGTTTGATGATTGTTGAGCCATACGATTTCAGTCCTCCCTTCAATTCGCGAAAGCGTCATTTCATTCCTTCGGCCTTATCGAATGAAAATCAAATTGCAGTAAGGCAGCTGAACGGCCAACGGTAAGTTACTGACAATAAAGAGTCGGCCGCCGGCAAAAATGTCTGGTATTTCAACAATGACGAAAGTTCGTACAGAACAAGCGCTGGTAACGTCTGAAGCAGCGGCTGAACAAAGGTCCAAAAACCGCGAAACGAGCAGACCGATCAGCTACTCTAGGCGAGAGTGTTTCTTGACGGCCGATCGAATAGTGTGAGCTTTGTTTTTGTGTGCGGGTCGGTCCCAGGATTGTTCCCTGGCGCGATGTTAAAAGGGAGTCTTAGCTTCCAAGCTCCGCTTTGAAGCGCTTCTTGTCAATGTTTAATGATTGAATCTTTGATTCGAGTGTGGAGCGCGCAATCCCTAGCTTGGCGGCCGCGCCTGACGGTCCGAAAACCCGTCCTTGGCTTTCTCGCAAAGCTTCTTCGATTACTTCTGTTTCCTTAGCTGCCAGCATCTCCGAAAGATACAGCCCACATCCTAATCTTTTATCATGAGGCTGTCGCGATAGCCAGCTTTCGTCTACCGAAAGTTTCTCTGTTTCACAAACGATTACGGATCGTTCGATGACGTTTTGTAATTCGCGAATGTTGCCCGGCCAAGAGTAAGACTGAAGCAGTTGCAGTGTCTTTTGGTCGACACTCTTTATACTTCTGCCTGCTTTGCGTGCGTAGCGGTCAAGAAAGTAACCAACCAGCAGGGGAATGTCCTTCCTGCGTTCCCGCAGAGGAGGCATCTCGATCGGAAATACGTTTAGCCGGTAATAGAGGTCCTGGCGGAAAATCCCGCTGGCCACGGCTGCCGTCAGATCACGATTCGTCGCTGCGATGACGCGAACGTCGGCGCGGATAGACTGCCTTCCCCCAACCCGCTCAAATTCCCGTTCCTGTAATACCCTCAGAAGCGCAACCTGGGTGTCGGCCGCTAGTTCGCCCACCTCGTCAAGGAAGAGCGTTCCGCCTTCTGCCAACTCGAACCGGCCGATTCGGCGCTGCGACGCTCCCGTGAACGCCCCCCTCTCATGGCCGAACAATTCCGAGGCGACCAGATCACGAGGGATTACGGCGCAGTTCACACTGACGAATGCGCGTGAGGCGCGATGTGACCGTCGGTGGATTGCGCGTGCAACCAGTTCTTTGCCGGTTCCTGTCTCACCCGTTACGAGAACCGTGGAATCACTTGGCGCGACCTTGGAAACGCGCGAGAGTACTGCTTGTAAAGCGGGAGAGATTCCAACGATCTCCTCAAACATCGATGCCTTGTCGACTTCCTCGCGCAGAGCGACGTTTTCCTGTTGCATCCTTTCTTCAGTTCGTTTGTGGTCTTCGATATCAGTGGAAGCAACATACCAACGAACAACGTTTCCCTTGTCATCGAGCACCGGGTTGGAACGAGCCAGAAACCAGCGGTAACTTCCATCGAACTTACGTAACCGCAACTCCAACTCGTACGAAGACCCTGTAGAGACAGCACGGTCAAAATAATCTAGGTCCCGCGGTCGGTCATCTGGATGAACGAACGCACCGGGATGAGGCGTTTGCCGCCACTCTTCAAGACTAAGGCCCAGGTAATCAAGTGCCATGCGGTTGATATGAAGACGTTCGCGGTTGGGTCCGAAGACAGAAATGAGTTGTGGCGCGAAGTCCAGCATCTGCCGGAGCTCCATTTCACTTCTAAGCAGTTCTTCCTCTGCTCGTTTACGCTCAGTGACGTCGATCACAGTGCCGACAAATTCAACGAGCTCGCCAGACGTGCTCAGAACAGGATGAGCAATGACGTGAATGTCCCTGACGTGGCCATCCGGATGCACGACGCGGTAGTCTGCCTCGAACTCTGCCTTCTCGCGGATAGACGTCTCGGCTAATTCCCTGAACCCGGGTCGGTCATCAGGATGAATCCGCTGAAAGAAGTCTTCGCCTTGGGGCAAGCCATCGGTTGGATCGAAACCCAGAACACGATAGCACTCCTCCGACCAGTAACTGGGTCCACCAGTCGCAGCGCTCCAGGCCCAACTGCCGGTTTGGCTCATCTTCTGCGCTTCCGCCAAGTACCCCTCACTGCTCCGGAGGTCTTCCTCGGTCGTCTTGCGCTTTGTGATGTCGGTCACCGCCCCGACAAATTCGATCTTGCCGGATGAATCGTGAAGAGCGTGAGCTCGCACGTGGAGGTGCTTGATTGCCCCACTTGGCATAACCAGACGAGACTCGTGTTCGAAGTCGGTGCCGCTCTTGGATACATCCTCGATGAGCTCTTGTACAAGGGCTCTATCCTGCGGATGTACGCGCTGCAATACCATATTTAAGGTTGGTTTCTCGGCAGGGCTGTATTCGAAAATCCTATAAGTTTCGTCTGACCAAACAATCTCTCCGGTATCAGGTTTCCACCCGAAGCTTCCCGTGTGACTGATTCTTTGTGCTTCGGCGAGATAAGCTTCGCTTCGGCGGATCACTTCCTCCGCAATCCTACTTTCCGTGATATCCAGTATCGCGCCGACGATCTCTTCGTTGCCCGCCTCGTCCCTAATGCAATGCGCAAGATCATGAAGATACTTTATCGAACCATCCGGCATCACCAACCGATGCTCACAGTCAAAGTCACTTCCACCCTGCGCCGCACGCTTAAGAACGTCTTTGAGAAGGTTGACATCGTCAGGATGAGATCGCTGCAGTATCAGATCGGGCGTTGGTTCCGTCCCGGGTGGATATCCGTAAATCCGAGCCGCTTCCTCGGACCAAAATATCCGCTTAGTACTTACTTCCATTCCGACACTACCGGTGCGGCTGAGTCTCTGCGCATCTGTTAAATTCGCTTTGCTCCGCCGAAGTTCGATCTCGGTCAGTTTCCGCGCGGTGATATCCATTACCGCGCCAATGACCTCGATGCTGCCGGTTTCACCGCTCTCCGCCTTTCCGACAACGTGTAGATATTTGATTTTCCCGTCTGGCATCAGCAGGCGACACTCGAGGTCAATTCCTTCGGCCCTGGTAGCAGCGGCCATTGCCATTTCCACCGAAGGCATATCCTGCGGATGAACGCGCTCCAAAATCATTGGCAATGAAACTTTCGAGGAAGCGGCGAATTCAAAAATACGGAAAGTTTCGTCAGACCAGAAGATCTCCCCCGTGGAAATGTTCCACCCGAAACTGCCTGTGTGGCTGAGCCTTTGGGCGTGTGCCAGACAAGCTTCGCGCCGTCGGAGTTCCCGAGTGAGAACCTCGTGGTCCGTGACGTCCATCCCTGTCCCAAGAAACTTCGACGTTTCCGAATTCCAGGAGATGGACCTGCGATTTGAATCAACGAACCGAATCATTTCTTGTCGGACCGACCAAATTAGCGCCTCGGTCCAGCCTCGCCGGGCCCAGCGCTTTCCTACTCGTGGTCCGCTCGACGGCACTTTGACTCTTTCCCGATTCGGAGGTAAATACATCTGGGTATTATTTCGCGGTTATTTTTCATTATCTATTTGCAGATGAATGAGTTAGAAGGTGGTATTCACCCGGACCCGCAAGGGGGTTTAGCCGCAGCGCCGTGAATAACTCGACCAATCTGCCCGAGCTAGTCCGATTTGGAACATTTGAGCTCAACGTCCAAACCGGTGAACTTGTCTCGATCGGAACGGCGGCCGTGGAAGCTGGGTCCGCAAAGGTCCTGCTCCGCGAGCAGCCCTTCCAGATTCTGCGAATCCTGGTGGAGCGCCAAGGCAACATTGTTACCCGCCAGGAGATCAAGCAGATTCTTTGGCCGGGCGATACCGTCGTGGAATTCGATCGAAGCATTAATGTTGCAATGGCGATCCTGCGCAAGGTGCTCGCAGACGATGCCGACCATCCCAAGTACATTGAAACCCTGGCGCGGCGCGGATACCGGCTGATCGCGCCAGTCGAATGGCAACAGAGTTCGACAGCCGCTCAGGACTTACTCGAACCGCTACCCAGGATCGAAGGCCAAATAAGTGAGCGGGAACCAAGAGCCCCAAAACTTTGGCGAAAAGCTGCCGTCATGGGTGCGTGTGCTGTGATTTTGGTCGTTCTCGGTTACATGTCCTGGCGGCGCTTTCGGGACGCAACACCGCCAAGCTCGCAAAAAATCAGGCTCGCCGTACTGCCGTTTGCGAATCTCACTGGCGATCCCTATAAAGAATATCTAGCGGACGGGCTGACCGAGGAGATGATTTCACAGTTAGGCCGGCTTAACCCGGAACAGTTAGGTGTGATCGCACGAACGTCCGTCATGGGATACAAGCACAAGGACGTACGCCTGGACCAGATTGGACGCGATCTTTCCGTGCAGTACGTGCTGGAAAACAGCCTTCGCGAAAGCGGAGATCACCTACGCCTTACCGCTCAGCTGATTCAGGTGAAGGATCAAACTCACCTGTGGTCACAGGATTACGACTACCTGACAAAAGACATCCTCAATGTCCAAGACGATGTAGCCAAAGCTGTTGCGCGCGAAATCCGGATGCGGTTGACTTCGCAACAGCGAGCAGAGTTGGCCCAGTCCCGCCCAGTCAATCCGGAAGCCTTCGATGCCTACTTGCAGGGGTACTACTTCTTTCAGGGGAGCACCGACAAAGATGCGGACATGGCTGCAAAGTATTTTGAACGAGCAACCCAGCTTGATCCCTCCTATGCATTGGCTTGGGCGTACCTGTCTCGGGCACGCCACTGGCAGGCCAACGAGGGTCTAATCCCTATGGAAGAGGGTCGCCGGCTTGCGCGGGAAGCAGTTGAACGAGCTTTATCATTGAACCCGAGCCTGGCAGGGGCCCATGCCCAAATGGGACGGCTTAAGATAACGGTCGACTACGATTGGGCTGGAGCGAATGCTTCCTTCCAGCGGGCAGTTGAACTCGAACCCGGAAATCCCGAAGGTGTAAGATTGGCAGCTGTGTCGGCAGCCGAGCTCGGCCGCTTTGACGAAGCTCTTCAACTAGCCCGTCGAGCCGTTGACTTGGATCCGCTCAATGCAGATAGTTGGGCAGACCTTGGAGAGATCGAGTTTTACACGGGGCAGCTAGACCAAGCTGCAGCGGATGGCAAGAAGAGCCTTAAACTGAATCCCGATTTTTGGGCCGGTCCTATCCTGTTAACCCGAGTCTATCTGCTGCAGGGGCGGCCGCAGGATGCTTTGCGTGAAATCGAGCGCGTACACTACGCTCCCTATCGTGCGCATCTGTATGCGCTTACGTATTACGCGCTTGGTCGGAAGAAGGAGTCGGACGCCGCATTGCGGGAATTAATGACGAAATACCATGCAAGTAATGCGTTCGAGATCGCCACGATTTATGCTTTCCGGAACCAGACCGACGAAGCGTTCGAGTGGCTGGACCGAGCCTATGCTCAACGTGATCCAAGTCTCATGTCTACGAAAATGGACCCGCTACTGAAGAGCTTGCACAACGACCCGCGATTTGCCGCGCTCTTGAAGAAGCTAAACCTGCCGAATTGACGTTCTCCTTTTGGAGTTAGCGCAGCCTGCGGTATCACGTGACAAGACGGAGGTCTTCCAAACCGCTGCCGACCCGGGTGGCTTTCACGCATTTATGTCGCCGTGATAGGCGGGAACTGATCGGAGCAGTTTCGCTGTCGTTTGGCTATGGGGAAAATTCGGGGGACTCCACCAATGCGGAGCCACATTTCCGTACATCGTGACACTACCAAATATTTTTCTAACTCGTTTATTTTCAAAACAAAGATGGAAAAGGAAGGACTTCCGAGAGACAGCACGCCTGGCTGTCACGCAGGAGGCCGCGGGTTCGAGTCTCGTCGCTCCCGCCACAATCTCACACCAATGACTTGCCCCGATAAGTAATGACGTTCGCCGTCAGGGCAGCGCCAAGTTCTCCATATCGCTTATAGACGTATTGGCAGGAAGCTGTTTGCAGCGAGGCCGATGCCGGAGCTGCTTTCTCCAGTGTGGGAGCTGCAGTTTGCGGCGACGGGAAATCGGCCGGCATCTCTGCGGGATGAGCCGTTTGTTATTTTTCCCGAGGGTCAGTTGGGTCAGTCTCGCAGGATGCGGCGCGGGTGAGGAGGAGATCGCGCGTTCGCGGGTGTTGCGGGTAAGGGCGGCGGCGCGTTCGAGAGCTTGACGGCATTTGCGACAAGGCTGGCGTATTTCAGCTGCTTTTCCTGCATCCGGCAAATTCAGAGCAAAATAGCCGGTCGAGCCAGCACGCGGGATCGTCGGGGAGATCGCGAAATGCGTACGCACCTGTGGTTCGCCAAATGGTTGTGCCTTACATTAAAGGGATTCCTCTCCTACTTGGCGCGAGCTCTTCGGTTTGGGATTGCAGACTGATTCGTCGACCGGCGAAAAATACTCGCAGAGGACGTGGACTGTGCCTTGGCCGGTTTTCAAGAAAATTGGTTTCGTCTTAAGAAAATTAGCTCTTGAGTCTACGCTGCCACCGCATAACGATGGTGCAGCCCGCCGAGTCGCGGAAAGGATTGAATCTTGTTTTCACGCTCAGAGCGAATTTCTGTAGGCCGACCCGTTGGCGTGTCCTTTGCGAGCCCAAGATGCGTCCGGTCCTCATGATAGTAGAGCAGGTAGGAAGACATCAGCCGTTTGAGATGCCGCTCGTTCAGGATGATCACGTGGTCCAGCAAGTCGCGTTGGCAACTTCCCACCCAGCGCTCCGCAACACCGCTCTGCCACGGACTGCGAAAGGCCGTTCGAGTTGGCTCGGTTCCCATGTCCCTCACAGCCGAAACCACCGCAAAGCAAATTGGGACGAAGCCCTCATCTCGTCGTTTCCGGTCAGTAAGTGATGAGGCGGCGCTTTGATGCGCATCGCCATGCGGGGAACTCGAAGGCTAAACACGCCCCATTGAACACAGTGGGACCCCTCCCTTAATATGCAGCTCGGCTCCTAGGAGGAGCGGTCACCATGGATGCATTCTTCACATCTTCCGGTCTGCTCGCGCTCATCACGCTGACGTTTCTTGAGATCGTGCTCGGCGTCGACAACGTCATCTTCATCTCGATTCTGTCGAGCAAGCTTCCGGGATCGCAGCAAGGCTCGGCTCGGCGAATGGGACTCCTGGCCGCGATGGGGATGCGCATCGTGCTTTTGCTTTCCGTGGTCTGGATCATCAGGCTGACGGCTCCGTTCTTTTACATCTTGGGGCGCCCCATCTCCGGACGTGATCTCATCTTGATCGGCGGTGGCCTGTTCTTGCTCGCGAAGGCAACGATCGAAATTCACGAGCGTTTGGAGGGCGAAGAAGGCCACAGCTCGGCGCGAGTGCGGCCGTCGTTTGCCTCTGTCATTGCTCAGATCACGGTGCTGGATATCGTCTTT
>Ga0210406_10008673_pt1 | contig 10170 bp, 13 predicted proteins | sample IncBWC30MmetaG_FD_155454 | JGI IMG/M metagenome (GOLD analysis project Ga0210406, IMG submission 155454) | Forest soil microbial communities from Barre Woods Harvard Forest LTER site, Petersham, Massachusetts, United States - Inc-BW-C-30-M | ecosystem: Environmental > Terrestrial > Soil >... | reverse complement strand
CAAAATCGTCACGGCCAGCCATGCCGTCGAAAGCTTCCTCAAATAAACAGCCATTAATTCCTCCCCATTCAAGCGCAAGATGTTTTTGGTCCTCTAGCGATGCTATTTTTGTCCTACAACTCTTGGCCTTAGGCACCCTTGTTTCCAAACGCAAAGTTTGTAAACCGATAAGTAGGTTCGTTATTTACCAAGCACTTGCGAAGGAGTGGATCGGTGTCAGATACGGTTTCTAGTAGATCGTGAGGCAGGACTTCTATAAACGGAAGCAAGACCAACCAGACCATATCTCAACACGCCTCCAACCGATGGTTCAGGCGCTCGAGTTTGGCCCGTTGAACCCTCGGCTCCCAGATCCTGTGCCAGAATGAAAAAATGCCCGGCGAGGAAAAACCAGCCGCCAGCTTCGAGAACGGCCTTCAGGAGCTCGAAAAGATCGTCAAGGAAATGGAAGGCGCCGATCTCCCTTTGGAGCGTGCACTCGAGTTGTTTGAAAAGGGGATGCGCCTGAGCGAGGCTTGCCGCAAACAGTTGGAAGAAGCCGAAACCCGCATCGAGGTGCTGGTCCGTAAGGGCAACAAGATCCAGGCCGAGCCGTTCCAGCCCGACAAAGCATGACGCTGGCTGAATACGTTGTCGAGCAGCAGATCCGGGTTGAAGAAGCTCTGCGGCGATGGGTCCCCCTAGAATCCACGGCGCCCGAATCGATCCACAAGGCGATGCGCTATAGCCTCTTCGCGGGCGGCAAGCGCGTGCGGCCCATCCTTTGTATAGCGGCCGCTCGGTCCGTTTCCGATTCTCCCGCCGGCATTGAGTCCGCTGCCTGCGCGCTGGAGCTGATCCATACGTATTCCTTGATCCACGATGATCTGCCCGCGCTCGATAACGATGACCTGCGGCGGGGACGGCCCACGTGTCACAAAGTGTTCGGCGAAGCGATCGCAATTCTGGCGGGCGACGCTCTGCTGACTCTGGCGTTTCAGGTGCTCGCGCAACTCGTTTGCGAGCCCGGGCGCAAGGTTCGCCTCATCGAGGAGCTGGCCCTGGCCTCAGGAACCGTCGACGGTATGATCGGCGGCCAAGTGCACGATCTGGAGGGGGAAGGCAAACATCCGACGGCTGCTTTGCTCGAAGCCATCCATCGCGCCAAGACCGGCGCTCTGCTCAAAGCCAGTCTGCGAATCGGTGGGATCTACGCCGGCGCGGATGACGATCAGTTGCGCGCGCTCTCCTGCTATGGGGATCACATCGGCCTGGCGTTTCAGATCGTCGACGATGTACTCGATGTCGAACAGTCCTCCGAGGCTCTAGGCAAAACAGCCGGTAAGGATGCTAAACAGCAGAAGATCACGTTCCCGGCCGTATACGGCTTGGATCGGTCTCGCGCCATGGCCGAACAGGAACGTATCGCGGCCCATCAAGCGTTACGTGAATTTGGCGAGAGCGCCGATCGGTTGCGCGAACTGGCCGACTTTATCGTTCACCGAACCGCTTGACCCGGCAATGAAACAACGCCTCCGGCTGGATGTGCTGTTGGTGGAGCGCGGTTTGGTGGAGTCGCGCGAAAAAGGGCAAGCACTAATTCTTGCCGGAGAAGTCTTCGTCAACGGCCAAAAGGTTGACAAGCCGGGCCACACGGTTGCGCCGAACTCGAAGATTGAAGTTACAGAGCAGCCGCGCTATGTCGGACGCGGCGGATTGAAACTGGAGGCAGCGCTCGATCATTTCAGCATTGACGTCGCCGGCAAAGTCTGCCTCGACATTGGCTCTTCCACCGGGGGCTTCACGGATTGTCTTCTGCAGCGCGGCGCCACGCGCGTCTACGCGATCGACGTCGGGACCGGCCAGCTAGATTGGAAATTAAGAAACGACCCGCGCGTCGTGGTCCACGAACAAATCAACGCGCGGCACCTGAGCCGCAACGAGGTTCCGGAGCCGATCGATCTTGCGGTTTGCGATGTGAGCTTCATCTCCATCACAATGATCTTACCGGCGCTGCCGAACGTGCTTGCCAAGACCGCGGAAATGGTTATCCTGGTAAAGCCCCAATTCGAACTGGAGCGGCATCAGGTCGGCAAAGGAGGAATTATTCGCGAACCCGCTTTGCACCAGCAGGCTTGCCGGCGCGTGGATGAGGCCGTCAGGCAGCTCGGATTTCAAACCGCGATTATTCCATCTCCCATTTTGGGCGCTGAAGGCAACCAGGAATTCCTCTTGTATGCCCGACATTAAAGTGAAAGTGGCCGGTATCATGGCTAAGCCCGGGATTCCTGAGGCGTCCACTCTCGTGCCGGCTCTGGTGGCTTGGTTGAACGAACGCCACGTCAAGGTGCAGCTGGACGAAGAGGCCGCTCGTTACATGGGAGGAAATGCTGGGCTGTCGCGCGATAAGGTCCCCGAGGGCACGCAACTGGTGATCGTGTTGGGCGGGGACGGTACGTTGCTCGCGGCCGCGCGGGCCGTCGCCGGCCGGGTGATCCCAATCTTTCCCGTTAACCTCGGTGGGCTCGGTTTTCTCACCGCCATCACACTCGATCAGCTCTATCCGGAACTAGAGCGCGCGTTGCACGGCGAGCAGCGTATTGTCCCGCGCCGGATGATGCATGGCGAACTGCTGCGCGCCGGTCAGACCATCCGTTCTTACGAAGCTCTAAACGACATCGTCATTAACAAAACCCAGATTGCGCGCATGATCGATCTAGAGACGTATGTGGATCAGCAGTTCATCGGCACCTTCAAAGCCGACGGACTGATTGTCTGCACGCCCACCGGCTCCACGGCGTATTCACTCTCGGCCGGCGGCCCAATTGTGTACCCGGCCGTCGCGGCTATTTGCATTACGCCGGTCTGTCCGCACATGCTCACCAACCGTCCCGTGCTGGTTCCCGATGACATGGTGGTTCGGATCATTTGCCGCGCTGCCGATCATGAAGCATTCCTGACCGTGGACGGCCAGGTGGGCGAGCCTCTTCTTCACGAAGATCACATCGTCTGCCGCAGATCGGAGAATTGCGTCCACCTGGTCCGGCCGCCCAAAATGTACTTCTTCGATGTCTTGCGGCAAAAACTCAAATGGGGTGAGCGATGAAAAGGCTTTCAATCACAGCTTGGATCTTTATCGCCATGGTTCTGGGCGTCGCGCTGGGCGCGGTTTTCCCGGACGTCGGCAAAGCGGACTGGGTGGCGGCGCTGGCCAACGTATTTCTGCGCTTGATCAGGTCCATCATCGCTCCCCTGATCTTTGGCACTTTGGTCTACGGCATCGCCGGCACTGGCAGCGTGAAGACCATGGGCCGGATCGGTTTGAAAGCCATCATTTATTTCGAGGTGCTGACTACTATCGCATTGTTCCTGGGCCTGGGCGCCGTCAATCTGGTTCGGCCTGGCGAGGGCATGACGCTGGAGCGCGCAGCCACCGAGACGGGCCTGCCTCAAGTCAGCCCGACATTCTCAGGAACGCTGGAGCATACCTTTCCGGCCAGCGTGATCGATGCCATGGCGCGCGGGGACGTTCTGCAGATCGTGGTATTCGCGTTCTTGTTCGGCGCGGCTTGCGCGGCCATTGGCTCCAAAGCTGAAGCAGTGGTTACCTTCTGCAAGGCTCTCTCCGAAGTGATGTTTCGCTACACCAAGTACGTCATGTATCTGGCTCCGATCGGCGTTGGCGCTGCGATGGCCCATACGATCGGAAGCAAAGGCCTGGGTGTTCTGCTGGGGCTCGGAAAACTGGTGCTGACGCTTTACGGAGCACTGGTGATATTTATTGTGCTCGTGCTGGGCGCTGTCGCTTTGATCGCCCGCATCCCGATGCGGCCCTTTATTCGAGCGGTCCAGGAGCCGTTCATCATTGCCTTTTCGACGGCCGCGAGCGAGGCGGCGCTGCCGCTGGCGCTCGAAAATCTGGAGCTTATGGGGGTCCCCAAACACATCGTGGCCTTCGTGCTCCCAACGGGCTACAGTTTTAATCTTGACGGCAGTACGCTCTATCTTTCGCTGGCCTCGGTCTTCGTGGCGCAAGCCGCCGGTATTCACATGCCGCTCAGCCAGCAGCTATTAATGATGCTGACGCTGATGCTCACCAGCAAAGGCGTGGCCGCGGTGCCGCGCGCATCGCTCGTTATTTTGGCCGGAACCTTGGCGACGTTCGGTCTTCCGGTTTCGGGCGTAGCGCTAATTCTGGGCGCCGACGCGCTGATGGACATGGCGCGAACGTCGGTAAACCTGCTGGGCAACTGCATGGCTACGGTGGTGGTGGCCCGCTGGGAAGGTGTCCAGTTCAAGAAAGCGCCGATTACTCTCGACGAAGTGCCGGTGACCGATGCCGCTGCCGGTGGAGCTTAAGAAACTAAGCCAGCGCCGGTTGCGCCACACCGGCTTTCCGGTACCAAGGTTTCGCGGGCGTGATGGCGGCGTTGACGGCCTCGATATTCTTGACGCCTTGGTTTGATAGCCAATCTTCCAGCGCTTTCGCTCCCTTGGTAGCGTAGATCGGAATTCCGTCTTTCCAGGTCGCTCGCCCGCAGAGTACGCCTGAATAGTCGGTTCCGGCTTCCGCGGCCATGTTCAACGATTCGACGAATTGCGCGTTGTCGACTCCGGCGCTCAGATAGATGAAAGGTTTCTTCGCTACCTCGGCTGCGCGGCGGAAAAGATCCAACGCCTCTTTTCTGGTATATGCTTTCTGACCCTTGTACACGCTGCTGCCTTCAACGAAGTGCGCGTTGATTGGCACCTCGACTTTGAGAACGTCCACGCCGTATTGGGGCTTCGAAAACTCCTCCATCGCGCCCATTACGACTTGAGGCTTCTGTTTGGCGAACTCCAGACCTTTTTCGTCGCCGCCCTTCGGATCATAGCCGACGAATTCAAGAAAGAAGGGGATCTGGTGAGTCTCGCATTCGGCGCCTATACGCTCGATGAAGGCGTGCTTGATGTCGTTGACCTGGGCATCATCGAAGGGCGAATAGTAAAGGAGAATCTTGACTGCGTTAGCGCCCCAATCTTTGATGCGCTTGGCGGATACGTGCGGCAGCAGATCCGGCAGGCGGCCGGGTTTGGTGTTATCGTAGCCGCTCTCCTCATAGGCCAGTAAGAGGCCCGCGTTGGAGGAGCGCGCCTTGGCGGCGGGAATTCCGAATTCCGGATCCAGCAGGATCGCGCTGGCGTGCGGCGTTAGAACTTTGGTCACCGCGGTTTTGAACTCGGTCATCATCTGGGGCGTCACCTGATCGGTGGCGACTCCTTTGGCGCTTGCGATTGCTTTCTGCAGGCTTCCGCGCTGGTCCATGGCGGCAGCAGCGATAACGCCGTTCTTATTGGAGAGCGCCGTCATGTGGCGCACTTTGCCTTCGGATAGACTCATGTCGTTACCTTTCTTCTTGATTCTCCCTCATCCGGCATCAGCGCGCCTTCCAGCCGCCGGAAGTATGCCTGGGCGCGGCCCACATCGCGAAGGATCTGCGCCTTCAGCGCCTCTGCGTTCTCAAACTTGCGTTCTTCACGAACCCAACGAAGGAATTCCACCGAAATCTCTTTAGGTGGTGCTCCATCAAGGCTGGATAGTAAAAACGTCTCGATAGTCAGGCCGTGGCCATTAAAAGTCGGACGGTAGCCGATGTTAGTGATGGAAGGCCAATTCCGCGGCCCGTTGGATTCGCGCGTGCGCGTTACATAGACACCAGTCTTGGGCAGCACTTCGGCCTGGGTATCGAGGTTCAACGTCGGCACGGTTTGTTTCGATCCCCTGCCTTCTCCGTGAACTACTGAGCCCTGGAGCGGGTACGGCCGGCCGAGTAATCTACAGGCGAGCGAAACATTGCCAGCCTCAATCAAGCGCCGGATCTCACTGCTCGAAATGACGCGCCCACGCCATGAAATCGCTCGGATGACTTCCGTACTGAAGCTATATTCGCCGCCCAACTCTTCCATTGTGGCCGCATCGCCGGCCGCGCGATGTCCGAAGCGGAAGTTGTCACCGACCAGCACGGCTCGAGCCTTCAGCGTGTCTGCTAAAATCTCGCGGACGAACTCTTCGGGACTGAGCTTGGCGATTTCAGCCGTGAACGGCAGAATCAGGACTTCGTCGATTCCCAGCTCCAGCATCAAGCGCGCGCGCTGCTCGGGCGTAGTAAGAAGTCGCGGCGCGCGATCAGGCGCTACTAGTCTGCTGGGATGCGGATCGAACGTCAAAACCGCAGCTTTCCAGCCGTGTTCGCGCGCGATCGCCCGGACGCGCTGCATGATCTGCCGGTGCCCTTGGTGGACGCCGTCGAAATTTCCAATGGTGATGGCGCAAGGTCCAAAATCGGGCGGGACTTCGGCGAGACCACGGTAGATCATCGCGCGGCGCCCTCCACCTGGATTTCGAGGCCGTCGTACGCCAGGCGAACGTTGAGAGGCAACTTGTCTTCAGTGGACGCGTGCGCTAAGTCGTGGCAGATGTGCGTGAAAAAAGCGCGCTTGGGCGACAGCTTCTCGACCGATCGGAGCGAGCGTTCGACTGTCGAATGGGTGGGGTGCGGCCGGTGGCGCAACGCGTCGAGGAAGAGCACATCCAGCCCGCACAGCAGCTCCATCGATTCATCCGGGATGTCGCTGTGATCGGTCAGATACGCAGCCGCGCCAAACCGGAATCCGTACACCGTCCCCTTGCCGTGGAAGAGCCGGATGGGCGTGAACGGCAGGCCAAAAAGTTCGATGGGCGCCGTATCGAAAACGTGAGTGGCCAGACGAGGCCGGGAGGATTCCGTTTTGTGATTGTCGAAGATGTAGTGGAAGCAGCGGCGGATATTGTCGAGCGTTTCGGCCGATCCGTAAATGGGAATTACGCCGCCCTGTTTGAAGTTGAAGGGGCGAACATCGTCGAGGCCCATAACGTGATCGGCGTGCGAGTGTGTGAAAAGAATTGCGTCGATGCGTTCGATATGGGCGCGCAGGACCTGCTGGCGGAAATCCGGGGTCGTATCGATGAGGACGCCATGGTCCTGGAACTTGACATAGATGGAGGGCCGCAGCCGTTTGTCGCGCGGATCGTCAGAATTGCAGACCGCGCAATGACAGCCGATGGTTGGCACTCCTACGCTGGTGCCCGAACCGAGCACCGTGATGCTGAACGAGTCGACGGGCATTTACGAACCGGTTTGGCCTTCCGACTTGGGCAGCTCTTCGGCGGGAGCGGCCGTTTCAGCGGCGGCGCTAGTCTTCTTTTGATGCTGTTCAAGAGCCTGGACGAAGCGAAAGCGCAGCTCGGTGAGGGCGTTCTCGATGAGCCGCTGTTCCTCCAGGGAGAGATTGCCGCGCGTTTTTTCCTGGATCATGGCCAACAGATCGATGCTGTGGCGCGCCATGCGGAACTCGGGTTCGGGCCGTTCCTGCTCGCCTCCGAAATGCAGCAGGCCAAGATGGACCTCGATCTGGGTTTTTAGAGACAGGACCAGGAAGTCGAACGTAGCCGGCGGCAGGGGATATTCCTTCTCACTCATTCTGTTCTTATTTTAGCTGTTGGACTATGAGAGAATCCGGGGGTGAACACCGCTGAACTCGAACGGGAGCTAAATCAGGCATTGCAAGACCAGAAGGTCCTCGAAGCCTTCGAGCAGTTCTACTCGGACGATGTGGTCATGCAGGAAAACTTCGGTGAGCCGTGCCGGGGTAAGGCGGCTAATCGCGAACGGACGCTTGAGTGGGCCGGGACGGTCTCGCAGTTTCATAGCGCGCGGTTGATCGGCTCTGCTGTTTCGGGCGATCACGCCTATTCGGAATGGCAATACGACGCAACATACAAGAACGGCGTTCGGTATCAGATCAATCAAGTCGCGGTTCGCGTGTGGCGGGACGGCCAGGTTGTGTCCGAGCGATTCTATTGGGACCCGGCCAAATATCCTTACCCGTTGTGAGCTAAGCATTTGGCCTTATATCAATCAGATAGAAAAGATTGATTGGCGCTTGCGCCGGAACTCGGTTACTCTTGGTGTCATAGGCTGGCAGTAAGAGGTTACTGCTGGCGATCTGCGGTCCTCGAAGACATACTTCATTTTTCCCGGTTGAAATCTTTTGGTGTGTATCCGCGCTGGCACGCGCGTAGTGTGCCCGGGATGCCGCCTAACCGATACCGAAAAACACAATCGAAAGGATTATTCACAATGACTGTCCGATTTCTAAAATTAATGTTGCTGTTCAGCAGCCTGCTCGCGTTTGCGGTGACCGTCAACGCGCAATCCGAAGTGGTGACCGTGCATGTTCCGTTTGCGTTTGAGGCTGGAGGCAAACTACTGCCCGCCGGCAACTATCGTGTGGACCGAGCCGAGGGATCAAATCTATTAGTGATTCACGGCACTTCTGGTAACTCGGCCGCGTTTCTGACGATGGCTACAGAGTCGAACGCACCGCTGCAAAACGCTAGCCTCGTATTTACGCGGGAAGGCGGGACGCTGGTGCTTTCCGAAATCCATTTGCCTGGGCAGCAGTCTCGTATTCTGTTCGCTTCCCATGCTCCGATGAAAGGCGGGGTCGCCGCAGTCTCAGTGTCCTCCCGCTAGTTCTTCCGCTCAAGCGGCCGGCATTCCAGCAGTCTTTGATAGACTGGGGATTCTCCCACGGAATGCCGGCTGATTCACAAACAACAGGTGAGAAATTCGAACGTCTGGTCGCGATCATGGCGCGGCTGCGAGCCCCGGGCGGATGCCCTTGGGATCGCGAGCAGAGCTTCGATACGATCAAGCCCTACCTGCTCGAGGAAACCTACGAGGTCCTGGAGGCGATCGACCAGCGCGACTGGCCGGCGCTAGCCGACGAACTCGGCGATCTGCTGCTGCAGGCCGTTTTCTTCGCGCAAATGGCCTCCGAAGAAAACAAGTTCCGCATTGATGATTCCATCGACGCGATCGTCCAAAAGCTGATCCGGCGGCATCCCCACGTGTTCGCGGACGGATCGGCCAAGACGTCCGACGACGTCAAGCGCCGCTGGGACGAAATCAAAGCCGATGAGAAAAAGAGTAAGGGCGAAGCTGTGCGCGGGCTGCTCGAATCGGTCCCTCGCAATTTGCCGGCATTGGTAGAGGCGCAACAGATCTCTTCGAAGGCAGCGGGGGTCGGGTTCGACTGGGAGAATGCCGAACAGGTTCTCGATAAGCTGGACGAAGAGCTGGACGAACTGGATGAGGCGCGCGCCGGTGGATCGCGCGAGGAGTTGGAAGGCGAGATTGGCGATCTGCTGTTCGTGCTGGTAAACCTGGCGCGCTTCGTGAAGGTAGACCCCGAACAAGCTTTGCGCAAAACGAATGCGAAGTTCCGCAAGCGGTTCGCGCACGTCGAGGCGGGCGCTAAGCTCCCAGGCGCAACCATCGAAGAGATGGAGGCACTCTGGCAGGAGGCCAAGAGAGCCGATGATTGAGACGCGCGCGCTGACGACACACGCCGAATTCAACGACGCGGTCCGGCTGCAGCAGGAGATTTGGGGATTCAAAGATGTCGAACTGCTTCCGCTGAGGCTGTTCGTGGTGGCGACCAAGATCGGCGGGCAGGCCTTTGGTGCGTTCGACGGCAAGCGCATGGTGGGGTTCGCGCTTTCCATTCCGGGATTGAAGGCCGGGGGGAAAAGCTACCTGCATAGCCACATGCTGGGCGTGTTGCCGGGCTACCGCAACTCGGGCGTTGGGCGAAGACTGAAGCTGGCACAGCGGGAAGATGCTCTGGCGCGCGGGATTGATTTGATCGAATGGACGTTCGATCCGCTCGAAATCAAGAATGCATTTTTCAACATCGAGCGGCTGGGCGCCGTAGTTCGCCGCTACGTGCTCAATCAATACGGCACAACTACCAGCCATTTGCACGGAGGCTTGCCGACGGATCGCTGCGTGGCCGAATGGTGGATCGGAAGCCCGCGGGTTAAGGCGATCATCGGCGGCGAGAAGTTCCAACGTAACCCGGTGGATGCGCGTATCGCGATCCCCACCGAGATCGCAGAGCTTCGAACGAAGGACCCGGCACGGGCGCGCACGATCCAGCAGCAGGCGAGCCAGCAATTCGAAAATGCGTTCGATCGGGGACTCGCGGTGATCGGATTTGAGAAATCGGAGCAGGCCGGGACATACCTACTAGGAAAATGGGAATGCAAATAGAACGAGTCACGCTGCACCAGATCAAGATGCCTCTGGTCCATTTCTTCGAGACCAG
>Ga0210406_10008670_pt1 | contig 10171 bp, 9 predicted proteins | sample IncBWC30MmetaG_FD_155454 | JGI IMG/M metagenome (GOLD analysis project Ga0210406, IMG submission 155454) | Forest soil microbial communities from Barre Woods Harvard Forest LTER site, Petersham, Massachusetts, United States - Inc-BW-C-30-M | ecosystem: Environmental > Terrestrial > Soil >... | reverse complement strand
ACACCCGCTAGCCGTTTCAGGTATTCGACCGCAAAGCGGGCAACCTTGATGCTTTCTCTGGTCCTTCTGACGCTGCCAACAATGACGGGTATATAGAACATCTTTGTCTTCCAGTCGACACACTGCGCAAAGGCGGAGAGCAGAAGGTATAAGCAGAGCCCTTCGTCACAGAGCGAAGTCGCTAATTCCGGCAGATGGTAGCTCGCGCGCTCTCTTACGGATGCAAAGCAGTACCTGCTCGCCGAAACAAATCATCTGCTTCAGCTTTGCACGGCCCAACCGATCTTTCATACCATAGAGATGGTCAGCCTGACATCAGTCTAAAACGCTGTGACCGATAAGTTGGCAACGATGGCTTTGGTCTCAACGACAACTTTTGAAATGAAATGACAGGCGCTGTGCTGGATCCATCGCTGAAAAAAACCGAAACTCACAAACATCTTTGAAATATGAAAAGCAAACCCAAGTTTCTGTTGGCCCTGCCCTCGACTTGATCGAGTGTCAATCGCCCTGAACTCAAGCCAACCTTCAGCTAATTCTCGATCGTCAGTCATTTGTGGCGCGCAGCTTCCGTGATCACCTGCACAATCGCCGCTGGCGTCGAAAGGCCAGAAATTCCAGTCCGGTAGCCAACCGCATCGTTAATAATAAGAATTCTGGGCGTATGATTATTCTTGTCGCCGACTGAAACGTCCAGCGCCCGCAACAGCGAATCAATTGCGGTTTTGTCACCGGTCACAAATGTCCATCCTGGCCCGGCCTTAAACTCTTCTGCAAACACATGCAGTCTTTCGGGAGTATCAGTAGTCGGGTCGACGCTGATGGAGACCAACTTAACACGGACCCCGCGTTCCGTTAGCAGCTGCTGAACTCTACGAAATATCGCTGTTGTCTGGGGGCAGGTCGTAGTGCAAGTAGTAAAGATGAAGTTGACCGCCGCGGTATTACCCTTAATGATGTCACTGTAGAAATTCAGCTCCTTGCCGTTTTGGTCGTAAACGTGAGTATCCGGGATCCAGGATGATGATGCGAGAAATGGATGTCCGGCGGTTGCACTCTCCGCACTGGCTGCGAGCACCTCGCTATCAGGAGTTCCAATAGAGATCGAGGTTGGAGTGACCCCAAAATCCGCGTAAACACTTAGCTCCGTCAACGCCAACCCAGGGCCTGTCGGAGAACCATAGCGCAGGACTTGCGGCCACAGGTTCCGGGAGCTATACTGCGCAGCCAGGTCCGAAGCCATAATCGGCCATGAAGCGCAAATGAAGATAAGAGTTGAAAGCATAGCTGATGATCTGACGATAACTGGCTTGTTTTGTATCATGAGACTTAACACATTCACAACGTCCCGGCAACCTAATCTATGTCAATCCACCCGCTTACTGGAAGGAACTGTTTCTCCTTTAAATCAAGTGTCACAACATAAGCTCCCATTGCGCCAATGCGGCGATTGGGGCCAAAAGTGATTGCTGGTGTGAGCCCGGTTCGATACTCATACAGTCCCTCAAGTGCCTGGATAAGGTTCTCCCGACTCAGATCCTTACCAGCACGGGTTAATGCCTCAACTAAGACTTTAGCGGCGCTAAATGCCAAAATCTGAGCGGCCAAGTGGTGGGGCGGAAACTTGTATTTTTCTGCCAGCGCGCCAAACTCCTTCATGCCTTCATCGGATTGATCGGCAGGCGAAGTTGGAAATGACAAATAAACCTTGCCGTTGAACCCGGCCGGCGCAACGAAGAGGTCTGCACCACTAGCACGAGGCAGCAACATGTATGGGAACCAACCCAGCGTTTCGGCTTCTTGCATGAATGCCAATGCTTCTTCGCTATCGCCCAAGAAGAAAATCGCGTCGCGACCAGACCGCCCAATTTGGCCAATTATTTTGGCCGCATCAAAGCGACCAGGAGGATAATCGTATACCAGCGGTGCACTTAATCGATCCTTCTTAATTTCGTCTTTAACGGCCGCGAGAATGCTTGTATTGATTTCGCTTTGCGAATGCACAACAATTACTCGGCGGTTGTTGAGCGTTGCATTATGGGATGCAAAATCGATCAGTGCGCGGGCTAGTTCGTCAGTGCCAGGCAGCAGATAAAAGACCTGCCGGTTCAGCGGATGTTCAATTTGTGGGTAGAGCGTTAGGGGGCCAATCAGCGGTATTTCCTGCTGCGCCATGAGCGGGACTAGTTCTTTCTCGGATCCTGCAATGGACCCTCCTGTTATGGCGAAGATCTGCTCGTCTCTAAATAGGCGCTCGATGTTGGCGCGTGTGGCTTCTGGCGGCCCAACCGTCTCAACACACTTCAATTCAAAGCGACGACCGTAAATTCCGCCCTGGCTGTTAAGCTCGTCAAAGAAAGCGGCAGTAACGGCTTTGACCGCTTGGCCCAAACCATCCATAGCGCCCTCTGTCGGCGCGAGCGTTCCAATCACGATCTTGCTGTCGGTGATTCCAGGATCGCGATCCTGGTCGAGACGTTTCAAATAGCCAAGTAGGTTAGTCAAGTCTTCCCGTGACATCGCATAGCGGGGCATCACGCTCAGCAATTTGTTGCCCGCCGGGTCTTTCCCGCGCGTGATCGCCAACTCGAGCGCATGCTCGGTATAAGGCGGATGCGTCCGTCCGTCAGCGTGCGTTAAGCCGTAGGGCTTGGTGAGCATCGCCCACGTTATGTTTGACGGATCAACACCGCCCTCGGGCTTTCCTCGGCCATCGAGACCGTGGCAAGTCGCACAGGCCATCAAACTTCCTGGTACCTCCAGTGACGAGTCGCCCAGGTAAGCCAGGATCTTGTTACCCGACGAACTCGTACCATGCTGGTAGATATGTTTGCCGCGAAGCTCTGGGAGCGTTAAAGGCCCTTGCGCAATCGCGATTGTCCAGGCGCTGCAGATAAGGGCAAACCCAATCGTCAGGTACTCCAGTGAAACTAGACACCTTAGCCGGGCTGGCATATTCAAATACCGATGTCGTCTCACTCTCACTTGTCGCCCGTCGATCGGTCGTTGAGAACGCTTTTCACAACCTCGATTAATTCATCGCTCTGAGCGAGTCCGAATGCTTTCTTCCATAACCCGGTTCGCTCGTTACCAATGATTATGATATTAAGGTGGTCTTGCTTGTTGTCCACAAACTGGCCGAGCCTTCTTAACGCAAAATCTACGTTCTGTTTGTCGCCGGTGAGAAAGTACCAGCCAGTCCTGGCGTTGAATCTCTTAGCGTACTCATTCAGGCTGGCGGCTGTGTCGACGGTGGGATCCACGGTAATCGAGATAATGCGCAAGTCCTTGCCGATGTGGTCGCCCAGAGCCTGCTGCACTCTTTCCAGGTTGTGATTCGTCAGCGGACAGCTTCCCTGGCAAGCCCCGAAGAAGGAGTTGATGACAACTACTTTGCCTTGTATCAGATCGCTGTACAAGCGCATCTTTTCACCGAACTGATTAACCAGAACGACATCCGTGAAGTAGGCGTGACCAGGCGACTGCACCGCCGTTTCAGCCGCCGATTGTTGAGTGGTGCCGTCCTGCTGAATGACCATAGCACGGTTCGTCTGATCCCGAGCCGCAGCCTGCGCTAGAGTCACGCGAGGGTCAGAGCACAGGATGGCTATCGTTATGGCCCACAGAGGGAACCGTCTACTTCCAATTGCTCGCTCTACATGCGCAGCACCTGGTCCGCGCCTCGCGATTGCCTGTATCGCTCTCATAGATCGTCGTTCGGGTTCGGGCACTCTCATATTGGAAAACTCATCGTCATTTCACGATCTGCAGAGTCAAGGGAGTTACTTCGTTAAAATGAACGCTCAGCGAAGGGCACTCGAAGTAGACGTAGTAAACGCCAGACTGCGGGGGTATGAAACTCGCCTCATAGAAACCATCGCCGACGGCCTTGGCCGATTCGCGGTGGTTCCAGATGCCAGGCGTCAGGAATATTAAGACACCCAAGTCCTTCAAACCAATATCCGGTTCTCTAGACACTGGGTTGCTCACTCTGAATCGCAGGTTGTAGCTCTCACCGACTCGAGCGGGTTTATCCGTCACAACTGGCTCGATCTTGATCGCTTCCGCAGTTGATTTCGGCAGTCCCGGGTTCTCCGCGATAGTGATGTCGAAGCAATTGACTACACGAGGAGAATCCAGCAGAAATGCCACATCGTAGTGGCCGGGGCCTGTCAGCCGGACAGTGGTTGCGTACACGCCGGGTGCGTTCTCGCGCAAACTCTTGTCCAGGACAAGCAGAGCCTTGGGATCGCGTCCATAATTCTGAAAACTTCCCATGGGTGCGGCCATGCCTTCCGTGTAAAAGTAGATCATCTTATCACCGGGATTCGCGACAAGCACCGCACCATCCTCCGGTGTCGGAACGATGGCGTCGGCGAGGGAGTAGGCGGGCGATTCCTGTGGTGTCTTCTGGCCCGCAGGAAATCGGGTGACCGCGGCCTCCTTGCCAAGCTCCGACAGCTTGATCATCGTGACGAACTCACTGCCAGTGGATCGAATGTACGCAAACTGCCTGGTGAAGATAATCTGATCCGCACCGGACTCCACGGGCAGCACGTGAACCAAGCGATTGGTGGATACGTCAAAGATGGCAACTGTGTTCGTCGCTCGACCGATCACGAAGCCAAATCGACCATTGGGCGGGATGCGGATCGTTTCGAGTCCAACTTGGGCTTTGATGCGCGCTAGAATTGTGAGTCGCACTCCATCAACCGCGACTATTGTGCCATCGCCTTCATTTGCGACATACAACGCTCTGCTGAGAGCCGAAAAAGCAAGTGCTGTCGGCCGTGAACCAACGTCAATGTCCGGCAACCTGGCGAGTTTCCGGACATTTATGACTGACAGCGTTCCGCTCTGTTTATTTGTAACGAAGGCGAGGCTGTCATCGTCAGTGAAAGCGATTTCGTGATGACCCATCCCTGTCCTTAGTTCGGTGGCAACCTTCAACGACACGGTATCAATTACGGTGATTCCACTAGCCTTCTCTTCAGTGCTGTCGTTCCCTACCCACAGGTACCTCCCGTCATGCTGCAAAGCGATACGCGTTGGATTTGCTCCAGCATTCATGCTCGCGACCAGCCTCCAGTTGATGGTATCGATCACAGCGACTTGACTGACGAGTGGCATGGAGACGTAGAGTCGTTTGTTATCAGAGCTCATGACCCAATCTTCGCCAGAGCTAGGTAGAGAAACGAGAGAATATAGTCTGCTACCTTGGAAACCGGAGAGCGGGTCGATGACTGAAATATTAGGTTCGTGATTCAGTGCCAGAATGAAGTAAGTGTTGAGGTCAATATTTGGAGATTTGCTTAGGTCAGATTGCATGAATGATTGAATTTGCTTGTGGCACTTTTTGACGTCGGGCGCTCCTGCGAACTCGCGCTGATCAATCCAGGCAACAGGGCGCAGATTGCTAAGGGGGTTACCTCCATTAGCGTCGCGAATCGTGAATTGCACACGCGCCTCTGTTCCGGCCAGCAATTCGGTGGTCTTGGCTTCTTCTAAAGCCAAGGGCTCAATGCTGAACTCGACCGACACGCCCTCTCGCGTATAAGTTTGCGGCGATTGGTAGGAGTGCTCAGAACGGAATTGGGGCGACCCGGTTGGGCTCCTATCTTGTGCGGGAGCTTGAAGGAATCCTCCGGCTAAGACGACAATGAGGAGTACAAGCAACCTCGGGCGGATGAGCGCTGGACGAGACTTGGTGGTGTTCATCCCAGCGATCGACGTTGCGAGATAGTTGCTTCTCATAATCTTCCGTTCAGAAACGGCCAGCTCAGTCGATCGTGTCCTGAAATTGTCCCGAGAGTCAGTCGGCTAAATTGGGCCGACTCCCGCAAAGGACAACAATTGACAATTTCCAAGGCGACCTCTCAGCGTTTGACTTTCGAATGACAGGTCGAGTCCGATCGATTGAACCTCTGGCTCCATGATTCCCCTTGTCTCCTAAGACAGACGGCGTTAGGAAGTGAGCGAGGAAATCTCTCGTTGTCCGCCATTTCAGAAGCTACCGCCTCCTGACTCGTGAGGTCTTTTCCCAGTCCGGTGGAAATAGGACATTCGGCTTTAAAAGGCATTTCGACCCTTCGGAAACTAATAGCCTTGAGGACCCACAGCTTCTTCAACGTTCGCAGCCAGAACTCAGTTGGCTCGATGGCCGGCATCGGTGGAACTTCGTGGCGCAGCCCTTCTAAGCCAGGATAGTCAATTTGCCGGAAAGATAGCGGATTATGTACCCCTTCACCAACGAAAATCAAGGCAAATTTGTCTTATTCCACATTCGATTTGAATCTGAGCAATTAAGTTTATGATGCCCCTAGAAGCCTTCATCATGCGGGTTCCAGCATGACCGAGGCGCTCTGGAGGTGCACACCCAGTGGGGTGAGAAACAAAATCAGCCGTTTCAGCTCTCTTTCAACCCCACGTTGAAGGTCGCTTTCCAAGGATCGCGAGTGACTTCCGACTGGCTACTGCTTGCGGAAGGACATCTGACGCGGCGGCGGTTCGGGGCGATGCTGGGCCGGATCGCGCTGCTACGGATACCGACGGGATAGCTGGATCGTGGTCCGGCCGGCAGCAGAATCCGTCTATAAGCTGGTTGAGAAAGGAGGGGTGTTGCAAAAGTAGGCCACAAATGGGGCAATTTGGGCTGCGCTGGTGGGACGGCAGACCGTCGGGAGTGCTCCTGACCGCAAATCGTTTTCACGGTGTCGCGAAGGGCGAGAAGGGTGTACTATGGTGCCATTTTTAAGGCCAAAAAGGAAATTCCGGATTAAGGAGAATGAAACCTCATGAAGCGTACAGTTGTTATGTTGACTGTGTTTGCAATGATGTCAGGCATGGCTTTCGCCGCAGAAGATGGAGCAGCGATCTATAAAGCGAAGTGCGCTGGTTGCCACGGCGCGGCCGGCGAAGGCAAAGTGGGTCCGGCGTTAAAGGGCACTTCTCTCAGTGCGGACCAGATTGCTGATGCCCTGCTGAAGGGCGCACCCGGAAAGAAAGCCCCGCATAGCAAGGCGATGGCCGGTCTCACAGGTGACCAGGCGTCTGCAGTCGCTGCTTATGTGAAGAGCCTGAAGTAGCCGGAAGCTGTCGTGAGTTATCAAAAGCCGGTCCTTGTGACCGGCTTTTTAATGCCCGACGAGGTCCTAATTATTGTGGCGGCTACTCCGCCCAATCGGCGATAAAGACTTATGATCTTCGCCGAGGCGTGGCGCTCGTCGCCGTGAAGTGCCGACACCGACATATCTTGCCACTACGGCCCAAAAGAACCTTGGATCTAACCGCTTGGACATGCCGACACCTTCCAGATTGACCCACCCTGAATTCGGTAAGCGATGATCCGAGTTTCCGAGTTCCCAATTATGGCGCTTGCCAGGGGAGTTGCTGCAATTTTGCTCGTCCCCACCTAACATGACCTTCTGTGCCTCGCGGACGGGAACAACCTCGATCACTGCGCGAGTCTGCACCGACCAAAAGCATTCATTCCATCATAGAACCGGGATGAGCAGCATTGGCGTGTATGTCGAGAAAAGACGTTACAGGAGTGCATCAAATGGCAAATCAACTCGAGGCTAACGCGGGTGAGTTGGAGGCTTATCTTGGTGCTAAATACCTAAACTCGCTGAACGAGTTGATTCTGAGCCAAACCAAGAAAGATCCTCGACGAGCAGATAGATATTACATCCAGTTTGCGCGCGTACACCCGTTCCTCCGCCGGTACCGTCACCAGCGACTATCCGTCACTCTCCTTTTACATTTGTGCCGAATATCCTGCTAGTGTTTCTTGTCCCATTTGGAGGTAGAGCCTGAGCCGGAGCTGGTACGGCTTGGATCGGCGTTATTTCCCGGGAATCGGGTATTAGTCGTCTTCCCTGAACGTCCTGGACAAAGCTGAGCCCCCATTTGTTGAAAAACTTGGATTTATCTTCGCGATTCCAGCGGATCTCCTCGTACTCCGGTATGATCGGAAGCTCAACCTTTCGGTGCGTCACGACACTGTTTGGGCAGTACACTACTTTCATCCCGCGGAGACATCCAGCCATAAAGAAATCCTCATGTTCAAAGATCACATGAATACTGTCTTCCCAACGGATCTTCCGCGCTAGTTCGGTCTTCGCGATAAAGAAGTTGAAGGTCAGTTCGGCATCCGCATACCGAATTCCTTCATGTATTTGGTAGTTCCTGTTGATTTCGCGGTGAATCAAGCCCTTTGACTCAGGCACCCACTCCAATGTAGCTTCATAGTGCTGCAGAGTGTCACAATACCTCACCGCCCCACCGGCCAAATCGGCAACCTCCATCATTCGAACCATGTCGCCAAGACGGGTCTCTTCGGTATAATAAAAATCGTCATCTCCAACGAGAAAGTAGGGAGTATCGCAAGCATCTATAAGAATGTTACGACCTCGTGAAACTCCTTGATTCCAAGGTAGAGCAATATATTCTGATACGCCCGATTCCTTTAGCCGAGCTTCTTTTTCGTTACTGCAATGGCCGTCGTCCGCGACGATTATCTTCATGTATGGATAATGGCGGCGTAGCGAGGAAACGCATGTAAACAGGTACTCGTCCCGCAAGAACGTTTTTATAAGAGCCGTAACCTCAGCACAATCCATTATTTGGGGCATGCCGGTGTAACCCTTCTTGTGCTCGAATTTGCGTCCTTAAAGCGAGGCAACCCCTGACCTTCTCGCAGAGGCGCGTTATGTAAACTTCGTCGCATTACATTCGCTCTTAGCTCATCACACATCCACACAAAGCCCAACAGAGTCAGTTAAATTTCCAGATATCTTCTCTTGAGCTGCTCATAAAGGCAATTGTGATGATATCGCTCATTTTTGCCCTGGCTGGCAGCTCTCCACATCTCGTTCCAAAGATGAATTGCCCGACAATCGCTGCCAAGCACTACTTCGCCATCGGATTCTATCACTCTGTGCCACTCGACATAACCTATAGGGCAGAACACATGGTACGGTTGTTTATATTCTTCTAGTGAATGCATTGTGACGGCTTCGGCGATTAGCTTCGGGCCAGTCTCTCCCCATGCCAGCAGTTCCGGTTCCTTAGTCTGACACACCTGCCAGGCATAGGCCATTGCTCGACTGCCTGTCGGCGCTTTTATGATGCCGCTATTTACTACTTCTAAGCCCCTACAAACCTCAGTAGCAAAGACATGCGCGTCGGGAAAGTCGAACGGCTTAAGGCAAATGGTGTCAGTGTCAGCCCACCACCCCCCCCGCTCATATAGCAGCTTATAGCGAAAGAAATTGGCGAAGCCAGCATAGGTTGGCTGTTCCTTGTATTGAAAGATACTCGAGGGCGGTAACACCTCACTGGCATCCTTGAGAAGGGTCCCAAAGGGGACGTGTTTCGGTTCGTCGTAAACATATAATTGGTACTCATGGCCGTTTTGCAGAAATGAGGTGATCGACAACTGTTCCATCACCGATAGCTCTGAACCGATCCACAATCCCTGAATGACCTTATTCGTATCAGGCAGGCCTTGATTCGATGTAGATTCACTAGGCATCATAACGGTCGATCTCTTTCCGGCGCCTCGACATTCTGATCCGCCGCTCTGCCCGTTGGTGTTTCTCCCTTATCGCCGCTGCGACGGGACGTATGGTAACAAATCCCATAGATCCATGCACCGGCACTACACCGGGCATATATTCCTGCGACCATCTGGCCGCTTGGAACCTGCCGAAACGCGCTGCTACTCCAGACTGCTTTCAAGGCTTCGCTCGGGCTTCATTCCGGGGTTGAAAACGTCCCCTACCTAATACCGTCACTCATCCGGAAACGCAGCAACGACGTCGAGCATGACCAGCGCTCCTGATGGAAGAGACGCCACTGCAAACGAGGTGCGGGCAGGCAACGGGGTGATTCCGAGGCCCGGTAGCCATGCGGAGTAAATCAGATCTACCGCCTTGAAATAATTGATATCTGCGAGCAGCAGGGTAACCTTGACGATATCTGCCGGCGAGCAACCCGCAGCGTTCAGAATCGCGTCGATATTCGACAGCATCCGCCGAGTTTGAGCCTCCAGGCCGTTCTCCAGTTTGCCGGTGTTGGGGTCCCGGCCGGTCTGGCCAGTCACGAAGACCAGGTCACCTGTGCGGATAGCCTGCGAGTAAGTGCCAGTCGCAGGGGGCGCACCGTGGTG
>Ga0210406_10008669_pt1 | contig 10171 bp, 8 predicted proteins | sample IncBWC30MmetaG_FD_155454 | JGI IMG/M metagenome (GOLD analysis project Ga0210406, IMG submission 155454) | Forest soil microbial communities from Barre Woods Harvard Forest LTER site, Petersham, Massachusetts, United States - Inc-BW-C-30-M | ecosystem: Environmental > Terrestrial > Soil >... | reverse complement strand
TCTGTGGGAACCGGGGGCGGGCGACCGCCTCCGGTGACCCGGTGGGCGCGAGGTAACTCGCGTCCCTACCGCGAAAGTGATCGGCCGACGCTCAAAACGACGCTTTTGAGACCCTGAACAGACAATTTTCGCAAAGCCCATAGACGCAACGGACTTAAACTGACACCCTGCCCCGCGTAAGGATCGTCAAGGGTTTGCAATGAAACCCGTGCTGCTTTGGCCAAAGCCCCAATCCACCATTTTGGCCACGCTGGACCGCAATCCCGATGATTTCACGGTGGTTGATACCGGCTCCGGTTATGAACTTCGACGGCTCTCCGAGTTGCGAAGCGACACTCCCATTCTCGACCCCTTCCCAGGCCACGGCAAACACTACCGCGAATTCCACACCCACATCGCGGCGAGCGGTTGCCGGTACGTCATCTCTGGGCTTCAGCCATGCCGCGACGTGCTGCGGCTCGGTTTGTGCGACGAGCCGCAAGTGGTCGCGGATGAGGCTCGTCGATCATCAGGCCCGTTGAGCCGCTTGCGCCGCGCTGTCGTCGATACCGGATTCACTCCCGGCACGGAGACCTTTTGGAGGACGGCTGCGCAAGGGGCAAGCATCGGCATCTTCATATTGCTGTTCGGAGCTTTTCTGGATCTGGCACGGGCACTTCTACTTCCAATCTCCTCGGCACTGGTCATCGCAACGATGTTCGGCCCTATCTCCAGCCGCGTCGCACGTCACCATGTTCCGCACTGGCTTTTCGCCGCTCTCGCGGTCGCGCTCTTCGTCGTCTTGCTCAATCTAGCAATTGTCTTGCTGTCGGCCCCAGTCATCGAGTGGATCGGCAAAGCGCCCGAAATCGCCGCAACGATCCGCAATAAGCTCCAAATCCTGGAACGTCCGATCGCGGCACTTCATGATCTGCAAAATGTCATTTCTCGAGGCAAAGGAGGAGATTCTGGCCTGGAGATCAACATCACCAACTTCATCCAAGCTGGTTTGTCGCTCCTGACGCCGGCCATAGGGGAACTCGTGCTGTTTTTCGGGACCTTGTTTTTCTTTCTTATGGGCGGCCCCAGACTGCGTGCGTACCTGGTGCTTCTTTCGCGGAACCGAGGTGCTCGACTGCGGACATTGCGCATTTTGGATGACATTGAACATAACCTCACCCGGTATATGGGCACAGTGAGCATCGTGAACATGGGCGTGGGGCTGATCACGGCAATCGCGGTTTACCTGATGGGATTTCCCAATCCGGTTCTATGGGGAGTTCTCGCTTTCATTTTCAATTATGTGCCGTATATCGGCCCCGCGGTCATGGTTTTCGTGCTGTTCTGCGTTGGACTGGTGGCTTTCCCGTCACTTGGAAACGCATTGGTTGCCCCGCTTTTCTTTGTCGCGCTCACGACGATCGAAGGTCACTTCGTGACCCCGAACATCGTGGGCCGGAATCTCAGCCTAAGCCCTTCGATCGTCTTTTTGGCTCTGGCATTTTGGACCTGGTTGTGGGGTCCGGTTGGCGCGTTCCTCGCTACACCGATTCTGATCATTGGATTGGTGGTGTCGAAGCACTTTCTTCCCGAGGAAGAGAGCGAAGTTGGTTGAGGAAGTTTCCGGATGCGAAGGTTTCCGCCTTTGTTGATGTTTTGAGACGATTACCATGACTTTGATCAACCTGCTGGTCGCTCCGATACGACGCGTGGTGAATTTTCCGCTGTTTCAGCTCATGACCGCGATAGCGGTCATTCTGTTGCTGCAGGCTGCCGACAGTAGATTTCGGCGAAATATTCAGCGCGCTGGATCTCGTCGTGGATTTTACCGTGAGGCTGTGCGCGTCAATTTTCGAGGTGAAGTCCTTCACTAAATCGTGGCTCACAACGGGATTCATGATCGTCTACGCCTACATTGCCGGTTTGCTGATTGTGATTCTTGTCTAGCAGTCTGCTGAAAAACCCCGTGGGCATAGTTTCCTAGTTTACGAAGGCTCTTTGTTCGGGCGGCGTGATGGATTTGAGAGGTCTTTGACCTGACGCAGGTCGTGACCGGCGTCGGGGTTGGCTACGCGGCAAGCAGTTTGGGAATGCGGATCAAGTTGTAGGCGATCAGATTGAGCAGGAAGTCGGCGGCGACGCGAGCGATGCCACGATGTTTGGTCTTGCGCATGGTGCCATGTTGCTTGCCCCAACCGAAGATGCACTCGGTCATCGCCCGGCGTGATTGCGACTTGCCATACCCAGGATGCCGCGTGGTGCGCTCGTCAATGGCGCTCTTGCGGGTCTTGCCGGTTTTGGTGAGGCCATTGTTTTGTGTCACATGCGGCGTCACGCTGATGGCGCGAAGGTTAGCCACGTGATCGGCGGTATCGTAGGCTTTGTCCTCACCGACCGTGATGCGGCGGCCGGCGGCACGCGACCCACGCGCGACAAATCCAAGTTTCGCCCGAGGAGGGCGTTCTACCGGTGCACCTTGCTACCGAACGCGAACGCGCGACGCTCCCGGAGTGACTTGGCCCAATGGGCTTATCGCCCGGATAGAATTCAATCTGAAACATTGAAGACGGATTGCACGGGTGTTGCCTGGCTATCCATCTGGTCGTTTGCCGCAACAGGCTGCAACAAAGCCGACGTTTGCAACGCGCCGAAAACAACAAAAGGCAGGAGAGCTTTGACACAGCGCAATGGACTGTTATCTTAGTTTCTTGACCGAATGATGCTGGGGGACCGCAATGGGCCTCTTTCGAAGAAAAGTGCCAAGTCATCTAATCCCGATCCATCCGGATAACGCCACAAGTAAGGACTGGGTCATCTTGTTGGAGGCAGGCACTATTATTGGCCCCTCGCCCGAAAGACTTCGTGTTGCCCGAGCGACGCAAGAGCGAAAAATTGCAAGAAAATATAATGCTTGGCTTCGAGCCGAGCACTTCCTCGTTGTGGAAGGATATGATCCACGAATTCACGCCATATATTTTTGTCCTCAACTTTACAAATATGATTCTGAGAAGAAGCTTGTGCCTCTACAAGGCGACGAAATCGGTAGGTTGGTCGCTAATGCTCTTGAGGGCGGAATTGTAGATAGACGACCTTGGTATCAACCAGCGGACAAGCTACCCGATCACCCAATCATCAGCGTTCCACTTCTGACTGACTTTGACTCGCTAGTGGTTGAGATGCCAGCGAGGAACTCCAGCACGACCGGCCCATAGACGGGGCTGCAAGCCCATGGCGATTATTGGTCCATCCAAAAGGGCCGATATTCGCGCCTTGCCAAGTTTTCGTATCGACAACAATCGGCCGCCGCGGGCGGATCGCGGGTCCGTAAAAAGGTGACACCGTGTCACCGTCACAGTGATCGCGCCCAGTATCTGAGTTCGGTTTAGTTGTGGGACCGTATCACCATTTCGGCATAATTTTATCCTGAAAGAGGCTGCGCTCTGCGATGGAACGAACCCTATGCTCGGCGCCTATTCTTACGTAGATCGCGCTCCCGATTGCCCGATCGCACTGATCCGGTCTTCTCATCGATCCATAAGACGTCAACGAGATATCGATGAAGGTTCATCACATGACCGCTGATCCGTTCCTCACATTCCGAGCATCTTCGCTCGCTACGCTCCGGTAGCCCAAAAACTGTCGCGATAGGTCTGCAATCGAAAGCCTTGGGCGAGCCTAGTCCTGTCCAGGACAAGCACGGCGCCCCGGCTTTCGTCGCCCTCGATGCGCTCTAACATCGCCCAGTATAGTGCTACGTGAAGAGATCTCGTGCAGGAAATGGCGATCGGGGGAACTTCCGCTCCGGGCGCGCGCCGGGTGGCTGAAAGTAATGCGTTGATCTCAAGAATGGACTTTGGGTGACGGCTTCCGTGAAAAAATCACAGGCTGCGAAAGATCCAACAGGGGTCGTGCCTTCTTAGCGAGATCGATAGCTTCCTCAAACGGAAATAATTGCTTTGGCCGATGCTTTTTTGCCCGGCCTCTACTCGTTCTCTTGGGTTTGCGACGTGTTGCCTTTGCAGCTTTCGACTTCCGCTTCGATACCGGGCGCTTTGTTTTCATCTTGGTCTCCCCTGTTGCTCAGCAACATTGTTTACCGGACATTTCGATATCAACGCCGTGTCGGGCAGCCTTATCGGAGGAGATCAAAGAGTTGCGGTCGCCATGGACAAGTGGCGATGTTGCACTGTGCCCGACGTCGAGAAATCGCCAGCAAAGTGCCGATTTTTTGTATGGCTAATTAGCAAACCAATTATTGGTGCGATGAAAACCTCGCGCCAATCTTCCGGCCTCGGCGCAGCAACCTATGAGAAGGTGACACCTTCTTACCGTCACGGTAAGTACGAGCCCGCCGGTGGTTGAGCTCGGTTGAGACGTGAGATCGTGCTGCCTTGGCACCTTGATAGAACCTGGTTGCCGGCGTTCACACAGAATTCCCGTGGCAGCCTACTGAAAGGTGACACGGTGCAAATTCAACGTAGACATTGTCTCATCGTTGAAGTGCCGCCACCTTGGGACCTTCTCACTACCTGCATGACGTGAATGCCTGGCACCTTCTCCTAGTCTCACCCCTGCACCTTTAAATCTGGCAAGGTGACAGCTAACGTAAGCACATGAAGGCCTTAAACTGTTTATTGTTCGTGGATCGATGCCTCCAGAAGTTCGAGAGAAAGTCCCGCAGGGAACGCCAACGTTACGTTATGCTTTTCCCACAGTGCTTCTCGGGTCGTATTGGGAAGATCTCCAAAATGGACCCAAATGTCGCTTCCGGGGGAACGCGCAAAGGGGCTGGCTCGCTTGGGGCCCCGCGTAGAGGCGATGCGTCCAGCGGGCCTGCCATGAGTTTAACTGCAGCTCGTTCAGATGAGACCAACCCTCGTTGCCCGCGCACGCGAGGTGGTCGGGCAGAATGAGTTACTTTACCTGTTGGCCCGGAACTGGCCTGAGCTGCTTCGCGGAGGATGTCCGCCGGTAGGGCAAGAGCGGACGTGTGCCGTTTCCAAAATGTGTATTGAAGATAGGTCGCTGGCCGAATTGTGTCATAACATCTGATCGGCGATTGTCACATCACGCCTTTGAATCGAACTGGAAATGTCCTGGACGCAAGGCGCGTGCTTGGCTGCGATGGCGCCGCCAGCTCTCGGGTCCCGGGCTCTCATCCACATAGATCAGCGACTGCCGCTAATCGCCCGCTCCCAGCTGACCTTTGGCTGGAGCTTGTTATTTGGTTCGGCCGCCGTTGTGTCGAGCGGGCCGACGATGATTTCTCGCTTGCCTCGCGCCGCGCTTCTTTGACTGCGCGTTTTTACGGCTACCGTTCGGCTTCAGGCCGTCGAGAATCAGTTTGGCGCGCAATAAATCCGCTGTGGCAGCACCTTCAGTGAATTGAGAGAAAACAGGCTGCAACAGCTTGAACGCTTCTTTTGCCCGGCCTTTGCTTTGCCAGAGCGAGGCAAGATCACAGGCCGCGCGCAGCTCCCAGCAACGAGCCTGTTGACCCCGGGCAATCTCAAGGCTCTTGACCAGCAAAATCTCGACTTGCTCGTCTCCGCCGTCGGCTGCCGACAGCAAGACTGCTTTAATGCGCAGTATCTCGGCGAGGTACCAAAGCTCGCCGGTCTCCGCGGAGATGGCGATCGATTGCTCGATCGCCTCCAGCCCGGCATCACTCCGGCCTGCTTTGGCGCAAGCCTCAGCTTCCAGCGCCAGAAAGAGCGGCAGCCACAGCCGGGCTCCCGCCTTTCGCCAAGCCGTCACACCGGCGCGAAGGAGCTCGATCCCGTGATCTACCTCGCCGTCGTTTATGGCGGCCCACCCTTCGAGAATGCGGCCGCAGGCCATCCAGTGCGACAAACCATGCTCGTTACAGAGTGAGACGACGGAGCCTGCATAGGATCGCATATCCCCTGAGCGACGTCTGAAAATGTCGATCATGCCGCGGGCATGGCAAATGGTGAAAGCCTGCGTGTGCGGATGGGAGAGCTCCTCGGCACGTTTCACCGCGTCGGCCGCGACCTGCGATGCCTGGTCGACAGATCCGAGCTGCCACAAAGCCCAGCTTAGGTAGCACAATGCGGCCGCGCCAACATCCTGTCCGTACTGGTGTTGCAACGGAGCGTGAATTTGCGCGTCGAAAAGTGCTTGGGCTCGCTCAAGGTGAGGCAGTGCGGCGGGGAATTCGCCTTTCGTCAAATACGTTGTGCCCATGATGCGATGCGCAACACATAGGGACGCGGTGTCATTGTTGCGTTCGGCCTCTGCAAGGAACTCCGCGGCTGCACCCGTTTGCTTGGCGACCTCACCTCCGACATAATGGCACGCCCATATCCCGTAGAGGATGGCCAGCTTCTCGGAGGAATCGGTTAGGTCGTCGATGTGGGCCCTCGCCCGCAACAGGACTTCCGCGGTCTCGCGTGCTGCGTAGCCGTAGCCGGCGATCATTGCTTGACTGAGCATCACCTCCAACCCGAGCGCCTGACGCGTGCGTGCCGGATCCTCAGGACGCGATTGCAATAACTCAAGCGCCTGCGTCAGGTGCCGCGCGGCCTCCGCGTTGGCCGAACGCTCGATCGAGCGCTGGCCCGCCTTTCGCAAGTAGTTGATGGCCCGCTCGGTGAGCCCGGCCTGGATGAGGTGATGCGCCAAGAGCTCGGGTTGGGTTTCGACCGTCTCGGGGAATCCCTCCTCGAGAGCATCGGCAATCCGGCCATGAAGCTGCTGCCGTTTGCTGCGCACCAAAGTGCCATATGCCGCGTCCTGGACCAGCGCGTGCTTGAACAGATACGTTGAATCCGGCGGTTCGCCGCGGACAAATATCAACTCAGGAGCGGCGAGCAGTGCAAGAGCGGCGTACAAGGGGGGCCCCGATAGAGGTGCGACAGCCGCGAGCAGCCGATATGAGAACTCGCGGCCGATGGCTGCGCCGATTTGGGCGATCTCCTTGACCGGGCCGAGCCTGTCGAGGCGGGCCGTCAACGAGCCGAGCAGCGTCGTGGGAATCGGAAGCGGCGGCGAGCCGACGGTGATATGCCGACCACTAGTATCTTGAAGCAGGCTCGATTCCAAAACCGACTTGGTGAGTTCCTCGATGAATAAGGGAACTCCATCGGTCCTGTTGATGATCTGAGCGTGCAGTTCCGGGGGTAAGGCCTTGTGTCCAGCTACGTCAACGATGATGGCCTTCGCCTGCTCGCGCCCAAGTCGGTCCAGCCGCAGCATGGTCACGTGCGGCTCATCGAGCCATTGCGGGAAAAACTCCGGCCTGAAGCTTATCAGGACAAATACGCGCGCCGTTCTGATTGACGCGATTAGTCGGCTGAACAGCTCGAGGGTGCTGGAGTCGGCCCAGTGTGCGTCGGCAAGCTCGACAACAACCGGCAGTGTGCGTGCAAGGCCGAGTACCTGCCGGATCAGTGCTGCGATCGTGAGGTCCTTCTGCCGCTGTGGTGTCAGACCTGGCGCCGGGAGCCCATCTGTCGGGATTGACAGCAGGGCAGCACAGGATCGGATGTCGGCTAGGGTCGCTGCACCAGTTTCGAACAGCGCGGCTCCGAGCTTCTCAAGCTTGACGTCCGCTGCCTCCCCCGGTTTGAAATGAGCTGCGTGCTCGAGCTGGTTGATGATCGGATAAAACGGGCTGTTCACGTGGGGCAGCGCGCACTGATACCGGACCGTGACGTGCGGCTCCGCAGCGATGCGCTCCATAAAGACTTCGCAAACACGCGACTTGCCGATGCCAGCTTCTCCGCACAGAAGCGCCACCTGGCCTGCGTCGGCTTTGGCTCGCTCCCATAAAACCAATAGGCGCTGCAATTCGTGTTGCCGGCCGACAAATTGCGTAAGTCGCGGGCCCTGCATGGCGCTAAATCGGCTCTCGACGGCTTGCCTTCCCGCGACGCGGCAAGCGGTCACCGTCTGGGAATCCCCCGCAAGTTCGTACGAGCCAGGATCATCGCAAACAAACGCACGACCAAGCAGCCTGCGGGTGCTGGCTGCGACCAGGATCGAGTTTGGCGGAGCTACGCTTCGCAAATGAGGTGCAAGGGTCGAAGGTTCTCCGACCGCGCGTTGGTCGGCGATCACGACGAGGCCGGTAGCAATTCCGGTTCGCATCTGCAGCGGCTCGCCGGTGGGCCACACGAGCTCGCCCACCTTTGCCATAAGATCGAATCCCGCGTGCACGGCGCGCTCAGCGTCATCCTCGTACGCCTTGGGATAGCCGAATAACGCCAGAACTTCGTGTCCGGTGAAGCTGGCAATGCTACCGCCCATATTCGCGATGACTGCGGCGCAGGCCTCCTGGAAGCTATGGACAACGCGAGCGAAGTCTTCGGGGTCGACTTCCATCGCGGATGCCGTCGAACCGACGAGTGCACAGGACAGCACCGTTAGCTGCCGCCGCTCGGATCTGGAATGCGGCGAGTTGATGCGGGGACCGTGAGCTCGTTCCGGTACAGCGCCCCCGATCCCGTTAGGCCGGGTCGGTTCAGCCTGCGTTTGCTCTCCGAGCTCGGAGGCCGTCGGCGATTGGCGACTTACTTCGATGGTCTTAGGACCGGCGGCGAATTTGTATCCGGCGCCCGATACGGTGAGGATAAATCGTGGTGCCGTCGGATCTGGCTCGATCTTGCGTCGTAGCCGTCCGATTTGCATGTCGACGCTGCGTCCATACGGCTCCGCGTCACGTCCTGCAATCGCATGGTTCAACTGATTACGCGACAGCACACGACCAGGACTCCGGGCGAATGCCATCAGCAGCGAGAACTCCGCTCGGCTTAGCGCTACCTCGCGTCCGTCTGCATGGACGAAGGTGCGACCAGCGGGGTCGATCCTGCAATCCTGGATGTGCAGAGCGGCCGCCGCCAGCGCGGTCTCGTCGCTTTCGGAGGGCGCCATTGCTTCGGCTAGACGATTGAGAAGCTTCTGCTCGTCCAATGGTTGCGAAGGATGGACATCCGCGCCCGGAAGTGAACGGCTCAATCTGGCAATGTCGTCCGGCCGTTCTGCCAGCACGATCAAACTCGGAACGCGGTCGCTTAGCTGTCGCGCGAATGCCAGGCCCGCATGGCCAGCGCCTATCACAACGATTGCCGCAGCTATGTCTTCGTTGACAATCAGCTCGAGTGCCCGCTTTTCGCTCGCGGCGAGCTCGACGGCATAGCCGGCTGGCTGCAGCAAGCGTGCGATTTTGGCGCGGAGCGCTGTTTCCTGCGCCACAACTAATACGAGCTTTTTCATTCCATATCGGCTCGTGTCCCCGCGAGCGACAAATGTACGCACCCCTTCAGCGTTACATTTTAATTACAATTCTGACAATGTTCCCGTTACGCAAGTAAGTTATTGTTAATAGAAGAAGGTTCGCGCTGGGCTGGCGCGTAGGCGAATAGGGGCTGGCATGGGGAATTGCTGCGCTTGGACACGCGCATTTGGACTTGACAATTCCGTTCCCGAACATTCTCCACGAATACGGACCGATGCTGCAACCGGCGCGTTACAGGCAATTCTAGCGGAAGCGGGTGCGTCCTCGCCCGCCGAACTCGCCCTTTGCGGCTACTTGGCGCAAATGCCCACCCAACAGGAAACTCAGCGTCCGCGCCTCGATTTCAGCGATGGCCAACGGGCAGTCATGCGGGCAGCGATTGACTTCGAGGATTTGTCAACGCGCATCTTCGACTTTTTGACTTTTCGAACGGCACTGCAGGATTTCCAGATTAAACAAATGTATCCGACTTCGGTGAACCAGTTGATGGCGAGGGCGACCGACTCGGTAGGCAATACAACCACTGCCGGCACAAATCAGTATGTTCAGATCGACCAATCGTTTTTAACCACCAGTCTATTGATCATCACAGAACGCGCCGCTCCATGATTTTGGAGCCAATCCAAATCGAACTTCAAGTCAAAATTCAAATCTGATCCGACTGCCGTCAAAACGCAGCGGTTACGCAGGGGAAATTGCTATGTCTAATTCAGCGGCCGTGATTGGGGCACCGACTGTCCAGGACGTCACCGAAGATACGAATTTGCAAACCTTGATCGCCGCGGGGATCATTTCGATCAGCGATGCCAATGCCGGTCAAGCGGCGTTCAAGACTTCGGTCGTTGCAGCCGCGGGAGATCTCGGTACGCTGACGCTGGCCGCCAATGGCAGCTACACCTATTCGGTTGCCGACAGCAAAACGCAGTATCTCGG
>Ga0210406_10008668_pt1 | contig 10171 bp, 12 predicted proteins | sample IncBWC30MmetaG_FD_155454 | JGI IMG/M metagenome (GOLD analysis project Ga0210406, IMG submission 155454) | Forest soil microbial communities from Barre Woods Harvard Forest LTER site, Petersham, Massachusetts, United States - Inc-BW-C-30-M | ecosystem: Environmental > Terrestrial > Soil >... | reverse complement strand
TGGCTCCTGCCGGTTTGTTCGTCGGCCGTCTTCACCGGACCATGTTTTGCATACAGGGTCGTCGAACAAACCGGCAGGAGCCACTCGTCCAATACTTTTTCGGCCCAGAGGTTCGGCCAGCCTCCCATGCCGAGTCGAATCGCCAGTTGAAAGTCTTCCTTCACGAAGTCGATCATGTCGGCGGAAGTGTGGATGTGCAGGTCGATCTCGGGATGATCGGCGCGGAACTGCGCAATTCTGGGCAACAGCCACAGCTGCAAGAACGAGGGCAATGTTGTGACTCGCAGGGGCCCGGCCAAGCGGTCGCCGCGCACGTCGTCGACGGCACGCTCCAATTCCGCAAGTGCGTGCTGGACGCGGGGAAGCAGAGTGGCTCCCTCGTTCGTCAAATGCACCTGTCGGCCATTGCGCCGAAACAGACGCCGCGCTAGATACTCCTCGAGCGTGCGAATCTGCAGACTGGCGGCGCTTGGTGTCACTCCGAGCGCGTCTGCCGCGCGGGTAAAGTTCAGATGCTGGGCGACGGATACAAAGACGCGCAAGCTGCCCAACGGCAGCCTGCGCAGTGGTTTGATAGTCACCCGGTCCGAACGGTCTGGAGCGCGGCGGCGTTCTACGCTTTTTCGTGTGGCGATGTTGCTTCTCTCCTGGCTACCTCTGCGACGATGCCGCTAACGCCATCGACGATCGTCGGTCAGACGGCGCTGCGTGTACGCGATGGTAGGCCGTAAGAGCCGGCCGATCCAGCGAAACGACGGCTCGGTCGATGGAGTCCGCCACGCATCGGCGCCAATCGAGCGAGACCACCCGCGAGCCGGGCAGCTCCCGCTCACCGCAGACACGCTCCGCCGCATGTCGGATGCGCCGGTAGAGAATGACGGCGCCGGTCGTTTGATCGATATTCAAATCCCCGAAATGAACGGTGATTTGCTCTACGTTCGCCGCGGTCGATACTGCGGGTGCGGCCAGTGCAGCGCACTGCCACGCTCCCGCCAGTAACAACAGCGCGGCTTTGATCCAGATACCTGTTCTGTTTGACATGCTCGTCTCCTTTCATCAATTCAGCTTCTAAAGTGCTGATGAACAGGATGCGCGGTACCGGGGTCACTGGGGGTGCAAAGGCCTCAAGGTGCGTTGAGGTTTCCTCAACGCCGTGTCGGCTAGCGTGACGGGCGGGGGAGGTGTTGGGACACCAAGGCAACGGCTAAGGAGGAGGCCGGATTCATCGACCCTTACGCCGCAGCCCATCCATTAGAATGTCGATGAGTCGCCGCGCGCTCGCTTCCCAGCCCGCGTCGGGATTTCCATAACTCACTCCGACCAACGCACGCAGCAAATCCGATGGATCGATATCCTTGCGCACATCGCCGCTTCGGACGGCGTCCTTCACGAGCGTAGAGATCGCCCGTGTGATCAGTTCAGCTGGAGTTGCATGAGGCGCGGAAGTACGGCCTACCGCGGCTCCCAGGGAGGGCGCGATCAAGCGCTTGGTAGCGATGTAATTGACGAACAGGTGCATCCACTGATGCAGTGCCTCACCCGCCGGCAGAGTCTCGAGCAGCTGTGGCACGGCTTCGACCAGCTGTTCGACTTCGCGTCGATAAACCGCGCCCACGACCGCCTCTCTGCTGGGGAAGTGGCGATACAGGGTGCCGATGCCGACGCCGGCGCGGCGCGCAATCTCTTCCAGACTCACATTCAGCCCAACTTCCGCGAACCCTGCCTTGGCCGCGTCGATCAATGATTGTCGATTCCGAGTGCTGTCGGCGCGGGGTTTGCGCGCCGGGGCCGTGGGCTTGCGATTCACGTTTAACCGTCCATTCCTGAAGTAGTACTTGCAAAACGGAGGAACCCTCCGTATATTAACCGGAGGTTCCCTCCACTTAAGATTAAACCATTTTCATGGTGCAGCGGTAGGGCGATGCAGAAAACAGTGAGGATTTTACCCATGACCCATTCTTTTGGAGCCACATCGACGACTGATGAGGTGCTGCGAGACATGAACTTGAGCGGAAAGCGCGTCCTCGTCACCGGTGTTTCCGCGGGGCTTGGCGTCGAGACTGCGCGCGCCTTGGCGGCGCACGGAGCCGAAGTCATCGGCGCGGCGCGCGATATGTCCAAGGCAGAGGCTGCTGCGGAGCCGGTCCGCACGCAAGCCGGCAGGGGAGGTTCTCTTCACCTGGTGCAACTCGACCTGGCGTCGCTCGACAGTGTGCGCCGCTGCGCGGACAATCTGCTAGCCGCAGGCAAATCCTTCGACCTGGTCATTGCCAACGCCGGCGTCATGGCGTGCCCCAAGAGCACCACGGTCGATGGCTTTGAGACTCAATTCGGCACCAATCACCTCGGACATTTTGTTTTGGTGAACCGCATCGTTTCGCTGCTGCGCCCCGGTTCGCGGTTAGTGAACCTATCTTCGGCAGGCCACCGATACGCGGATGTCGACCTTGAAGATCCGAACTTCGAACGCTCGCCCTACGCGGAGTTCATTGCCTATGGCCGCTCCAAGACCGCCAATGTGCTGTTTGCGGTCGAGTTCGATCGCCGTCACAAAGCGAATGGGGTACGAGCGACCGCGGTACACCCCGGCGCCATTAAAACCGAGCTGAGTCGCCACATGGCGCCGGAGGCGATGGCGAAATTGATCGTGGAGATCAATGCCAGTCAGCCCAAGGGCGCTCCTCCTTTCAGCTGGAAGAGCATTCCTCAAGGTGCGGCAACGTCGGTGTGGGCCGCCTGTGTCGCCGATGCTGAGGCGATCGGCGGCCACTATTGCGAAGACTGTCACGTCGCCGAGGTGGTTACCGTGCCCGGCTTGCGCAGCGGTGTGCGGGCTTACGCCCTCGATCCGCAACGCGCCCAGGCACTTTGGCAGAAGAGCGAAGAGATGGTCGGGGAACGCTTTAACGTGAACTGAACGCGCCAGCCCGATTCGCGCCGAGGAACCCGCGTCGACAACGACAGCAAGATGCGGAGCGTCTTCTAAGAGGCGCGTAGCAAACTAGACAAATCATCCACTGACCCGAGGAGAAAACATGTTTACATCGACATCAAACACAGATATTTCAGAGGCGGGAGCGGCCGACGTGCTCATCCCGCTGATCCGAACTGCGGCGACCATCGGCTTTGCCATCGCACCGTGTTCACTGGGCTTCGTGATCATCGCCGTGTCCGAGCAATTGATTCGCTCGATCATGGTGGGGGATGACCCGGAAGTGCTCGTGAGCGATCTACAAAATCAGTTCCCCAACCAGACGATCGAGGCCAATGAGAACTACGATGCCGGGCTGGTTGCCAAGGTAGTAGGCTTGATTGAGCGCCCCGACCAGGCGATGGAATTGCCCGTCGATACTCGCGGTGTGGACTTACAGATGCGTGTATGGGATGCCTTGCAGAAGGTACTCACCGGACGCGTCAAATCCTAAACCACGTTGCCATCGTGACAGGCGGAGGCCGCGGGCTCGGCCGGGCAATGGTCCTAGGACTTGCGCAAGCTGGAATCCATGTGACCGAACAAGCGGGCTGGTAGCACCCCGCATTCGGGAAGCAAGCGATGCGCGCCCTGTTTGCGGGCGACACCCTAGCGATTCAATCCCTGTGTCGGCGATCGCCTTCGTCCCGGCGGTCTGACCGATCGCGGTCTGACCGATCGCGATCATGGTTGCGCCAGTGCCCGTCGCGATGCTCACCCCAGCGCCCGCGGCCGTAGTAGACCACCGGAGGCGGGGCATAATAACGTGGCGATTCGTAGACCACCGGCGGCGGTTCTCCCCAACCATACGGGTTGATAACGACATTGATGTGTCCGTCGGCGAAGACGGTAGAGCTTGCCGTCAGCATCAGCGCGACAATTCCAAGTGAGCCAATTCTAATTTTCATGCATAAATCCTTGATGAGTCGGCGTATGACGGCCATCGCCGCGACAAGCTGCGACTATTGCTTCGCAATTTTTTTAGTTTCATGGTTGCGATGACTGAATACTTCGTCAGCCTCTTTTTTCTGGGCGTCGGACATCGTGGAATACAAGGCAGAGAAGGCGCTCGCCAGTTTCTTAACGCTGTTGGCGTGGGCCTGCACGATATCCGCATAAGCGTTCAAATCGTCGATCGCCGTCGCGCTCTCAACGTTTGCGTCGCGCTTGTCGATCGCTCGATCAAGTTCCTTTGCGCTTTCGCGCATCGTCTTCGCGACCTCGGTCCACTGAGACTCCTCGGCGGAAGTGATCTTGAGCGTGGCGTGCAGTTCCTTGATGTGCTTCTCTACGGCGGCATCGCGCTTTGCATCGGAATTCGCCATTGCCGATGCTGAAGAGTTGACCGGGGCAGGTGGGTCTGGCGTTTGTGCAACTGCACCGCCATACACGAGCGTGGATACAAGTACTGCGGCAATCACTTTCATAGGGTTCTCCGTAGGGATACGCACTGTCTCCAGGCATTCAACCATGGTTCAACGACCGCGGTCCGTGCGCTGCCGAACACGCGTATGCGTTTTTTGGAACTTCCCGTCGTAGCGAGGTGCCAAATCAAGCATCATTGATCGGTATCTCGTCATGAATCGGCAACGAACGTTCTTAGCTGGTCTCGTGGGTCTGATTTCCATTGGGCTCGGGAGTTCGGGATTTGCAGCCGCTCGTGGTGCGAATGGCGGCAATAACAGCGCCGGCCACGCCATGGGTTTTCACAGCAGCGGTCATGGACACGGTCATCACCGAGGCGGCGGGGAGGGAGGGCGTGGGTCTAGAGGTGCCGGGTATCGCGGCGGTAACTATGGGGCCTGGAGCGTCCGGGGTCATGGGTTCTTCTTCGCATCCATTCCATCGTATTGCAGGCTCGTCTATTGGGAGGGCGTGCCCTATTACTATGCTGATGATGTCTACTATGAGTGGAGCGGTACCGCCGGAGCTTACCAAGAGGTGCAACCACCCGTCGGCCTGGCTGAACAGATCGACGCCCAAACACCGGCCGTGACAGAACGATTCGTGTTTCCCAACGGGGATCAATCGAACGAGCAATTGGCACGTGATCAAGAGGCGTGTCATGACTGGGCGGTCCGGCAAGCCGGTTTCGACCCCCGCACCGCGCCGGCGAGTACCAGAGCCTCCGATCGCTCGGCGGCAAAGCGTGCAAGCTACCTTCGCGCCGAAGGAGCTTGCTTGGAAGCCCGCGACTACAGCGTGGAATAGCTTATATAGCGTGGCGTTCGACCGGCCGCACCTCTATACAACAATTTTATGGGTCGGTGGCTATCCTCATAGCCGTTATGAATGCGCAGACACTTTATGTCAGCCAGGGGCTGGGCATAGTGCATGGCCTGCAGGCCAAAGAGACTGTTCTCTCGTCCCATTTTAGTCGCTACCGACACCCGGTCCGCATGCTGGCTCTCGATGTCTCGAGTGCGGCCAACCAGGACACAACACCATGAGTGATATGCTGAAGACGATCAGTCCCGTCGATGGGCGGATCTATGTCGAAAGGCCGCTCGCGACGACGGGCGGAATCGATCGCGCGCTCGACTTGGCGCAACGCGCCCAACCCGCGTGGGGCGCACTGCCGCTGCCCATTCGTTGTGAAATTCTCGGCGACGCAGTCGAGGCCTTCGCCGCCGATGCGGCCGACATTGCCTCCGAACTCACCTGGCAAATGGGCCGTCCCATTCGCCACTCGCCCCGAGAGGTCCGCGGCTTCGAGGAGCGCGCACGCGATTTGCTCAGCACCGCGCCCCCTGAGTTCGTCGCGCTTGAGCGCGGCGACGAGGCGGCCTCTCGGCGCCACATCAAGCGAGTACCGCTCGGGCTGGTTGCGGTCGTCGCGCCATGGAATTACCCCTATCTGACGGCGGTCAATGCTGTGCTACCGGCACTGATTGCCGGTAATGCGGTTGTGCTCAAGCATTCGCAGCAGACGCCGCTGTGTGCCGAGCGCTTTCGCGAAGCCTTCGTGAGCGCCGGCGTGCCGGCCGGCGTGTTCCAATATCTACACCTGTCGCATGCCGACACCGTGTGTCTGATCAGCGACCGGCGCGTCGCAAGCGTCTGCTTCGCAGGCTCGGGGTTGAGCGGACGCGCCGTCGTGGCGGCGGCATCCGCGGGGGTTGCGAATTCAGGCCTGGAGTTGGGCGGCAAGGACCCGGCCTACGTGCGCCCCGACGCCGACCTCTCGAACGCCATCGAGATGCTGACGGATGGCGCCTTTTTCAATGCCGGGGAGTCTCGCTGCGGGATCAAACGGATTTACGTGTCAGCATCGCGCTACGAAGACTTCGTCGCCGGCTTCGTCGACCTGACGAAGAAGTACCGACTTGGGTCACCGCTCGATCCGGAAACAACTCTGGGACCCGTCGTGCGTACCTCCGTCGCGGAGGACGTCCGCTCCCGAGTGAAGGATGCCGTCGCCCGCGGAGCCAAGCAGCTGATCGACGAGAGATTGTTTGAGGCATCCACCGCCGGAACGCCATACCTCGCGCCGCAAGTGCTGACCGGCGTCGACCACTCGATGGCGATCATGCGCGAGGAAACTTTCGGGCCCGCGGTCGGCATCATCAAGGTTGACTCGGACGAGGAAGCGGTGCATCTCATGAATGACAGCGAGTTCGGCCTGAGTGCGGCGGCAATCTTCTCCGCTGATTCGCTGCGCGCCGAGAAACTCGCAGACGCACTTGACACCGGTACGGTGTTTTTGAACCGGTGCGACGATCCTGATCCCGCTCTCCCCGGGAATGGAATCAGGAGTTCGGGGCGCGATTACACCTTGTCAAGCGTGGGCTTTGAGCATCTGACCCGGCCGAAGTCCTATCACTTTGGGAAAACCCGTGAGCAAGGTACTTCGCGGTTGTGAGTGTTTCGACGAGAGGGGAGTGACATCAGAGTGTCGCGTAGGGTCGACCGTTAACCGGCTGGTTGTTGATGATGATGCGTTCGAGCGGGCCACCCTCGCGCGCCTGCGTGCCGTAAAAGTAATATTGCGCCAGTGGATGTCGCCAGAATAAGCTTCACAGTAACTGTGCGAAGCCAAGGATTATGCGAAGTTTCATAGAACAATATATTGTATAATCAATATGTTACGATCCATAGTTCTAGTAATGATTGAATAGCATCTCAGTCGCGACGCCGTCGCGCATCCGTCGATTCAGCGCGCTTCACACACAACGCAACCTGGATAATGCCGGTAATGATCGAATCGAATTTAGACCCTTGGCCGGTTCAGGCGCTGGAAGCCACCCTTGGTTTGCCGACAGCCCGGACGAATCCGCCCCGCGATTTGCCCCCGTTATGGCATTGGTTGTATTTCTTGCCTACGGCGCCGCGTTCATCCATCGGGCCGGACGGTCACGTACGCAATCAGGAGTGGGTTGATCCCACGTTGCGTCGCCGGCGCCTGTTCGCTGCCGCTCGGACCGAGTTCTTGCGGCCGTTGCGCATCGGAGTACGGGCGCAGATGACGGAACGCGTGCTTGGACGGCGCGATAAGCGCGGCAAAAGCGGCGACTTTCAAGTCGTCACTGCGGAATATCAGTATTTTCAGAACGATGCGCTGTGCGTGCGCGAGGAGCGGGACATCGTCTATCTTCAAGGCCCGGTTCAGGCGCAACCGGCTCCCAAGGACGAATTCGCGATCAAGACCGCTGCGACGGATTCATGGACGGTCACCTTGACTCCGGATCCGGTGATGCTCATGCGCTTCTCCGCATTGACGTTCAATGCGCACCTGATCCATTTTGACCAACTCTATACGCAACGCGAAGAAGGTTACCCGGAACGGGTCGTGCACGGGCCTTTGGTCGCTGTGGTATTGGCGCGATTACTGGCGGTCAATCAAGTGGATCGATTGGCTCGTTTTGAATTCCGCGCCCGTAGTCCGCTGTACGTGAATCATCCCATTCAGTTCATGGGTAAACCCGAAAGCGACCGCATCGAATTGCGGGCCACCGGAGTGTCCGGAATGCTGGCGATGGAAGCGACCGCGTGGCTTTCCGGTCCTGCTGAGGATTCCGCTCCGCCCCAATAGACGAGTTTTGGTCGCTGCAGCGGCCGGTGTGTGGGGCCATTTTTGCGGTGAGTATCGCATAGTCTCCGGCAACAGCAGCCACAGGTGCCTTTAGAATGTCGTTTTCCTAGCGGAGAGCCCAATACGTGAAAAGCTACGCGCGGGTTAGAGCGCTCGTCATGGCGTGCACGTTGTCGATCCTCATGCCTCACCCGGGATCCGCGACCTCTGCCGGCGTTGCGCTTCCGTCGCTCGCGCCGGTCATCAAAGCGACTTCACCCGCGGTGGTCAACATCGCAACCCGAGGCACGTTGACCGAGCGGGTGGCGGGCAATCCGCTGCGCGAGGACCCTTACTTTCGTCGATTCTTCAACGTGCCCGAGGGCGGCGCGGTGCGGCGGCGCCAGTTCCAGAGCGCCGGCTCGGGCGTGATCGTGGACGCCAAGAAAGGCTATATCGTCACCAACCGCCACGTCATCGAGAATGCGAGCGAGATCACGGTGACGCTGCTCGACAACCGGCACTTTCAAGCGACTGTGGTCGGCAGCGATGAGGGCACCGACATCGCGGTGCTCAAGGCCGGCGAACCGCATTTGACGGAGATGCCGCTAGGCGACTCGTCGCACCTCGAGGTTGGCGACTGGGTCGTGGCCATCGGCAATCCCTTCGGCCTGAAGCACACCGTAACGGCCGGGATCGTCAGCGCGCTCGGCCGTACCGGCATTCATCCGCACGGCTATGAGGACTTCATCCAAACAGACGCCTCCATCAACCCCGGCAATTCCGGCGGAGCGCTGGTGAACTTGAATGGCGAACTGATCGGCATCAACTCCGCGATTCTATCCAAGGACGGCGGCAATATCGGCATCGGCTTCGCCATCCCGGTCAATATGGTCAAGGCCGTCATGGAGCAGCTCATCACTTACGGCGAAGTGAAACGCGGGCTCGTCGGCATCAAGCTGCGCGACGTGACGCCGGAAGCGGCCGAGTCCCTGCAGCTCGTCAATGCGCGCGGCGTCGAGATCTCTGAGGTCGCGCCGGGCTCCGCGGCCGATCACGCGGGCATCAAAGTGGGCGACGTAGTGATTTCCATGAACGGCGTGCCGTTCGAGAGCGCCGCGCAGCTGCGCAACGGGCTTGCGCTGCTGCGCGTCGGTCAAAGCGTCGAGATGCATCTTTTGCGCAAAGGCGTGGAGCGCAGCGTGACTCTGACGATCAACCCGCCGAGTTCCCTGAATCAGCCCTAACTATCAGATTAACCGGTGCAATCTTCGTGAGCGAGGACAACACTGGGGTGTTGGCAATCGCGAAATTCGCTTCATTTGACCTCTGGGTGGCTCAGCGCATCTCGCGCGGCCTCCTTGTCCGCGGCGATGCTATTGCGCTCGGCTCCAAGACTTCACCATATAGTGAAGTATTGAATCATAGAAGGGCGAAGTCAACTGGCCCGCGTCCGCATTGACGGCACGCTCCATGGTCCGGCAGCCGGTTTCGCGGAGGGTCAACATCACGGAAGCGGGGAGCGTGGGTCTGAGGACCGCGGGGTAGGCGGATAGTCCGTTAAGTATTCCTTAACACACTGTCACGCATTGCGTTTGTTGTGCCGGGGCGGGCAGTGCAACCTATTCACTGTTCGATCGATTCAATCAACGGAGAACGCTCATGACACACGAAATCTTTGCCGCCCGCTTTGCGCAGGCGCTCCTTGCCGTCATCGCCACGGCCGCTTCTGTCCTTGCTGTCCAATTCGCGCTGACCGTCTAGCTCCCGATACGGGGGCCTGCGAGCTTGCGTGAATTCGAAGAATATTTCGCTTGGACCGTGTCGATTCCCGGCCCCCGCGTTCGTCTTTAAGGTAGCCAACGATAATTGAGCGAGCTGAACCATGATCTCCTCCACGGAATCCTTGTCGAACCTCAATGCCGGGCTGGGAGCCAACTGCAGCCGCCATCCGCGGTGGATGCAGCGGCGGCGAAAACTGCGCGGATTCGTGGCTGCCATTGTTCCGAAGCTACGGGATCTCGCGCCCTATGCGCTGATGGAACTCGTTCTGCCGGGCGGCTCGGTGATGGCGCTTCTACTGTGGCTCTATCGCCGGCAGAAAAGAAGCTCCACAGAACAGCTCGATGGGCTCCCGATCGGCTAGCTTGTCAAGATACCTTCTATATGTATATTCCCGGACTTACATA
>Ga0210406_10008667_pt1 | contig 10171 bp, 11 predicted proteins | sample IncBWC30MmetaG_FD_155454 | JGI IMG/M metagenome (GOLD analysis project Ga0210406, IMG submission 155454) | Forest soil microbial communities from Barre Woods Harvard Forest LTER site, Petersham, Massachusetts, United States - Inc-BW-C-30-M | ecosystem: Environmental > Terrestrial > Soil >... | reverse complement strand
TGGGTGGCGGTGACTGCGAAGCCGACCATGATGCCGATGTCGTGCGTCACCAATTCGGCCGTACGCACACCCAGGGTGTCCAGGACGCCCACCACGTCCGCCGCCTGATTCTTCTTGTCATAGCCGCCATCAGGCTTCGACGAGAGGCCCGACCCACGCAGGTCGGGCGCGACAATCATGTGGTCTTCGATGAGTGCGCTCGCCAGATGACCCCACATGTCGCCCGTTGTGCCGAAGCCGTGCAGCATGACGACCGCTGGACCATGACCGCCGACCCGCACATGGATGGATGTACCGTTGGTTTCGATCGTCCGCGTCTGTATCACAGCCGGGAAGGGATAAACCCCATCTACGCGGGCATGCTCGCTCATCGCTGCGTAATTCTGATCTTTCATGTTTGTTCTCTCCTCATCATTCGGTTTCATTTTTGATTTTGCGTTGCGGTCGTCTTATGGGGCGCTTTCGTGACGCGGCTTTGGTGAGGTGGTCCCACATAGGGGAACTCGAGTAACAGATCGCCGTGAGGTCCTACTTTGTCTTCCGTCACTTTTCCATTTGTGAGTATGCGAATAAAAGAATCGAACGCATCATCGGTGAGTGTCCGGCCGTTATCGGGCAAGGACGCCGGGCGCGTGGGGTCATAAAGCAGAACATCTGGGAGCAATGTCCCCGCCACGCGCTTCGCCTCGGCTGACGTGTACCCACCTGTGTGCTCCAGAGCGTGGGAGAAGCCAGCAAGGAAACGCTCATCGTTCGCCGGTTCACCCGCGAGGTAGGCATCTCTCTCTTCGACAAGTATTACCGCTTGCGCAGGTCGGGCTCCGCGCTCCACTTGGATCCAACCGCCATCGTCTGGCGTAAGCGTGCGCGCCCACAGGCGAACCTCTTTCGCTCCCAGAGCAGAGTTAGGTACTTCGAGAACGATGCTGCACACATCTTTGTCGCCGAAGAAATCGTCGCCCGTGAACTGGAAGTTGTTCTTCGCGCCTTCCACGTCGCAGAAGAAAGGGTCGCTGCGCCAGCCGGCAAAGAAGCGGGTATCGCCTGCCAGCGTAACCTTCGCCTCGCGCCCTATTGAAACCGGCGCCCCATCGACGATCACGCGCCCGCCATCGCCGTTACCGGCGGCCTGCGGGCCATCAACGCGGCGGAGAATCGCAGTTTGTGCGCCGCGCTCGAACGCTGAGAAGCGCACCCGGTACGCGATATTGGCAACCGCATCACCATCGGTATCAATCTTGAGCTCGTACAGTGCCTCGGGTGCGAAAGGCTCGGTGGTAGTAGGCCCAGGAGGGTTTTCACCGGCAGACGGATGCACGTTCATAATCAGGATGGATTTCCCAGCGTCTCCTGGTTTAGAAAAGGCATACAGATCAGTGAAGTCCAGTCGGGCGTCCCCTTGAGGGAAGCCGAAGTCAGGGCCAGAATAATGATGCGACATGGATTAGTCCTCCTCTCTTGCAGGGCTGTTCGTCCGCCCGGCTTAGAACGCGGCGACACCGGCCGCGGCGACGGCATGATCCTGATCGCCGGAGCCACCGCTGACGCCAATCGCTCCTACGACCTTGCCATCTAGCTTTAGCGGAATGCCGCCAGCAAAAATCATGATTTTGCCGTTGTTTGAAACATGAACGCCGAAGAACTCGCCTCCCGATTGAGAATGCTTTGCCAATTCCTTCGTTTCAATTTCAAAGGCGCGCGACGTGTAAGCCTTCTTCATCGAGATATCAATGCTGCCGATCCATGCGTTGTCCATACGAACGTGCGCTACGATGTTTCCGCCTTCGTCAGCCACTGCGATGTTCATGGGCTGGCCAATTTCCCAGGCTTTCTTCTCCGCCGCGCTGATCACGCGGCGGGCATCTTCTAATCTCACTGCGGTCATGGATCTTTCTCCTTCGATCGGGATCATTGGCTCCCGGCTTTCGCTGCAGCTTGCTCGATCAAGTCTGCGACTTCTTTCGGGTGAGAAAGCATTGGCACGTGACTGGAGGGGACAGTGATCGATGTAGCCTTCATCGCCGCCGCCTGGGCCTTCTCAAGCTCCGGAGAAACAGTGCGGTCGTTGCTCGCAATCACGCACCAAGATGGCTTGGTCTTCCACGCGGCGGTCGTGATTGTGGCCCCAAAGACAGCTGCTGCCGTGGGAGCTTGTGTTGCCGTCAACACCTGCTTCTCTTTGTCTGACAGGTCCTGGGCGAAATCTTCAGCGATTCCTTTTGGAGTCACCGTAAGAAAACCCTCAGCATCCGCCCTGACTTCGCTGCCTAACGGAGCCGGCGGAAACGGTTTGGTGACCGAAGCAACGGACTCCCCATCCGACGGCGCGAGCGCAGCCACATAAACCAACCCGACTACCTTTGGGTCGTTTCCCGCCTCCGTGATAACCACTCCCCCATAGGAATGGCCCACTAGCAGCACAGAGCCATCCTGCAATGCGATGGCGCGCTTCGTGGCAGCAACGTCATCAGCAAGCGAGCTCAATGGGTTCTGCACGGCGACCACATGGAATCCCTTTGCTTGAAGCAGTGGAATCACTTTGGACCAGCTGGATCCATCAGCCCACGCACCGTGGACAATGACAATGTTTCTAACCCCTTGAGGGGAGTTCGTCTGAGCGACCGCTCCCGTGTGAAACACCACTGTCAGTAGGAATCCTGCAATTGCAATCAAAACAGTTCGGCACGCTTGCGAGAGTTTCATATTTTTCTCCTTCGTTGAATCAAGATTGAATTCATAGTTCGTCACGCTCTTGTCGCAATCACAGACCGCGAAGAGCCGACACGGTCCTTGTAAAACGGTCTGTTACGGGTCCGGCTTACACCACGTTGACGGTGACGTCGATGTTTCCCCGAGTAGCGTTGGAATATGCGCATGTCTCGCCGTGCGTGGCGTCCACAATGGCGTGGGCTACGTCGCGCTCCAAACCCGGCAAGCTGACGTTAAGCCGTGCTCGGAGGAAGTAAACGTCGCCAGAATTGCACAGGTCTATTTCGGCATCGATGGCTGCGTCAGTCGGAAGTTTGACCTTCATCCTGTTGGCCACAAGCCCCATCGCACTAATGAAACAGGCCGACCAACCAGCGGCAAACAACTGCTCCGGATTGGTACCAGTTCCGGGGACTCCGGGAGCCGAGAACTTAACATCTAAGCGGCCATCATCACTGCGGGAGACGCCGCCGCGCCGACCGCCCGAGGTATGGGTCTTGGCGATGTACTTCACCTTCATGACGTCCTGGGTTGAATCAGCTATCGCGTTGGTTTTTTGATCAGTAGTCATCCTTCTTTTTCTCCGTGCGCCGGCCAAAACCGGCAAGGTGTAGTGAATGAAAGTTTCATACGTTGAAGGATTAGCGAGCCAGAACGCCCCGAGTCACGTAGAGCCATTTGCGAGGCGGCAACGAAGCGTTCCTGTCACCATTTGCCCGCGTGTGCGCCCCCATCCACGTGCAGTATTTCACCCGAGGTGAACGTGGCGTCGGTCAGAAACAAAGCTGCGTCGACGACTTCTTTGACCTCACCGATCCTGCCGACCGGGTGCAACCATTTGAGAAAGTCATGAGCCTCCGGTTTATGCATCGGAGTATTGATCACTCCCGGCGCTATGGTGTTTACACGAATGCCGTCCTTCGCGTATTCAATGGCGAGGGCGCGTGTCACCGCATTCAAGGCGCCCTTCAGCATGATTTGAACGGCCGCCCCCACACCTGCGATCGGTTGGTCGACCAGGGTAGTGGACACGTTGACGATGCTGCCCGATTTCTGCCGCAACATTTGCTTTATGGTGAGCTGTGACACGTAGAGAAAGCCTGCAAGCGTCGTGGACACTAAAGTGTTGAAGTCTTCGGTCGTGTATTCGGTGAAGGGCTTCGGAATAAAAACGCCCGCATTGTTTATCAGCACCTCGATCCGGCCAAATCGCGATACGGCAGTATCTACAATCTTTGCGGCGGTGCGCGGATCGCCGATGTCTCCATCAACCAGTGCCACATTCGCGGCTGCCGGGAATGGATTTGCTTTGGTAATGTTTCGCGAGTTTGCGACTACGCTGTAACCTCGTTTCAGGAACGCTTCGACGAGTCCCGCTCCAATCCCTCGCGAAGCACCTGTAACAATTGCTGCTTTTGTTGAATTTGCCATTTCTAAGCTCCTTTTATGTCGTGCGGATCGTAGAACCTCGCACTCAGCCTTTTAAGGGTGTATTCGCAAGGACCTCAACTTTTTGGACCTGAGGAGGAACCGCAAATAATTCGTTTGCCCGCGCCGTCAACGCCTTCGCGATCTCGCCAGTCAAGTGGGTATTCCGGCCCGCTTCATTTGCAAAGGTATCGAAGATGCCGAACTTCCCCGGCCCGAGTTTGATCGCGTACCATTTCAAGGTCGCTTTTTCATCCAGCGCGAGCGGCTGCGCCGACTTTAGAAATGCTTCGGCATCAGCCTCCTTGCCTGCGCGTGCTTCGAGCATGACCAACAATCCAATTGCTTCCATTGAATTACCTCCAGCGTTGAATTACTTTCGACCGATTGCTCACAACAGTGAGTAAACTGCATAGCGGATACGGAGTTGTGCAGGTTTCTGCTCGGATGGTCGGGATCTTGCTGAATTCATGCTCACAGAGACAGAACTTCAACGACTTACACCTGAGTCTGCGGTTTGGGTTGAACGAGCGACGACGGCGAGAGTTCTAATCAGCTGCGCTAGGCTACTCAGAATGTTTGATTGAGGCGATAGTGCTGAGGCGGATGCAAGGAGCGATGAGCTAAGAATTCCGGACAGGTCTGGACGTTATCAACGCATTAAAAGGTAGCCTGTGAAAGTGACGTATCTTCGGAACGGGCTTCCGAAGCGCCGGTCACTTCGGAGTCCAGAAAATCCTGGCGATACTCTGTCGGGCTAACTCTACAAACATCACGAAAGACCTGCGCAAAGTGCTGCTGGGTCTTGAAGCCACAGGCCACGGCCACGTCCAATACTCGCGCATTGGGAGCGCGCAACATCGCTTTAGCACGCTCGACCCTCTGGCGCAGAACAAATTGATGCGGGGTCTCGCGCGTTGACTTGCGAAACATCCGCGCGAAATGAGCTGTGCTCAAGCCTACCGATTGCGCCATCTCGTCGAGACTCAAGTCATCTTCAATCTTCGCATGGACCAACTCTTTAATCCTTCGCAAGCGCGCTGAGCCTAGTCCGCCTTTGTACATCTGCACAGGACGGTGCCTTACTGCATGACCATTGACGAGCGTTACGGCCATCGCCTGTTCAATGGAATCCAGAAACAGTCGCCCGCTCGGAAACCCAGCAACCATCTCCGCATGAGCCGCCGCAACCAGCGCACGCAGGCGGGGGTCCGCGAACTTGCGCTGTGGGCGCAGTTCTACCTCGCCATAAGCTCCGTCCGAGGCGGCCATCAGTGGCGCATCGGAAATACCGAGCTGCAGATGCGGTGTGGCCATGAGTGCAACCCACTCTCCCACATGACGGTCGCAAAGTGCTAAATCGCCCGCTGCGTAGTCGAACTTTTCCATCGCGGAACGCCGCGAGCCCCACTCAATCGAGCCGCGCCCCAACATCATCGCGAAAGCCTGATCATGTCGCACCCAATGCCGCGGCTCTGTGACAGATTCGGGTGGAAAGAGCTCAACTCTCATTCTTTGCTCCATGCCGTCGTGTTGTGGATATGGCCGAGGGGCCTCAAGGCGCTATTCGAATCATCCGATTTGATGTACCTCTGCGGCAAGGCGATACATTTATCCCGAGGTGAAGGTAAGGCTTTCGAACAAGTTCTGGGCACGCCACGTGGTGGATGCCGTCGCAATGTGATTGAATCACGAGATTGATACTGGGAAGTCAACTGATAGCTCGTTGACTTGAATGCCCGTGTTATCGCCTGGGTGATGGCCTCGCAGCCACTATCGGCTAATCTCGATCACAATCGAGCCCATGCGCGAACTGCTGGCATATTCCCGATGTGCCTTCTGAATTTCTTCAAGCCTGAAGGTAGCCTTGATCGGCACGGAGATTTTCCGGACCTAAGCCATTCAAAGAGCAACTCCAGGTCAGGCATGAAGTTCTTCGACGAGCGGCGGAGGCCGAAGAACGTGGTTCGTTTGCCAGACCAGAAGAACAGATTCTTGGACAATAGTTTGAGGATCGCTGGAAACGGGGAAGGGCGAGCTCTCTTCGTCAATGCTGGGAGGTTCATGCCGTAACCCACTAGGATGCCTCCCTTCCGCAGGACAGCGTAGGACTCGTCAAAGCTTTCGAAGCCGAGTGGATCGAAGACCGCGTCTACTCCGCCTAGTTCCTGCATGGCGGTGATCCAATTTTTGTTGGAATAATCGAAGGGAACAGCCCCAAGTTTGCCAAGCTCCTCGTGCTTAGATAATGAAGCTGTGCCGAAGACTTGAGCTCCTTGAATCCGTCCGAGACTAAGGAGCGCCACTCCCACCCCGCCACTCAAACCATGAACAAAGATCTTCTGACCGGATTGGATATGAGCGGCATGGTGCAGCATCTGGTAAGCCGTGCCCCAGTCGAGTACCAGAGAGACAGCAGCCTTCAGATCAACTCCCCCGGGAACATCCACAAGAAATCGTTCGGGAAGGTTGATCAACTCAGCTTGGCCATCGTATTTTGAAAGACACGCAACGCGATCGCCGACTTTGAATTTTGTACACCCTTTACCGTTGACGCGCACCTTGCCGAGGACGCTGTAACCCGGTGTGAGTGGGGCCTTTCTCTGAAAAGGATAAGTGCCACGGCGCATGTTAACGTCGGACCCTGAAACAATTGAATATTCAACCGAGCCCCTCGATCAATACAATTGCCGCGCCAACTCTCCCACTGAAACCTACCAACTCCTCAGCCTTGATTGACTTGAGCGTTTCTCGCGACGTAGGATTTCAGCCGAGTTATTTAATCATCTCCTAGTTTCCCCAAGTCGATAGTTCGTTGGGTTCGGAGGAATTGCATGCCACATTCATTTTTCCATCATAGAGGTACGACAGCGGTCTTCGCGATTTTATGCTTTGCCCTAACAACAACCGTGCGTGCGCAAAAAACATCTAGTCCATCGCCAGTGCCACTGCTTCCGCTCATTGCTCCTCCGTCGGACGCGCCTTATCCCGGCACGATTTCGCTGCTCGTCGACGTCAGCAATGTCACGGGTCGCGTGCTCAATGTGCATGAGATGATTCCAGTAAAAGGCCACGACATTACGCTGCTCTACCCTGAATGGCTACCCGGGACGCATTCGCCTTCCAATCCAGTAGGCGAACTTGCGGGCCTGGCTATCATTGCGAATGGAAAACACATCCATTGGCTGCGTGACCGCGTGAACATGCACGCATTCCATCTCGAGGTGCCACAGGGTGCAACGGCGCTGGAGATAGACTTCCAGTTCCTGGCTCCTATGGATCCCAAACGAGGCCGCATATCCTCGAAGTTCGCCGACGTCACCTGGAACAGCGTCCTTCTGTATCCCGCAGGATACTTCTCACGGGATATCAAATTCGAACCTGCGCTTCGCTTGCCAGAGTCATGGAAATTCGCCTGCGCGCTGGACGTGAAATCACAGGACGGCAACCTAGTTCGGTTCAAAGAAACGTCGCTGAATACGTTAGTCGACTCTCCGCTTTATGCTGGCGTCAACTTCAAGCGTTTAGATCTGTCCACCGGGCCGGACAACCTGGTGTACCTCGATGTCTTCGCCGACAAGCCTGCCGATCTCGAGATCACTCCGGAACAACTGCAATACCATAAGAACCTTGTCATCGAGGCGCAGAAGCTTTTCAATTCGCATCATTATGATCACTATGATTTTCTCTTTTCGGTCAGCGACACGGTTGGTGGCAAGGGCTTGGAGCACCACCAATCGAGTGAGGACGGCCTGCGTGCCAATTACTTTACGGACTGGGCAGCAGGAGTACCTAGTCGCGCTCTGCTGGCCCACGAATACACCCATTCGTGGAACGGCAAGTTCCGCCGGCCGGCCGACCTTTGGACACCCAACTTCAACGTGCCGATGCGCAACGACCTGCTGTGGGTTTATGAGGGCTTAACGGACTATTACGGCAATGTCCTCACGGCGCGGTCCGGAATGCGTACTCCCGAGCAGGCCCGCGATGTATTTGCACAAATCGCTGCGTCCTTCGAAATCAGTCCGGGACGCACGTGGCGCTCTCTGGAAGACACCACCAATCAGCCCATTATTTCGTCTCACTTCGCCGCGCCGGAAACTTCGCCGAGTTGGCAGCGTTCCTTTGACTACTACCCGGAATCGGACCTTATCTGGCTCGACGCTGACACGAAGATCCGCGAGCTCAGCAGCGGGAAGAAGTCTCTTGACGATTTTGCGAAGTTGTTTTTCGGGACCGAAAATGGGAGCTACATCACCATTACCTATTCGTTGGACGACCTTGTAAAAGCGTTGAAGACTGTGCAGCCCTACGATTGGGCAGAATTCTTCCGCACGCGAGTTCACGAGGTCAACCCGAACGTCCCGGAGAACGGGTTCACGCAGGGCGGCTATCGACTCGTGTACAACGATAACGAGCCGGAGTGGCAGAAGAAGCCAGACAGCTCTCGTGGAGTGAGCTTCGCTACCTCACTGGGCTTCTCCATAAAAGCAGAAGCCGGTTCTGATTCTCATGGCAGCCTTGATTACGTGTGGTGGGACAGTGTGGCCTTCAAAGCCGGCATAACGCCGGATATGCAACTGCAAGCTGTCAACGATCAGAAGTACACTGCCGCAGGCCTGCGGGAAGCGGTCCTCGCTGCCGAGAAAAGTAAGGATCCGATCAAACTTTTGTTTAAACGTGGCGATGAGTTTGTCTCGGTCTCTCTCGACTACCACGGCGGGATGCGTTACCCGCATTTGGAGAGAACTGAGATAACACCAAATTGGCTGGATGCGATCCTTGCCCCCGCGAAATAGAAATTAAAAGCCGCAGACCGATTGCCTGCCGTTCGTAGACATAATCGGCGCGGGACGCCGTAAGTCTCGATTCACGCTTACCGAACATTTCTAACAATATCAGCCCCGACCCAGTTACTTCACTTTCGGGGCACGTCTGGCGTGTTGTCTCCGCTTTGAGATAGATTTCTCCAGGAGGACTCAATGAACATTCTGGCCGCAATCAAACGTGAAGAACGAAAGCTCGAGAAACAGTTGGGCAAATTGCAGAAGCAATTAGAGGGTGTGCGAGCTGCCGGAAAAGCGTTGGGGAATTCAGCTGGTCGCGAGCTGTCGGGGATAAAAAAACGAGTACTCTCTGAAGCTGGTAGAGCGAAGATTGCGAAAGCCGCCAAGAAGCGGTGGGCTATGGTTCGATCACAAGCGAAAAAGGCCATGAAATAGTTCGGGAAGCGAAGTCAAAACATTTGGTTCCTGCCTCTGATGCTCGCTAGGTCCTGATCAACGCTTATCGGACAAGTCTGTTCTGGTGTGAGCATAGAGGGCACAGCTACGACTGAGTGGGCCGACCAAACTTGATAACATCCAAGGTAACAACTACGTCTAAAACCGCCTCTTTCTGACATTCCCGAAACCGGGAAACCGCTTGAAACATTGAGTATTTAGCGTTTCGGGGCCTGTTAAGCTGCGTGCATGCGTCGAAGAGATTGACTCGTGGAGAAGCTGGAATCCTTAGGATGATCCAGGAAGGATACGGTTCGCAGAACACCGTTGACGAAGTGTTTTTCACTGATGCGGACGAAGCCGGAATACTCGTGAAGGCTTCCACGGCGCATCCCTCACTCATGGCGAACCTCACCAACCTTGCAGCGTGGTGTGCAGACGGCACCATTCCGAGCGATGAGGAGCTGAAGACGGATTGGCTACGGCTCCTGTAAGTATTGCTAGAAGTGGGTACTATGAGCCACTTCTCCGGTTAGGGCGTTACCAGGGCCTGAGGTCGTTCCTGGGAACCGTTGCAGTTGCCATACGGTTTTATTTAGTGGAACGCAAGAGTGCCATCAGACCAATAGGGCACTTCGATTGGGACGGTCCGCAGCGGCGGCAGCTCTTTGTTCAGTGGACTATCCGGTTTGTCAGGGTCCGAGAACCACATTGACGTGGAAGAAATGGGTGAGTTCGGATCATTGGCGTCCAATTCAGCAGGATCTTTCATCGGCAAGAAAAACATCACGTGGCATAAATTGTGTGACTGG
>Ga0210406_10008665_pt1 | contig 10175 bp, 8 predicted proteins | sample IncBWC30MmetaG_FD_155454 | JGI IMG/M metagenome (GOLD analysis project Ga0210406, IMG submission 155454) | Forest soil microbial communities from Barre Woods Harvard Forest LTER site, Petersham, Massachusetts, United States - Inc-BW-C-30-M | ecosystem: Environmental > Terrestrial > Soil >... | reverse complement strand
AGATCCCGCCTTCTCTCTGGCGCATGCCGCTCTTTCCGTAGTGTGCGCGACGCGCCACTTTGAGCTCGATCCCACAAACGAGTGGTTGGAGAAGGCCGAGTTTCATTGCCGGCGCGCCCTGGAACTGCAACCGGACTTGCCCGAAGCGCACGTCGCCAGTGCTTTTCTGCTGTGGGGGCCGTCGAAGAACTTCCAACACGTTGAAGCAATAGCCGAACTCAAGCGAGCCTTGGCTCTGCAGAACAATCAGCCCCAAGCCTACAACCGTCTGGGCACCATCCTGGCTCACATCGGGCTACTCGAGCACGCCCGTGAAATGTATGAGCGAGCGCGGCCATTTCACCCCAGGAAAACTGTTAGTCATAGCATCGTGCAAGTGTACGTTTGGAACCAGGAATACGACTCTGCGCGCGACGAGATCGAAGCATGGCGCGCCGAAAATCCGGAGAACAAGTATCCAGTCTACTTTGCTGTTCAACTGGCCTTGCTGGCCGGAGATTTGAAGGAGACAAAAACCTTGCTGGACGAGGCGGTCCAGCTTTTACCGGAAGAACCACTCATCGTCAGTTTGCAGGGCGTCTACTTTGCGTCGACCGGATTAGCGGGCAAGGCGCTGGACCGTGTGACGACGGCTTGTGCGAGCCCAAAATCCTTTGGGCATGCGCACCACAGCTACTATCAAATCGCCTGCATACTTGCAATATTGGAGCGCCGTGAAGCTGCGTTTGAGTGGTTGGAGCGAAGTGTCAGCAGCGGCTTCGCATGCTGGCCGTTTTTCCTGAAAGATCCTCACCTCAAAAACCTGCGCGAGCTTCCGGCGTTTGATGTTCTGGTGAGCTCGCTGCAAGCCAAGTATCCTGACCATCTCGGATTGCTCTAGCTTGGTGCCTCCTCGTGTGCTCGTATGCAGAGCAGGCGGGAATCGGCTTTAAGTCCCGTAATAGCTAACCGGAAGCTATCCGGCTTCGCTTGGAGGGCCACGCTCGGACGGGCAGGCGTACTGCACTCTCCGATCCGGTTCATGACCCGCGTGCGGACGCCGTTTGTAACTAATTGAAGAAGAAGGAGAATTTGGCTCCCCGGGCTAGATTCGAGTCAATAACCCTTCGGTTAACAGCCGTGAAATTTAATTAATCACGATTTGCCGGAGCCGAGATAAATCGAAGGGAAACAGCAAGTTACAATGAAACGGACAAGTCAATTTCACCTTCTCTTTTCACATTCTGTTCGCTTTTCGGCACGTTTTATCGATCCTCGAAACCGCACTGCTAAACCGGCTAGACGGGCAGTTCATTGGCCCTGTCGAGTGCCTTGTCACCAGTGACATCTACTCCCACTACCGCCAGCACCTTCTTATCCCGTCAGGCACGAAAGTTCTGGGAGAAGCAAAGCACGTGGACACGTTCGGTCAAACGCGACTGGCCGTCGCGTTCCACGGGCTCATCATGCCCGACGGTTATTCCGTCAGTCTCGACCAGTTCAAAGGAATGAATCAGATCGGAGACACCAGGCTCCGCGATCAGGTCAACAACCACTACTTCAAAATCTTCGGCGCTTCGCTCGCGGTTGGCGCATCGGCGGGATTGCCGAAGGGGGCTCGGGGGGTGTTCTGACTCAATCCGGTACCCGAAGCATTCAACAAGGAGTCGGCAAGAGTCTCGGCCAAACTTCACAGCGCATTCTCGATAAATTCCTGAACATTTTGCCCACGGTAACAATTCGCGAAGGACACCGAGTGAAGATTTATCTCTCAGGCGACCTCGCGGTTCCCGACTGCGCAAACCACAGAGATGCCATCAGATATTTGATAAGGCGCGAGCCTCATAAGGGAAATTCCCGAATCTGTGCGAGGGAACGCAAAACTGCCGTGAGAATCCCCTTCTCGCAGCCCAAATATTTCACACGCAGCCTCTTCAAACCTTCGCGGTTTTCTACTTTGTCGATCTCGGCAAAAAACGATTTTGTGAGTTCGGCAACGGAAGCCACATTCCGCATGATTTTGCGTTTTTTTTCATAAAAGCTGGAATGTGCTGCAGCACATTCCAGCTTGAGCGTCTCTGGTGAGAGTCCGTTCCATCCCCTGGGTATCCATCCTTGGCGGTTGGCCATTCGGGTTCTTGAGATGCTTGGTTCGGGGACAGTATCAATAAAAACGTTAGGCCATGTGTGCCTTAGGGCACCGAGTCTCTGGTATTACCCGTGCGCCCCCGGATAACCGAAGAAAGCTATAGGCCACGAGTCTCCGATAGGACCATGCGTTACCGGCCGAGGCGCGGAGTCCATCGAAGGAAGAATCGCCTTCACCCGGAAGTCATCGGATAGATTTCTATTCCCGACTGATAAATGTTGTCTCTTCTGTCTCTTCGACTTAGCGTGTGTCGGTGGCCTTTTGCAGATCGTCGTGGTTAAACGCGGAAGTCATCCGTTCCCGGTCCGTCTTTCCGATTCCCAACTCGCCTGCCTCTTCGTCCCAACGCGAGACCACCTTCCCCACTTGGCCAACAATCGCCCGCGCGCGCTTCGCGGATAACTTGAAATAGTCGGCCACCTCGAATGCCAGGTCGAGCGATGCCGTTCCGTCGTCCAACGTGATGTTGGTCGAAAGCACACGCGGTTTGGTTTCCACCGGGACCGGGTTTAGATCGTACGCTGGGGCCAGCCTCCAACCTTCACTTCCTGCATACAGGAACCCAAGATTCCGCAGGTGATCGTCCGTATTGGAAATCAGAATATAGAAGACGATGCGCCGCCACAGTTCTTCCAAGTCCGCGTCAATCCCCGCACCGTGTTGCCGAATGGCGTCGACAACCTCCAGATAACTGTGTGTCTCGTTGTCCTTCGCGCCCAGCATGCTCATCGCCGAGAGAAACGGGATTCGCCGTTTCTCTAACCGATCGAATCGTTCCAATACGAGGACGAACTTTCGGGATATTTTTTTCACGCTCCAGGAAGGAACCTTGATCCCGACTTTCCCCGCCAAACGCAGGGATAGGGCCTCCCATAGCACGACATTTGTCTCGTCCGTTTTATGCGGAAATTTTGCAATCAATAGATCGCCGTTCTTGTTCCGAACTGAAGCCTTCGGTCGCGCCCCTCCGAGCGAAGATCCCGGAGCGAGGAGCAAGCGAATGTCCTCCTCCGTTTCCGTATCGCCTCCAAAATGTTCCACCGCCGCTAGCAGCCGCGGCAACTTCATTATCGGCGGAATCCGTCCGGCGGCAAACGGCCGGAGGAATGGTCCACCCGGCTCTATCGAAAATCGCAGCGCGCCCAGCCGGGTCTCATCGTCGACCATCAACAGATAGTCGATCTCCCGGAGCGTTCGGGCCGTGCGCTTCTCTCGTTTGGCCGCTCGGCGTTCCGCGCGCCCCATCAACATGCGTCCCCAGCGATCCGGAGCCGAGTCGCCGATCGCTCCAAACAGTGCCTTCCCTTGCCCGGTGTGGAATGAACCGGGACCAAGCGACAACGCGGGCTCGAGCGAGAAACGGTTCGCTGTCCGAAGCCATCCTTCGTCATACTCAAAGGTCGCGCTTTCCTGGCCTTTGCGGGCGCGCGCCCACAGCCGCCCGCAAAACTGCGGCGCTCCGTCCAGATCGAGGTACACATAGACCAGCTCGTCCATTTACGTGCGCGCTCCCGCCCTTTCTCTTTTCCTCGCCCGGACGCGTTTCGGAAGCCTTTCCTCTTCGAGGGTTAGACCTAGGCGGTCAAACCGCGCGTCCGCAAGGTCCGCGAGTCGATCCGTCATCCCGAGCACAAACAGCAAACACGCGTACGCACCTATCGACACCCCCGCATCCCCTTTCTCGATCTTCCTAAGGGTCTTACGATTTAGAAAGGCGCGCTGTGCCGCCAGCGTGGTTGACAACCGGCGGCGCAAACGTGCATCCCGGATGTCCCCGCCCAGTTTTCGCAGGGCGTTCCTCGCCGGAATCGGCAATGCATGCAGGAAACGTAGGGTTCTCATAATATCCCTAATAATACCCAATATCTGCTATAATGTCCACTATTGGGGCTTATATCTGTTCGTTGGAAACGAACTTCAGTTCGTGCGGTAGAGTCGTTAAGGCCTCCGGCTAAATCTCAGAGCAAACTCTTCTGAGTAACCGAGATCATCGGGACGGCAAACCGGTGTTCTCATGGGGCTCGCCCTTGATTGTTGGCATTGCAGCTCCCATTGCCGGGTCATTTCCTCACCACGATTGGGGCGGCACGGTGATTCTTGCATTGAAGGTTATGCCTGCCCCATCATGGGCGGGGACTTTCATTTTGTTCATGAGGGCGCCCAGCCTCCAGAGAGAATCGAGGTGGAGTGGCACGATCAGCCGAAGGATGCATACGCATTCGGTAGCATCAACGTCTTTGAAAAGCAACGTCCCGGCGAATCCCCTTCTGTTGAAGATCCCGCAGCTTTGAATAAGCAAGGCGCAGAGTTCATGAAGGAAGAGAATTACGAGGCCGCGGTGGCTAAGTTTGCCGAGGCGGCGTACTTCAATCCCAAAAGTAGTGGATACTCGAATAATGCCGGCTTTGCGTTATATCAAATGAAAAAGTACGAAGCACCGAGGTGCGGCTTTACGTACCCCGCAACTTCCTAAAGCGGCACAGCCTTTGTTGGCTGCGGGCAGGTATCGTCCCTAAACAAATCCTCGTAAGGATTTTCCCATGAGCTCATGATTCGGATACGGCTGAACGAGGAAGGTGCTTCGGCGTGATAAAAATACCGCCCGGCCGAAGCCGGGCGATACCGAGCCAACGCGGACCAAGCCCAGAGACGTCCGGAGTTTGCCGTCGGCTCGAATGCGAGTTACAAAGCTCTGGGTCAGTGGCCTTCAGCCTACTCGTCGTCTCCTCTCTCGTGTTCTTCCAACTCGTTCTTGCTCCGCAGAAACCCATGCGTCTTGCCGCTGGCGTCGACATAGACCCCAACAATATCGGCACCTCGATTGATCCCGCGCGCCTGTGTCGCAGTCGCGCCGGGAAAGTCGATGGTCGCGTATTCGTTGTGGGTTTTCAGGAAACCATGGATTTTGCCACTAGTATCTCGAAAGTTTCCCACAACAAGCCCTTTGGGATTTATGTCCCAACCTTGTGTCACATTGCTACCGGGTACGTCGAAAGGCATGAAGCTGCCGTGATCGACCAAGTAACCGTGCGTCTGCCCGTTCATGTCCGTGTAAAAGCCGGCGATTATGGTCCCATCGGGCGTAGCACCGTTATTCATCGAAGCCGGCGTATCTATCGCAGAATAGCCCTCCCTCGTACGCATAAATCCGTGCATGCTGGTCATGAAGTCCGTGTTGTGATTGCAGCCGTAAATATCGCCTCTCGGACTAATGCGTTGAGCGATCGTGCCCAAGTACCCCGGAAATTGCACCTCGGAGAAAGTACCGCGCTTCAACAGATAGCCATGCATATTGGGCGGGCCGCCAGGTGCGTTTATATAGGCTCCCACAATGTCGCCGCGTCGGTTAATTCCCCGTGCGTCTGTGACCATCGCACCTGGGTAATCAATCGAAATGAAATCTCCGTCGCTCAACTCGAACCCGTGCTGCTTGCCAGCAGCGTCCACATATATACCCACGATGTCGCCCCATGAGTTGATGCCTTGGGCGTTCGTGAGCACAGCACCTGGGACATCGATCGTCATGAATTGAAATAGCTCGTTGGACTTGGCGCCGCCTACCAACAGCAGCACGGGAAACAGACACAACATTGCAAATAGCCAGTACCTTCGCATAGTCGCTCTCCTTCTGTGAATGGGCTTGGTCTCAATGCCGGGTTTCAAGTTCGGCGCGACCGCACGGTGAACCCATGACCGATGAAGGTCAATTCGCTCGGTATTAGTTTTGGGTGAGAGTCGAAGTCGTTGAAAACACAGATGCTTGCGGACTCAAGTATCCGCGCTTCTTTGGGCGTATAATGCGCCTACTTCGGCCCGGTTGGAGGAAGCCGACCCTTGGCTCCTGCCGTTTCCAGCAACCTTCCGATTCGCTTCGGTGTTTTCGAGCTGAACACCGCCACTGGCGAATTGCGCAAGTCGGGCCATACCATTCGACTGCGTCCGCAGGCAGTGAAAGTCCTGCTGCTGCTCGCTTCTCGTCCTGGCCAACTTGTCACACGGGAAGAGCTACGAGCAGAGACCTGGGGAAACGAAACTTTCGTGGATTTTGAGCACGGCCTAAACCTGTGTATCCGCGAGGTGCGCGCGGCTCTAGACGATGACGCGGATACGCCGCGCTACGTCGAAACCCTGCCCAGGCGAGGTTACCGCTTCATCGCTCAGGTGAACGGGCTCCAACGCGACACGCGATCTGACGCAATCACTGGAGAACCCAATCAGCTCGAAGCTTCGGAGCGGCCTTACTCACGGTGGCAACCGCCCTGGCTGCACGTGGCTGCGGGTATTGTCGCTGCTTTTGCAATCGGAGTGTTCGCGTGGGGAATCGGGCGCCGTTGGGTCGGAGCTGGCGACTCACATCCTTCGATCCACACCCTTGCCGTTCTCCCCCTGGCGAACCTTTCGAACGACCCCGAACAGGAATTCTTTGCCGATGGAATGACGGACGAATTGATCACCAACTTGGCGAAAGTCAGCGCATTGCGTGTTATCTCTCGGACTTCGGTGATGCGCTATCGCAATACCCAGAAGCCTTTGGGGGAGATAGGCAAGGAGCTTGGCGCGGATGCGCTCATAGAAGGAACTGTCCTTCGTTCGGGGAACAGCGTGCGCATTACGGTACAGCTCATCAACGCATCCACCGACCGGCACCTTTGGGCCGAGGAGTATCAAAGAGACGTCCGAGATGTGCTGGCGCTGCAAGCGGATGTGGCAAGAGCCATCACCACTGCGGTACAAATTAATTTGACGCCCCAGCAACAGTTGCGGCTCGCCAGCACCCATCAAATCGATCCTGAAGCCCATGACGCCTACCTGCGCGGCCTATATCTTTTCCGCAAAGGCCAACCTGAGTCCACGGAGAAAGCCATCAGCTACTTCGAGCGGGCCATCGCCAGAAATCCCGGCGACCCGCTCGTCTACGCCGCGCTCTCTGACGCGTACTCCTCGTTGACCCCTCATGCGCGAGCGCCGCTCGACGTATTGCCCAAAGCGAAAGTGGCCGCGGCAAGGGCCGTTGAGCTCGACGACACGCTCGCCGATGCGCACGCATCCCTGGCCTACGTCAAGCTCTGGTTCGACTGGGATTGGCCGGGTGCCGAACGCGAATACCGGCGCGCTCTGGAGTTGAATCCGAACCTCTCGAAGGCGCACACGGGCTACGCGGCGTACCTCGCCACGGTCGGCCGGGTTCAGGAGGCGATTAACGAAGCTGGGCGTGCCCACCAGTTGGACCCAGTCTCATTGAGCTCGCTCGACTCCGAGGCGTCTGTTTTCATTTATTCGCGACACTATGCCGAAGCTGTCGAGCTCTGCCGCCCCAAGATTGAACTGGAGCCGAACGCTGACCGCGCCTATGCATGGTTGGCCGTCACTCAGACCCTTCTTGGGCACCATACCGAAGCCGTGGACGCGGCCGACCGCGCAGTACAGTTCAGTGGAGCACGCGTGCCGTACGAAGCCGTCTATGCGTATGCGATGGCAGGGCAAAAAGAGAAGGCCCGGAAAATGTTCACTTCTCTTGTGGACCCCGGCGGCAAGCCCTATGTTTGCGGATATAACATGGGCGTTATTTCTCTCGCTCTCGGCGAGAAAGATCGAGCCGTGGATTGGCTTGAGAAGGCCTACCGAGACCGCTCTACTTGACTGATCTGGATCGGGGTGGATCCCCGACTCGATGCTCTCCGAAGTGACCCGCGCTTTCCGAAGATCGTATGGCGCGTCGGCGTACCGCTTTCTGAAGCTCAAGGTGTTAGGTGAGACACCTGCGCTACACACAGAGGTTTGCAGAGCGGCATCAGTACACGGTTTGGCGGTTCCGGTTTGATCGGAGGGTTTTGCATGGTGTGCTGCACTGGGTATTGCGCCGCGGAGGCGCAGTTCAATCACAAGATAGCTGAGCGTGATCTGCGGCGCTACCGACGCCGTGGCGCGGACGCTACCACACGGCTCATGCTGGCAGAACTTCGGCGCTGGCCGCTGGAGGAACGTCGGCTCCTAGATGTCGGAGGCGGGATAGGAGTCATCAGCAGGGAGCTCGCCAGCGCCGGCGTAGCCAGCGCTACCATCGTGGAAGCGTCACCTGCCTATTTGCCTATTTGGAGGTCGCGCGGCGCGAGGCTGGATCATAGTCTGCCCCACAATCACATACCACCTGTCCAACGATAAGCAGCGCCTCCGCGTCAGGGTAGCAGCAGACGACGCGGTCTCACAATGTTCTGAAGTTTCACAAGATATGCTACGAGTTCGAAAATTGACGTTTTGAAGACTGATTCTTCGCGCGAAGCGCCCATATGGGGCTATCCGGTACAGTGCGTGTTGGCTAGTGATGGCACCGCTCCCATGCTTGGCATTCTCGGGAGTATCCTTTTCCCGCTCTCCACCTTCTTCTAGGGCAAAACTCACAGGAGTGAAGACCCTGGGTTTGATTAACAGGGCCTCTTACAAAGGACAGATATTTTGGCCAAAACTTCCTCGGGGACAGTGCCCTCTAGAAATTTGTGCCCGTGGCTAAGCCAGCCGACGTTAAGCACCCTTTGGTTCGCCAAACCGCGGATGAAAGTATAGGGGGTTAAGTCGGCGAAGTAGGCGATGCGCGCACGGTCCCTGCTATGGTTTTACGAGACAACAAGCAACAACTACTATATGGCCCTGATTCGGTATTTCCCCAAGCGTGCTTAGCATAGTGGGCGAATTAACGTCGAAGTAATCTCCTTGTCGTGGTAAGGTCACGTCCCCAAGCGGACCCAATTCCACGTCAAATGGTACCGGGCTACCGGGGAGCACCGAGAAAGCACCCTCCATCTGGTCAGAGAACGGTGTTAAATCATCACCGTTTATGATTGCGACCGCAAGCCTATTAGTAATTGAGTCTCCTAGACCCGTCACAAACGTTATAGTATTTCCTTCCGCGGCTGTCCAGGGCACTAGCTTAGCGGTTCCGTGCGCAAAGACGTTTACGGTGGGTGTGGGTACTGAAGTCGGTTCCACCACCGGAGGGTTGTTGATGCGATATATCCCCAGACCGAAGAATGCCAATGCAAGCACGATGCCCAAGACTGCGGCAATCTTTGCTCGCGTGGTCGTGGCCTGTTCGTAAGAACGTAGACCCAGCAAGCCCGCTACGAACGTGAACGTTGATAAAGATATGAACATCGCGGTACTTTCGGCGATTCCGAACAACATCAATCCGCCAACGACGTCCGCGGCAACGAAGGGCAACAACAAGCCGGAAATTCCCCCGTACAGTGCTCCTTGACCAGCGCAACGCCATCCGCAAGAAATGCCGCCAAGGACTCCGCCAATGAGGATGCCTACAATCGCGCTGGTGATCGCCAGCGAGATTAGGTCGTCCTGCATGCCAGACGGATCGATGCGATTGGCCGGGTCGTCATGGGCGTATAAGTAGCGGTGAAGTGACAGCGGATCCTGGGGCGAACCCATGAGGGGATCCATGGTCAGGAAGCGACCGGTCGACACATCCAGATAGCGGGCACGGAGGAAATACAATCCCAAATCGCTATCGAATTGTTCACCGGAATAGAGATAGTTGTTGGGTGTGGAACCGGTGGAATGGATTAGATTTCCGTACGCGTCATAATCGTAGGTGTCAGTAATCGCACCTATAGCATCAGCCAGTTCTCTAACTGAACTTTGACCGTCATACAGGTAGAAACTAATCTGCGTGGTATTGGTAATTGCATTGAAACGCGTCTGACTGATTCGCTCTAGGCCGTAGACGTATTTGCGCGAACTGCCGTCAGATGAACTTTCAATGAATACTTGGGGGAAACCAGTCACATTGTGGTCGTCCACCAAGTATCTGGTGGTGATTCCGCCAACCGTTTTTGAGACCCTGTTGCCATCGCCGTCGTACACCATGGTGACGTTGCCGTGCTGGATTAGGCGATTCTCGAAATCGTAGGTGTTATTCAGCCCCCCGGAAATAAGTGCATTCCCATTGGCGTCATAGGGGGCGCTGGTCAGCCGGTCATTGTCATCGTACGAGAGCAATCCAGCCGGTATGGCCGGCACGGTCGAGGTTGTCTGTAAA
>Ga0210406_10008664_pt1 | contig 10175 bp, 6 predicted proteins | sample IncBWC30MmetaG_FD_155454 | JGI IMG/M metagenome (GOLD analysis project Ga0210406, IMG submission 155454) | Forest soil microbial communities from Barre Woods Harvard Forest LTER site, Petersham, Massachusetts, United States - Inc-BW-C-30-M | ecosystem: Environmental > Terrestrial > Soil >... | reverse complement strand
AGTCTGTGCCAGCCGGTAGAGAGTGGGATTAACATTTCCCAGGCCGGCGGGCGGCAGGTTTCCCAGCTGTTGATTGAGTAAGGTAAGGATTCCCGCAAATACCGGTGTCGACGCGCTGGTTCCGCCCACCACAAGAAAATTGCCGTTCAGAACACCGCCGGTGCAACTTCCCGCATTGCATAAGATATAGCCATCGTGATCGGGTGAGCCGGCGAAGGAAACATCGGGCACATCGCGCACTCCATCGTTGGGAACACCCGTGCCGGCCTGCCAGGACGGCTTGGGGAAACCCGTGGTACAGGGAGAGCTGTGGCAACTGCTCTTGCCGCCGCCAGTGGCCGCAAGCGTACCCCGCATGACGGTGTCATTCCACGAGGTTTCAGGGATGTAGGAGATGGCCGAACCACCATTTGGCCCATTGGTGGTGTTCCAGAAAGGGCCGGGATTGGGCGAGTCTCCGCTAAATGCGGCGCCCCCGACTCCAGTCACTTCGGGACTGCTGGCAGGGTAGCTCACTCCCAGGCCTCCCTTTGCAGCGGTCTCAGTCGGTGCATCACAGCTGGCAGCGCCAGAATCCCCCGAGGACGCGACGAACGTGATCCCCTCGGCGTTGGCTTTCTGCATGGTGGGTTCATTGGCTGCGATGAAGGCGCCATTGATCGCCTCGCATCCGCCATAGCTCATACTGATGACCGGGGCGAGGTCGTTGTCGATGGCGTAGACGGCGGAATTGAACACCCCTCCGGTGCTGACCGCCGACGTAACAAAAATTATGCTGGCGTTGCGCGCCACCGCGCCCGCCCACTCGAGGTCCAAATCGGATTCCACCAGATCGCCTGAGTTGTGTCCGGGATCAGGACTGCCGGGGACAAGGGTTACCGTCGGGTTGTTCGTCGGCAGGTTGAAACCGGAACGGAAGGCCTGAATATCGCTCATCACCACATCGACCTGCCCCACCACCACCAGCTTCATGCCGGCGCCGTCGATTCCGGCGGAATACAGCGACGTGATGTCGTAGATGGTGGCAAAATCGTCGGGAGCCAGAAAGTTGCTTCCGTTGGCCCCGCCGCCGTTGGTGAAAAGCGGCCCCAAAATAACTGGCAGGAAACTCGAGGGCACGACCTCGCGCACTCCCATCGGCTTCCAGGGAAAGTCGTTAAGGCCGCGAAAGCCCGCAACCGTGCCCGCCAGCGCTTTGGGGATGGTCAACTCAGTGGCGTTGGCGAAGTGCAACTCACCCTCAACGTCGTAGCGGTGGATCTGGGTGTGGAAGGCGTTCTCCACTAGTCCCGCGGTGGCGCTGAAAGCGATCCAATCCCGGCCGCGCGCCACCTGGACGACGTTGAACCCCTGCGACCGCAGCCAGATGCTGATTTTATCGGTGTCGTTCGGGCTCAAACCAAAGCGGTCGGCATACGTTTCCGGAGTCAGCCACTTGTGATAGTTGGCAGAGTCCGGATCCTGTTGCTGCGTCAAAAGCTGTTCCAACTCCGCCTGCTGAGTTGCAGAAGGCTTCGTGACCATAACCACGTAGGACAAAGGCAGTGAAGGATCGGCCGCGCCTTCGTCGTTCTCGGCCCGCGCCAGCGCATGCACGCTGCCTTTGAGGACCAAGGTTTGGCTGCCGTCGATGGGAGCAATGATGCGGTTCGGCTGCGCGGCCATTGCTGCAGATGCAGCTGCCAGCAGCCAGATCGGAAGCGTTCCGAGGGCCGATCTCATGGCTTTCTCCTTGCAACTTGGTGGGTGCCCGTAAAGCTGTTGCGACAAGATACCTCAAAAACCGGGGTTTGGGTACTACTTACAAGGACGCGCCACAGGAAACCCATTAGGCGGTTAAAAGACGCGCTGGCGAGCCCACTATCGGTGCGGGAAGACCCGAGGCCCAGGGCGGAACAATTACTGCACACGAATCGGACATGGCAAAGAGATGCGAGCGCGAGCGAATGCTAGCTCGGCAGATTCCGGCACAGTCTTGCAAAATCCCGCAACTCCTGCGCAGCAAGAACCTCACTGTCCTTGTTTTCGACTACCGCCCCAAGAAGGCGGCGATAGGTCTCCTCTAGCGCAGCCAGCGTTTCTGGTAGCGGCGCGTCACCCCGGCGCAACGATGTTGGTTTATCAGTTCCCGAATGACGTTCGGAGATGATGTGTTGCCTGAAGAAGTGATTTCTGCCAGTCCGGCGGTAGTACGACGTAGGATCGCGAGGCGTCTCAGGAGTGCCGCACGTTGCGTAAGTAAGATTTGCAGTTGCCCCCTGCAAGTTTGATGACTTGCTCAACGTCCATGCTGTTAGTCACAGCCGAGATAAAGGCCTGCCGATTGGCTAAGCGGCCATTCTCAGCCGCGATGGAATTGAGCCAGAAGCCGCGGACCCAGGTTCGCGGCTTCTGGCCTTTGTAAGCAGGTTGCTAGAAGTTCAGTCGAAGACCGAACTCGACCTGCCTTGGCGCCCCAAGCGAGAACACTCCCGAACCGGTGCCGGTTCGCAGGGATTCGCGAGTCGGCCCCGAGGCAGTTCCGTTGACGCTGCCGGCGTTGCCAGTGACACCCGCCGGGAACGGCGTCTGCGAGAACGGGAGATTTCCGAGTTCCTGCCCGAAGTTCGCCAGATTAAATACGTTGAAAGCGCTGACCGAGGGCTCGATGTTGAAACGCTCCGTCAGCTTGATGGGCCAGGCCAGCGTGGTGCTGACCTCGCGGAAGATTCCATTTCCCACGCCGCCACTCGGCGGAGGAGCAAGGAACGGCTTGGTTGCCTGCAACTGTTGCAACTGGGCTGTGGTGAACAAGCCCGCAGCCACCAGCGATTGTCCTGCCGGTGTCAGCGTGCCCGCAGTCATGCTATTCCAGGAGTTGATCAGGTTGGCCAACTGCGTTGGCGAGACGGACCGATCGAACTGTCCGGGCTTGCCAGCCGCTTGACCGGGAGCGGTTGGGACGATGTCACCCACCGACCCGTCCCCCGTGAGGTCCGATTGAAAGATAACCGCCGGGGTCGTGATTCCAAAGTTTCCGCCGCCAGGCGGAAGCAGGCGGATGGTTGACGGAGGGGCCGTGTCGAAGTTGCCGATCACGCTGAAGCGTGGCCCGTGATGTGCAATCTCGGCGGTGATGCCGAACTTGAACTGGTCCGTACGGTCCTGTGTAGTCGGACCGGTGAAGTAGCTGGGATTGTTGAAGTCGAAAGCATTGGCGCTGAAGAACTGGTCGCTGCCGCCGTCGCTCACGAAGCGTGACAAAGTGTAGGCAATCGTCATGTTCATGGATGAGATGCCCGGCATCGGGTTCACTAATTGCTGCTTATAGGACATCTGCAACGCATTGTAGGTCGAGCGTCCTTCGGGGACCTCAAAGTCGCCCACACCCATGTTGCGGTTGATGCCACCGAAGGCTGCGCCGCTCACGTTTGCTGGACCGGCTCCAAGTGGGTTGCCAGAGTCTAGACCGTTGCCGGCGAAGTCTGTGATGGTTGCCCCGGCGGCGATCGCGCAATTAATCGCCGCTGCCGTGCTACCGCCCGCGCAACCAAGACCGCTGGTAGTTTTGGAGATTGCCGCCGTCGCCGCCGCTACGTCAAGGTAGCGCGCGTCACCGACGTGGTTCTGGTCAATCGTAAGCATGAAACGGGTGCTGACGTTGCGGATGTAGTCTGCGGTCAGCACGCCGCCCTTCCAGATCTCGTGTTGCATACCGAAGTTGAACTGGTAGGAACGAGCGTTGCGGAAGTCAGGCGAGTACGCCGACAGGCCCTCCGGTGAGCTGATTTGCAGAGTTTGAGCAACATAGCTTGGGTTGGCGGTTGGCCCTTGTGCCTTGACTGCTGCCTGCCACTCTTGCTGCAGAGCAAACACAAGAGGACCAGAGACCGACAGAGGCTGACCACAAACCTGGGTGGCCAGGTCTTTACCGTCGATGGAGTTAACTGCGCCTCCCGGAACGCCAGGAATTGCGAACGAAATCGATCCGACTGACGCACCCGGGCTGCAGCCCAAAGCACCCCCCTGGAAGAACAGGCCCTTGGCCAACTTCGCCGGCCGGTCAAACAGCGTGTTGTTGAAGATCGAGTTCTCGTAGTAGATTCCAGCGCCCGCTCGAATGACCGTCTTGCCTTTTTTGGTCGGATCCCAGGCAAAGCCGATCTGTGGTCCGAACTGGGTGTTGGGCTGCCGAACTTGCGCCCCAAGTGGAGTTCCCTGCGAGTCCACGCCCCACTGGTTCAGCAGTGGAGTGCTGCCAGTACAAGGCGCAGCTGCTCCGAGCAGAGCCACCGAAGCCGAGCACGGAATCGACGCCAGATCGCTGTCCGAACGGCCGGTGTCACGGTTGTACCGCAGACCGTAAGTGAAGGTGAAGTTCGGCCTGATCTTCCACGAGTCGCCAACATACCACTGGAAACGGTCGTCGTGCTGGCCACCCGCCGGGAAGCCGAAGTTGGGTTTCTCGGTGAAGAAGCCCTGGCCGTTGCCCAGATCAGCACCCGTCAGTGGATAGTTAAGCGGGTTGTCGGGCGCGCCGCTCACGGGCCCAAGGGCGGCCTTAGTGAAGTCGAGCGGGGCAATCCCGAAGAAGCTGGCGAACCCACCGCCGTTGATGACGTTGAGACCGGCACCAAAGCGGAAGATATGCGAGCCGTACACCTTGCTGCCGTCATACTTGAACTGCTTGTTGCTCTGGAACGTCTGCTGCGGGGCCAAAAAATTGGGGCCCGACAAAAAGACACCTTGGTCAGCTATTACGATCGCCGACGTTGGCAAGGGATTGTAAAAGCTGGCGCCCTGCGTGGCGTCGCCGATGAGGTTGTGGAATTTAAGATATCCGAAGCGGAAGCTGTGGGACCACGACCCTTTCGACCAGTCCACTCCCGCCGCGTGCGAGGGAGTGTTGTCGCGGTTCGAGTACACCTGGTAGTCGTAATTGAAGTTCGATTCCGACTTGTTCCAGTTGTATGTGAAGCGGTAGAAGGCGTGGATGTCTTTCGTAGCCTGCCAGTCCAACTTACCGGTGACCGCAGTGTCGCGGAAGGGCGACAGATAGCCGCCGGTGAGTTGGCTGAACGGTGGCGGGACAACAATAGGCGACAAACCATCCTGCTTCATACGTTCACCGTCGAGGAAGAAGAATAACTTGTCCTTCACGATCGGACCGCCGACACGTCCGCCGAAATTGTTTCGCTGGTAGTAGCCGACCTGGGCGCCAGGAAATGCAGCTGTTCCGGAATCGCGGCCGCGGAAGTTATAGAAGGCCTGACCGTGAATATCGTTCGTCCCAGACCTTGTGGTGACGTTGACGGCACCCGCCGAAGTCAATTCGGTCGAGAGGTCAAGATTGGATCGGCTGATGTTGAACTCCTGAATCGAACTCAAACTGATGTTCTGGGTGGTGGTGCCGACGGTCTCGTCGCTGATGTCAAGCCCGTCAAGTTCGATACGCGGGTTACGTCCATCCACGCCGTTGATGGAAATCGAAGAATACCCCGCCTTGGTCGGGTCGAACGTTTGACCGTCCTGAATCTGCACGCCTGGTTCGAGCTGCGCGAGATCGAGGAAGTTGCGCCCGTCGATCGGCAGTTTGTCGATCTGATCCGCCGTCAAGACGCCTTGTACGGTTGCCTGTTCAGTGTTCACCTGAATCGAAGACGCTTGCACTTCAACTACCTGGCTGGACTCTCCGACTTCGAGCTTCATGTTTCCAGAAGAGGTGACACCGACCTGTACAGCAAAAGCCCGTTCTGCGGTCCGGAAGCCCTTAGCTTCTACACGTAAGACGTAGTCGCCGGGGATCAATCCGCCAGAGTTAAACGTACCGGAATTTGTCGAGGTCGTAGTGATGACCTGACCTGTTCCCTTGTGAGTGATGCTGATATTGGCGCCGCCGATCACAGCACCCGATGGGTCAGTAATGGTTCCCTGAATACTACCTTGAGAAACCGTTGTTTGCGCGACGACCGATATTCCGGTCATGAGCAACACGGCGAGAACCAGTGCAACGACAGATACTCGCTTAAAGCGCATTTTGACTTCCTCCTGAACAAATTAGGGAGCAAAGAGTCTTGACCGGCCGGCAACCGAGACTGGGAGAAAGCCTTCGGTTGTGCAGGCGTTTATCGTCCGGCGACAACTATCGTTTCCCACCGAAAACGCAGCAAGGCACGTGCCGCCAGGATGCGTGCTGGGGCACTATTCCACGGACTTGCTGAAATCGAACATGAGCGAACCGTCGGAGAGAACAGAAGGACACGAATCGTACAAAACGTCGGCTTGGCCACTTCGACCGAGCTCGGGAGTGTCTTCCAAAATACAGAGTTCAGTCGACGATGACATATGGGAAACTGGAGCCATCTTGATTTCACGATGACTCTCCTACATACTGGTTGGTATGTTGGGTAGGAGCAAGAATCCGAGACGCAGAGCGGTCAGGCTGCGCGATCCTGACCGCACGCGAGAGCGCTTGCTGCAGGCCGCATACCGTGAGGTCTACAGGTCGGGTTTCCAAAGTGCCGGCCTGGACACAATTCTTGCCTCAGCCGGGGTCACCAAGGGAGCGCTGTACTACCACTTCAAAAACAAAGAAGCCTTGGGATACGCGATTGTCGAAGAGGTCATCGGTCCCGACGTCCGTGCTCAGTGGTTGCGTCCTCTGCAGAGGGGCAAAGACCCTATCGACACCTTGATTGGCATTGTTCAACGTCATTCAATCCGGCCCGAGGACGTACGTGGCGGTTGTCCCCTGATCAATCTGGCTCAGGAAATGTCTCCCCTTGACGAGGGGTTCCGCAAGCGGCTGGCGATTGTGTTCCATGACCGGCAAGAGGGCATTGCGGCCGCTTTGCGAGAAGGACAGAGCCACGGAAGGGTTCGCCGCGACGTGGACCCGTCCGAGGCCGCTGGCTTTCTGATCGCGACGCTCGAAGGCTACGGCTCGCTGGCAAAGAATGCTCAGAATGTGAAAGTGATGAAAGCGGGGATCAGAAACATCGTGGGCTGGTTGCGGTCACTGCGTGCGCCGGGCAACCGTAGGAGAGGGTGATCGCATCCGTGCCAAGTAGAGTTGGCAAGTTACATACCGACTGGTTTGCATGTTAACGCATTAATTGTTGATACGTCAAAGCGGAGAGCGGTGAAAAAAGCGGTGGTACGAGGAGAGGGATCAGAAGGACAATGCAATGAACATGGTTAAGGTGAGTACAGCCGGACCTGCCCTCTTGAATCCTGAAGGCAGTTGCGATTCTGTCGACCGGGTGGTTCGGCAATCGCGCTCACCCTCGGGCAAAGTGCCCGCAAGCGGGATGCAGGCATCCTCAACGCTTCAGGGAGCTGGAACGCCGCAGTCCGTCCGGGTAGCCATCAAAATAAAAGGAGTAATTCATTTTATTAATCTTAGCGAAATCGTTGCCATACAGGCGAGCGGCAATTACGTATCTCTCCAGCAGGGCGCAATTACCCACCTGCTCCGAGAATCATTTTGGCGGGTGGCGGAAATGTTCGAGCCTTGCGGATTCATTCGTATCCATCGATCCGTGCTCATCAACACCTCGTTTGTTGTACAGATTAGATCACAGGCGAACGGAGGGTTTTGCCTTCGAGTGGCGGGAGGAAAGGAATACCGGGTGACCCGCAAGTATAAGAACAATCTCAAATCCCTGACGGACTACTGGATCGGCACCGGCTAGTTAGACCCGGCCGATAGCAGGTCTTAAGACCGAACAGCGAGTGCCACATCGCCGCGTTATTCCGTTGGCGAGCTGGGCCGCTTCGAACGGTTAAGTGAACCAAGCAGTAAAGAACGGTAATCGATGAAATTACTGTGCATGGTTACAGCTGGTGAAGATGTTTGCGTGGGTACTCTGGTTCTGAATTGCCCGTTATTTCTTGCGAAGGGAACAAAACGAACATGAAGCTGACGAAAACTACAAATCGCCCCTTCCGCACTTTTCACGCTGCAATATTGATCGTCGCCTTCAGCGTGGCTGCCTTCGGGCAGATGGATGGCAACCCCCCGCCAGAGAAAACCGCCGCCGTTTATGGCCAGAACATTCACTACATCGAAGCCGGCCAGGGACCCGCCGTCATCCTTTTGCACGGACTCGGCGGCACCAAAGAACACTGGGGCGCTAATTTCGCCGCCCTGTCCTCGAAATATCGCGTTTACGCGCTCGATCAACTTGGCTTCGGCCACTCCGATAAGCCCCAGACCGACTACAAAATCGCCACCTGGGCCGATTTCCTGCAAGGTTTCATGCAGTCGCAGAACATCCCCAAAGCCACCGTGGTCGGCAACTCGTTGGGTGGATGGATCGCACTCGAGTTCACGGCGACGCATCCGGAGATGGTCGACAAACTGGTGCTGGTGGATGCAGCGGGCCTCGCCGGTGAGATCCCCATCGAGCTTCTGAATCCTTCGTCCATAGCGGCGTGGCGAACGCTGCTCGAGTTGATTTTCTACGACAAGAAGATCGTGACCGACGACGTTGTGAGGCAGGCGTTCAGCAACCGCCTGCGGAACAATGACGGCTACACGATCGAGCGCACCTTGGCGGGCTTTGCCCGGCCTCAGTTTGAAGACGAAAAGCTCAAGTCGATTCACGCGCCCACGCTCGTGGTGTGGGGACGCAACGACGGACTGATCTCAGTCGACTACGCCGAAAAACTTGGCAGCGGCATTCTCGGGGCCAAGGTAGTCGTTTTCGAGCAGTGCGGTCACGTGCCGCAGATCGAGAAACCCGAGGAATTCAACCGTGCCCTGCTGGAGTTTCTGGGGAAGTGAGGAGCCGCCGGCTGTCGGCGACGAATGGCGGGGCATTGCTTCTTTGTCGTGCTCGAAGTCGATTTACAAAGGTTAAGACCTATTACTTCATCTCAGGTTTCGGAGGACGTAAATGAGAACTAGATGCTCAGCAGTCACTTTTCTGATATTCGCTCTCACGCTTGTCTTTGTCGCAGCGTCTCTAGCGCAAGACAACTCAGCGGGGTCCACCATGGCCTCAATCGATCCATATCTGATGGACCGCAACACGGAGATTGCGATGTCCCGCAGCGCCGGCCCGAACTCCGTTTCGAGCGGGGCCAAAGTGCTTGTCCTTGGACGGCATGGTTATGAAACGGCCGTGGAGGGGAAGAATGGTTTCGTATGCCTGGTGGGACGATCATGGGACTTGCCGAAAAACAATCCGGCTTTTTGGGACCCAAAGATACACGGCCCGATCTGCCTTAGCGCTCCCGCTGTGCGGTCTTTTCTTCCGATCTATCTCAAGAAGACCGAGCTGGCGATTGCCGGACGTTCGAACCTTCAGATAGAGGCCGCTGTAATAGACGGCATCGCGGAAGGTGAGTTGCCCACACCCGAACCCGGTTCGGTGTCCTACATGTTGTCAAAGCAAGGGTATTTGAATGCCGGCGTTAAAGGACCTTGGCTTCCGCACGTGATGTTTTTTGTCCCCGAAATCGATCCTAAAGCCTTGGGATCCGACTTGGGGGATGACGTCCCGTTGGACGCGCACGAAGAGAAAGTGGGCCGTTACACCACAATTGACGTTCCGGTAAGCAATTGGTCGGACGGAACACCATCGCCGCTCGTCGCTGGCGGTCATTAGAAGGGGTGTGCGACCGCCGATCATACTGTCTCGGCGAAGGAGGTCACCTCAATCGATAATCGATCTCCTTGTCGCATGCGGAAATGATTGACAGACCGCATGAGCAGCATGCCGGTGGCCATTTCGTACAGCACGTCGCCGAGGAGAACAAGTCGGTACGGACATCGAGCTCCTTCCCGCGGACTTGTTCCGGCGACATGTAGGCGATGGTCGCCATCGCCGTCCCGGGACTGGTGAGATGTTCTTCGGCATCAATCGTCACCGCCGTCGGCCTTGCCGCCGCTCCCGTTTTCGGCGTCACTTTCGCCAAGCCAAAGTCCAGAATCTTCGCCGCTCCGCGAGCCGTGATGAAGATATTGGCTGGCTTGATGTCGCGATGAATGATGCCTTTCGCATTTGCAGCGTCGAGCGCGTCGGCGATCTCAATCGCAAGAGGCAGCAAGACTTCTGACTCCATGGGACGTTTGCAGCAAGTAGAAACTCACTGGCAATTCATTGGCCGATTACGCACTGGATGCAGTAATATCCGAGAATGCCCTCACCTTCCTTGCCCATCGAACGCCCGGTCCCACAACAGCAGCG
>Ga0210406_10008663_pt1 | contig 10176 bp, 8 predicted proteins | sample IncBWC30MmetaG_FD_155454 | JGI IMG/M metagenome (GOLD analysis project Ga0210406, IMG submission 155454) | Forest soil microbial communities from Barre Woods Harvard Forest LTER site, Petersham, Massachusetts, United States - Inc-BW-C-30-M | ecosystem: Environmental > Terrestrial > Soil >... | reverse complement strand
GTTGCCGACCTGGAAGAACTGGCCGATGGGTTCGCCATGGTCACCGGCGACACCGGGGGCAAAATACTGCGGGGCCTTGATTCCTCCCGAGGCCGTTTCTATAGGAAGTCCCGGAATGGAGATCGGTGCGCCGGGACGGCCCGGATTGGCGTCGAGCACCTGGTCATGGACGATGATGCTCTGCGCGGGATCCGGTGTGAGTGACGACGGCTCGGAAGCTACAACCGTAACGGCCTGTACGGAAGAAGCAATCTGCTGGAATTGCAAGTCAATGTTCGCGGACTTGCCGGAGCCGACGGCAACCTTGGAGATTACCGTCAGGAAGGCCGTCGCTTCGGCGCTCAGTTGATATTGGCCGGGGTCTATTCCGTCGAGGACGAAGCTGCCTTGCGCATCGGTAGTAGCCTGGCGAACCATGGCGCCTGCGGCATTGGTCAGCGTAACTTGAGCGGCCGCGACGGTTGCACCCTTGGGATCAAAAAGGTTGCCGGAAACTCGACCTGCTTCAGCACCCGAGACATGGCCGCAGGCCAGCACAAGCAGACCTAGCACCCAAACGGCTAAGCGGCCGCGATCCAGACGGGTTGAACAAAGTGGGTACATGCAGAATCTCGGAAGGGAGCGCCGCGTAAAACTTTACTGCTACCGGCCGCGCTTCCCGAATCTGTGACGTCGAAGTCTGCTACATGACTGTACGTTGGGGCCGGCGGAACCGGATTTCAAAGCAGCTACTTTTAACCACGCTGAGATATAGTGTCGACACTCGCGGGAAACAGCGTAGAACAGACCCGCTGCGTTCGGAGATCGAATGCTTGCGATGGGCGCCCCAGACATTAACCGGGCAGTGACGACTCGCGGCCGTAGTTCGTGGCTTCACTGCGGGCTCATTGTTGTATTGGTGCTACTGGCCACCGCCGTTGCGAGCGCGCAGCCGCATGGCAAAAACTCTCCCGGGAAGCTACTGATCGCGTCCGACATTCACTTCAACCCCATGGCAGATCCCACGCTGGTGGCTGAACTCGCGGCGGCCGAACCTACGCAATGGGAAGCGATCCTGCAACGCTCCAAGCTGATTACGTTCAGTCCGTACGGTCACGACCCCAACTGGTGGCTGGTGCGCTCGGTGTTCGACGCGATGGCGCGGACCGTGCCTTACCCGGCGCCGGTGCTGTTCAACGGCGACATGCTGGCGCACAGCTTTCCCAAGACGTTCAAGGGAATCACGCACGACCTCGATTCCGAACACTATCGCGCCTTCGTTCTCAAGACGTTCGATTTCATGGCGCTGGAACTGCGCAAGAGGTTTCCGGGCGCCAAGACCCTGGTGACGCCCGGCAACAACGACGAAGAGTGTGGCGATTACAGCATCGCCGAAAACGGCGTGTTCCTGAGCGACACTGCCGACCGGACGCGCGCACTCGCCTGGGAGGACGAGCAGTTCGCGACCGCATGGAAATCACTGGGGAGCTACAACATCGAGCATCCTACGCTGCGCGGTATTCGAATTGTCTCGCTCAATACAGTCTTCTGGTCCAACAAATATCGATCTACCGACTTCAACAAGGGCTGCGCGACAGCGGAATCCACGGCAGGGAGCGCGCTGCTCGCCTGGCTGGAAACGCAACTGGCCTACGCCGAGCGGGCGCACGAGAAAGTGTGGCTCATGTTCCACATTCCACCCGGCATCGACGGCTGGGCGTCAACACATCCGAGCGGAGGCGGGAATGGGGCGAACAACGTCCCGACAAAGTCTTGTGTCGATTCGATCGTACCGATGTGGGTGCCGGCGTGGACGGCGAGTTTCGACAGTCTGCTCGGGAAATATCACGATACGGTGCTGGCCAGCTTCGCGGGCCACACTCACATGGACAATTTCATGGTGATCGGGGTTGCTGGAGTCGCAGGGCAGTTGGTACTGATTACCCCGGCTATTTCTCCTATCTATGGCCAAAACCCCGCGTATCGAGTCGTAGAGTTCCGTGGCGACGGGACACTGGCGGATCAGACCACGTATTTCCTGACAAACCTGAAGCAGGCTGGGGGCAAGCATCCCGGAAGGTGGAAGCAGGAGTACAGGTTTTCCCGGCGGTGGAAGACGCATCAACTGGACACGGCAAGCCTGACGAAGATCTACAAAAAGATTGCCAGTGAGAGCGACGCGCGTGACCTATGGTTGAAGCTGTATACGGCGTCGAGTAAGGCAGAACCGGTACCTGCCGGAGACGTGAAAGGCCTGTATTGTGCAATCTCCGCCCTCGATCCCAAGAGCTATGCCACTTGCGCTTGCGGACAACCCGACCAGCACTGACTGTGGACAGTAAAGGTCGCTGGCAGGCACGCCCTGCGGGATTAGCGGCGTGTCCGGTAGTTGGAGTAACCTCAACCCATGAAAATCCGTCCACGCCTAACGATCCTGCTAGCCTGCGCCTGCCTGTCCGGCTCCCTGGTTGCCCAGAGCACGCCTACGGCGTCGTTGCTCGTCCTCTCTAAACTGGACCACACTCTCGCCATCGTCGATCCATCCAGCTTGCAGGTCACAGGGAAAGCGCCGGTCGGCAACGATCCTCACGAGGTGATTGCTTCGGCCGACGGGACGACGGCGTACGTTTCGAATTATGGTTCCGGTGCCTTCAACACGCTCGCCGTGATTGACCTGGTCGCGGCGAAGGCGCTTCCCTCAGTCGACCTCGGCGCGCTGCGCGGCCCGCACGGGCTAACTTTCGTCGGAGGCAAGACCTGGTTCACCGCCGAGGCGGCTAAGGCCATCGGGCGCTACGATCCCGCTACGAAGACAGTCGACTTGATCCTTGGCACTGGGCAAAATCGCACGCATATGATCTACGTCTCAGACGACGAAAAGCTCATCCTGACGACCAATGTCAGTTCGGGGACGGTTAGCATCATCGAACAGAAGGCGGTCAGCATGCCTGCCGGGCCACGTCCCCCGGGAATGCCGCCTCCGCCGGGCGGACCTGGCTCACCCTCTTCTCGCACCAATTGGGATGAGACCGTGGTTCGCGTGGGCAACGGTCCCGAGGGTTTCGACGTTTCGCCCGACCGCAAAGAAGCGTGGGTCGCGAACGCGCAGGATGGGACGATCTCCGTAATCGATCTGCCCAATAAGGAAGTTGTCCAGACGCTCGCCTCCGGCGTTCGCGGCGCCAACCGGCTCAAGTTCACGCCAGACGGTAAGCACGTCCTGGTCTCGACCCTGGGTGGCCCGGACCTGGTCATTCTCGACGCAAGCACACGCGGGGTAATCAAGCGTGTCCCGATTGGCCACGGAGCGGCCGGCATCGAGATACAGCCCGACAGCGCCCGCGCGTTCGTTGCATGTACGCCCGACAATTACGTCGCGGTCCTTGACCTCAAGTCGTTGGCCGTGGCGGGGCACATCCAGGCCGGGGGGCAGCCGGATGGGCTGGCTTGGGCGGTGCGTCGGTAACTCGGCCCAGAGCCGACGCGCTAAGCGCATCGAAGTCTCAAGAGGCGATGCGAAATTCCAGGACACTGAATTGAGGAGCCGCCGTCGATGGTCACGATTCGTTGCAACCCCCTACTGCGTGTGCTACTTTCAGTAGTTTGGAAGAGGTGAAGCCTTGCGCACAAAGGTGCCGGCCGGGCTGAACCGCAAAGAGGCTGAGACCTACTCCCGCCTCGATCCGGAGCGGTTACCCCACCACATAGCTATCATCATGGACGGTAACGGCCGATGGGCCAAGCGCCGCCATCTGCCTCGCATTGCGGGACACCGCTCGGGCGTGGCCGCGGTGCGCTCGACTATCGAGACGGCAGCGCGCATCGGCATACCGGCGCTCACCCTCTATTCATTTTCCACGGAAAACTGGAAGCGACCGAAGGGCGAAATCACCTACCTGATGAACCTGCTGCGGCGTTACCTGATGATGGAACTGCCGACCATGATGGAGAACAACATCCGGCTACAGTACATCGGGCGCCAGCACGAGTTGCCGCAGGAAGTACAGGAACGGATGGCGTGGGCCCGTGAATCGACTGAGAAGAACACGGGCATGGTGCTGACGCTGGCGCTCAATTACAGCTCGCGCACGGAGTTGGTGGACTGCTTCAACGCTCTGGCCAGGGAAGCCTCGCGTAACGGCGGCCTCGATCACCTGTGCGCCGACGAAAACGGCATCGCGCGGCACCTTTACACCCGGGGACTGCCTGAGCTCGATCTGCTTATCCGCACCAGCGGAGAGATGCGGCTCAGCAATTTTCTGCTGTGGCAGGCGGCTTACGCCGAGATTTTCGTCACGGACACGCTGTGGCCGGATTTTCGCGGTAGCGAATTGCTGGAGGCGATCGAGGCTTTCCAGAAGCGAGAGCGCCGTTTTGGCGGCCTCGTTGGCGACGGACACTCCTCGTGAAGCGGGTCCTGACCGCGGTCATCCTGATTCCTATTGTCGTGATCGCGCTGTTCAAGGCGCCGCTTTGGCTGTTCACGCTCCTTGTGTTCGGAGTGGCGGTGCTGGCTGCCCATGAGTACTTCGGGATCGTGAAGGCACAGGGATACCAGCCATTGGTTGTGACCGGCTACATCTTGGTCGGCTTGTCGGTGGCGGCGCTGTATACGTTCGCGACGGTCTCCACCAGGCAGCCCACTGAAACAGAGCTCAAGGGACAGGCCCTCTACTGGATCGCTTACTTTTGGGGTATCCCGGCGATTACGTTTCTCTCTCCTCTCGTCCTTCTTTTGCTGAGCTTGACCCGCGAGCCGCTCTCAAAGGCGCTGCCGGACGCTGCGGTGTCGTACCTTTGTCTGCCGTACGTGGCATTCACGCTGGGCATCTTAATTCTGTTGCGCAGCTATCCGAACGGCGCACTCTACCTGCTCTATCTCATGTTGCTGGTGTGGTGCGGCGACATCGCGGCCTACTACGTTGGGCGCAGGATGGGAAAGAACAAGCTGGCGCCTCGTATCAGCCCGGGAAAAACATGGGAGGGCGCAGTCGCGTCCGTGCTCGCAGCGGTCATTATTGGAGCGTTGTTGTTCCACTTCATCAATTCGGTTGCGGAACTCTTGCAACGGCTGGGTCTATTCACTCCTGCAGCCCATGCGATCATCTGGCCGCCACCAACATCGCCCTGGGCATTCCAAATGGCACCGCTCTGGTTCATCGCGCTCTATGCGGCGAGCGTGAATGTGGTGGCGCAGTTTGGCGATCTGGTCGAGTCGGCTCTGAAGCGTGGGGCAGGAGTAAAGGATTCTGGAACGCTTCTTCCTGGTCATGGCGGCGTACTCGACCGCATTGACGCCCTGCTCTTCGCGTTGCCGGTGGGATTGATTTTCTACATCGCAGGCATGAGCCAGTATTTTTCGGTCACCGTCGCGCGGTGACGGGTTACCATATCTCCAAACCTTCATGAAACGCATCGCCATACTCGGCTCCACGGGCTCCATCGGCAAGAGCACGCTGAAAATCGTCGAGGCCTTTCCCGAGCGCTTCTCGGTAGTCAGCCTCGCCGCCGGAGGAAACGTTGATCTGGCCTTCGAGCAGGCGCGGCGGTGGCGTCCCAATATTGTCTCCATGGCGTCGGCTGAATCGGCCGACCATCTCCAGAGCAAGCTGAAAAAAGTCGGCCTGAGCCAGACCATCGAGGTCGTGTACGGATCGCCCGGCACAGTGAAAGTCGCCACGCATCCCCATGCCGACTTTGTGGTCAGCGCCATCGTTGGCGTTGCCGGACTGGAAGCAACCTACGAAGCGGTTAAGGCAGGCAAGACGGTCGGGGTCGCGAATAAAGAGTGCCTGGTCACGGCGGGTGACCTGATCGTCACCGAGGCGCACAGGCAGGGCAAACCCTTGCTGCCGATTGACAGTGAACACAACGCCATCCATCAGTGCTTCCGCGGAGGGCGTCGCGACGAAGTACATCGCATCTGGCTTACAGCTTCTGGCGGACCCTTCCTGCATACGCCTCGCCGTCAGTTTGCCCACATTACGGTAGAGCAGGCGCTGAATCACCCGACGTGGAAGATGGGAAAGCGAATCACCATCGACTCAGCCACACTGATGAATAAAGGTTTCGAGGTGATTGAAGCCTGCCGCCTGTTCGACATGCCGGCAAGCCAGGTGAGCGTTTTGGTGCATCCCCAGAGCACGATCCACTCGATGGTTGAGTTCGTGGACGGCAGCCTGCTGGCGCAGCTCTCGGTGACCGACATGCAGCTTCCGATTCTGTATGCACTGACCTATCCCGAGCGGATTCAGTCAGATCTACGGTTTCCGGTCTCCGAGCTCCGGCAACTGGATTTCAGCCCTCCGGATTTGGACAAATTCCCCTGCTTACGTTTGGCCTACGAGGCAGTCGAAGCTGGAGGAGCAAAGACGATTGCCCTGAATGCTGCCGACGAAGTGGCGGTGGCCGCTTTTCTCGATGGCAGCCTTGGATTTGAGGACATTCCGTCTACAATAGAAGCAGTACTTCGTGAAACGCCGGCCCACATACCCGAATCTATAGAACAGGTCCTGGATTGGGACGCCGACGCGCGTCGCCGGGCGCGGAATCGCATCCGGGTTTCGGGTCGTGAAAGTGATACCGCCACAGCGCATCCAGCCGGCAAGCACGAATAGTTCCCCCGAGTAAAAGAGGTCTATGAATTCGTTTCTAATTGCGGTAGCTTCCATGGCCGTGGTGCTGGGAATCATGATCCTGGTCCACGAGTTCGGCCATTATGCTGCGGCCAAGCTGTTTGGCGTCAGGGTTGATGTCTTTTCCATCGGGTTCGGCAAGCGACTGGTGGGCTTCCGCAAAGGCGACACCGACTACCGGGTCAGCGCCCTGCCCCTGGGCGGCTACGTCAAGATGGCGGGCGAGAATCCGCTGGAATCGCATAGCGGGGCACCTGACGAATTCGTTTCGCATCCGCGCTGGCAGCGATTCGTCATCGCGATCGCCGGGCCGGCCATGAACATCCTGCTGGCCATCGGGCTCCTGACCGCCGTAAACATGGTGCATTATGAGCACCCGGTGTACCTCGACCAGCCCGCCGTTATTGGCTGGGTAATGGAGAATTCCCCCGCCGAGAAGGCGGGTGTCCAGGCGGGCGACCGTATCGTCCGCATCGACGGCACGCAGAACCCCACATGGGAAGACGTACTGCTGAAGACCGCGATCCAGGGCAATAAGCCGTTGGATCTGGCCGTCCAACGCGGCAACCAGACCTTGGAAAAGCAGATCGCGCCCTCGGGGAACGGCTCCGACCCCGAGCAGATACGCAATATCGGATGGGTGCAGGACGAGCCCATCGTCGTGACCCAGATGGAAGCGAAGATGCCGGCGGCCAAAGCCGGTATGCACATCGGCGACCAGATCGTCGCGATCAATGGCGTGCCCATGCGCTCGCTCTTCTCCGTAATCCGCTTCCTGCAGAAGAATGGCGAACAGTCGGTGGAAATCACTGCGCTGCGCAATGGTCAGGAGCTGAAGTTCACCGCCACGCCGGTCATGACTGAGGACAACGGACAGAAGCGCTACCGCCTGGGCTTCCAGTCGGAGCCAGTGCGGGTAGATAAGCTCCCGTTCACGCAGGCATTGAACCGCTCGATCGACGAGAACAAAAAATACTCCCTGTTGATCGTCGACTTGGTGCGAAAGATGGTGCGCAACGAGACCTCAATCAAGCAGATGGAGGGCCCGATCGGCATCGCGCGCGCTTCAGGCCAGGCCGCCAGCCAGCCCGGATGGACGCCGTTGCTGAGCCTGATGGCCGGTATCAGCCTGAACCTTGGCATCTTCAACCTGCTGCCAATACCGATTCTCGACGGCGGAATGATCCTGATGCTGGCGATTGAAGGCCTCATCCGCAGGGACATCAGCGTGCGCATCAAGGAGCGGATCTATCAGACGGCGTTTGTCTTCCTGGTACTGTTCGCTGCGGTCGTCATCTATAACGACATCATGAAGGCGGTACCGGGATTGGCACAGCGCCTGCCATAAACAAGTAACATGGGTGAAGTTTACGACGGGGCGCCTAGTGCGCCCCGTTTGTATCGGTCAGGAGATTACCCGAGCCGGGGCCGCCAGGCGCGGTCCGCACTCTTTCCATAGCTTCTCCCAATTCCAAAGCCCGTACGCTGCCTCTTTCGGCAACGGGAATCCCATCTGATGCGCAAGCATGCACACCTGCCCGCGGTGGTGGGCTTCGTGAGAAAGCATGTAGCACAGCATCTCTACCCCAACCGGCCAAGGCCGAGCCCAGCCGTCTCTGTGAAACTTCTCGACACGGCCACCGCCGCCGAGCGCTTCAGCCAGCATTTCTGCGCAGCGAGCAGCACTCTCGGTCAATGCCGCACAAGCCTGCTGCGGTGTGCAATGCGCGCGGTTGAGCCGCCGCGGCACCTTCAGGTGCGGAGCCGTAAGCCTGACCCACTTGGCGCGGACGTTGTGCATGTGCGTGAAGATCGCCGCAATGGTGCGGGCTCTGCCCGGTGGTTTGGCAGTCCAGGCGGCAGGGTCAAGATGCTCGATGACCATCTGGTTCATGCGATCGCTGGCGGCAAAGATCTTGACTGCGGCTCGGCCGAGTTGGGTGTGAACCCTTTGTTGACGCGCGGCCACGGCTCCCTACTCCTTGGACCACATCCTAACTGGAAAAACGCTTCCCAATTTCCAGCTCAGCCGGGAACAGACCGCTCACCGACCCAACGAGAAAGGCTCCCCGCGGGGAGCCTTTGACTGCCTCAAGAGGAACTACTGCAAGCTCGATGAGCTAGGTGAGCTCGACGAGCCGTCATTGCGCTTCAGCGTCGGACGCTCATCGTCGTTCTGGGTTCCCGTACCAGTACCGTTGTTGGTCGGGTTGTCGGCGGTGCTGCGCCGCAGTGTCGGACGGTCGGCGTTGCTCTTGTCGTTCTGCAGCTTGTGCTTGTTCTCGATGGAGGCGAGGCGGGCCTTCACCTGATCGAATTCCGAGGTGTTCAGCACGTACTCTTCACGGGGGGGCAGGACCGTAGCCATCTCCTGCTGAGCATGAGTCACGCGGTCGGGCGTCATGGGATGAGAAGAAAACGCCTTGGCCAGCGTACCGGGCTTTTTCTTTTCCTGGGCCTCGATCTTCTCGAAGAACGAGATGAACGACTGCGGATCGTAGCCGGTCTTGTACATGTACTCCATGCCCAGGAAGTCGGCCTCACTCTCGAAGTTGCGGGAGAACTTCATGAACGTCAACGGCACGCCGACGCCCATTGCGACCTGCGTCGCCTCGTACACCGCCCAGCCACCGGGCACGAAAATCAGGGGAATGCTGGCGAGGTTGACGATGTTGCTGCGCGTTTGTTCGCGGGCCACATGGCAGGCGGCGACGTGGGCGATCTCGTGCGCCATCACGCCCGCCAGTTCAGCTTCGTTATCGGCGGCGAGAATCAGGCCTGAGTTGACATAGAAGAATCCGCCCGGCAACGCGAAGGCATTGATCTCGTCCGTATCGATGACCTTGATCGTGAACGGTACCTTGGAGTCGGAATTTCGCACCAGGTTTTGGCCTACGCGATTCACGTATTCAATGACCACGGGGTCGGTAATCAATTTCGCTGCGTGCTCAATCTGCTGCGAATACTGCTGTCCCATCGCGACTTGCTTGTCGAGCGAGTACCAGTTCCCTGCTCCGCGCCCGCAACCCACGTTGCGGTTGCCGATGGAATCAATGGCGCTGAGGGTCTCGGTGCTGGGAGCGTTCTTGTCAGGCTTAGTGTTAGCCGGAGCGGGAGCATCCTGGGCGACCGAAGGCGCGCTCTGTGCCGGATCAGGCACACTCGGAGCCTGCGCAGACGTTCCCGCAGCCTGGCCGGAACTTTGCGTCGGGTAACCCTGAGCCAACGCCGGAAGCGTTGCAACCAGCGTCAATCCGAGGCCCAACAAGCCAATTTTCAACAACCTAGAACGCATGATGGACACCTTTGCCGAGGCCGCGCCTGCGCCGTGAAGACAGGTACCTACGTCTCGATCTTCCTGTGGTTGTACGAACACGAATCGATCCGCTTTGTTTCCACCCAACCGTATTCTACGCCTCTCGACCACTAGTTCAACGCCCGAGTCATGGGATTTACCTGCTCATTGTGATTTCCGCTTGCGACCGACGGAAGTTCCCTTTTTGCACGGATCCTTGGCGATCGCACCTAATGCCATAATCGGCTGAAAACAAGGCGGTCCTTC
>Ga0210406_10008662_pt1 | contig 10177 bp, 8 predicted proteins | sample IncBWC30MmetaG_FD_155454 | JGI IMG/M metagenome (GOLD analysis project Ga0210406, IMG submission 155454) | Forest soil microbial communities from Barre Woods Harvard Forest LTER site, Petersham, Massachusetts, United States - Inc-BW-C-30-M | ecosystem: Environmental > Terrestrial > Soil >... | reverse complement strand
TGCGGGCTGGGTTACAGGGGATGACGTCGCACGGGACCTATGCGCCATTCTCGGTGGCGATTCGAGCGAGTGGGGCGGAGTTGGTGCTTGTGCCGCAGCGGCACTTTGCATTTGATCTCCAAGCGATGGCGAAAGCAATTACGCCGAAGACGGGCGTGATTTATCTGGCGAATCCGAACAATCCTACGGGGACGGCCTTTGGGGCGGAAGAGTTGGACGAGTTTCTGGAGGGCGTGCCGGACGGAGTCCTGGTGGTGCTTGACGAAGCGTACATTCACTACGCGCCGAGCTTGAACCGTCGTAGGTCGGAAGAAATTTATCGCCAAAGGAGGAATCTGTTGATCCTCCGGACTTTTTCCAAGGTCTACGGGCTGGCGGGAATGCGCATCGGCTTTGCGATCGGGCGGGCGGAGCTGCTATCGGCGATGAACAAGCTGAAGACGCCGTTTAACACTTCGGGCGTGGCCCAGGCGGGAGCCTTGGCGGCGCTGGATGACCGAGAACACGTCACGCGGTGCATCGCCACGAATGCGATCGAGAGGAAAAGATTAAGCGAGGGATTGAGCGGGTTGGGACTGCAGCCGGTGCCTAGCGAGACGAATTTTATTTTTATGGACGTAGGGCCGGAAGCGAAAGAGATCTGCGATCAGCTGCTGCAGCTCGGGGTCATTGTGCGACCTCTGGGATGGATGGGATTTCCTGAGGCCATTCGTATTTCGATTGGCACCGCGGAAGAAAACGACAAGTGCCTGGCGGCGATGGCGGAAATATTGACGAAGCGCGCGGGGAAAGGCGAGTTGGCGGCGCGATGAGAATGCTGCTGCCGGATGGCCTGAACGCCGCTCCTGATCCGATTCTGGAGATCCTGAAAAAATACAAGACGATTGCTGTCGTGGGATTGTCTTCGAACCCGGCGCGGGCGAGCTATGAAGTGACGCAGTACATGCGGGGAGCGAAATATAAAATAGTCCCCGTGAATCCGAACGAGACGGAGGTGCTCGGCGAGAAGAGTTACGCGCGGCTCGAGGATGTTCCGGAAAAGATTGAGATTGTGAATGTGTTTCGGCGTTCGGAAGATGTGCCTCCGGTAGTGGAGGGCGCAATAAAGATTGGCGCCAGGGTGGTGTGGATGCAGTTGGGGATTGAGAATGCTGCTGCGGCCGAACGGGCGCGGGCGGCGGGATTGATCGTGGTTGAAGATGCTTGTGTTTTGGTGGAGCATCGGAGGCGGGTGAAGCAGTTGGGATGAGGCGGATCTTCCGAGGAACGCGTGCCCCGCGCGGCGGCACACATCGCCAAGAACGGGCGCGGCGTGGTGCCGATAGAAAGAATCACCGCGGGAGAGGGAAGACCACCAGATTGCGTTTGCCGGGGAGGACTACCGCCAGGAAGCGGCCGTCGGGCGAGATATTGAACTCGCGAATCGCGATGCCGCGGAGGATCGGTTGCGGCGTGGGTGTTAGGATGGGCATGTCTTTGCTGGATTTTTGCGCGGGAAGTTCGGGAATGGTTATCCATACGAGGTCCCCGGACTTTCGTTCGACGGCGCGTTTCAGCATGATGCGACTTTCGTCGGGGGACCAATGGAAGACGCCGAGGCCCACGCGGAGGCGCACGAAGTGATCCGGTGCGGCAAGGTCGCGGACCTCCAAAACTTCTCTGTCGATAAAATAAGCCACTTTTTTGCCGCTAGGGGAAACGGAGAGGCCGCCGGCGTAGCCATCGAGCGTGGCAACTTCCTTGTCGTCCTGTGCGAGGAGTTCAAGGCGCTGGAGGCGCGGCGGTCCGGATTGCGCGCGGTCTTGTTCGACGGCGATGGCGGCGTTTGTGCGCAGGATGCGATCGGAGTCGATGAAGGTGCGGCCTTCGAAGGCGGGACCTGCCGGGCCGCTGGAGATATTGGTGTAGCGGAAAGAGAAGAGCATACGCGGCTTGATCTCTTCGTTGAAGTAGACAATGGTCGCATTATCCTGTAGCCATGTGGCGTTGAAGCAGTCCTTGATGAGGCTTTCGCCTTTGCCGAGGCGGATTTCCTTGCCGCTGTCTTCGAATCCGAGGGTCTGGAAGGAGTCTTCGGTGCGGCCTTCGTCCACAACGCTGGTGGTGAAAAGCTGGGCGAGAATGAGGCGGCCGTTGGGAGACCAGTGGAAGGCGTCGACGGCGTAGGAAAAGAGTTCTTCGCCGCGGTTGAACTTGTCTCCCTGGAGAAGACGGCGGCGCTTGCCGTTGGTTTCCTGAAGCCAGATGTCGTCGTGCTGGAGATCGTATTTCTTGGTTTTGATGTTGCGGCGGACGGAATAGGCGATGCGACCGTCGGGAGCGAAGCTGAAGGCGGTGATTTCTTCGTCGATATTTTGGAGGGGTTTTTCGAGATCCTGGGCGCGCGCTTGCGGAACAGCGCAACAACTGAGCATAAAAAGAAACACAGAGCAGAGACGCAGAAGACGGGCGATTTGGCGTGGCGAGCGGAAAAGAATCATGGCTACGGGCGTGCCTGCGACGGGGGTTGAAACCCGGGGTGCGGGCCGGTGAATTCGGAGCAGCAGGGTTTTTCGACGGGAGTGAATTCCATGAATTCGACGCGGGTTAGGTCAGCGTCATAGAGGTTGAGCTGCCATTTGCCGTCGCGGCCGATTTTGGGAGCTTCGCCGGGCTTGACGCCGGCTTTCGCGACTTCGTCGTTGATGGCGTGAATGTCGGGAACGCCGAGAGAGATGTGGTTCATTATGCCGAGGGTGTGTTTATTGGAGTTGGGAGAGATGTTGAGCATGTACTCGACCCAGTCGGTGCCGTCGGGGACTTGCATGGCGACCCAGCTGGTTTCATCGTCTTTCATGCCGCCGTGCCAGTAGGGGCGGAAGCCGAGGATATCTTTGTAGAAATGATCGGTGGCGGCGCGATCTCTTACGACAAAGCCTGCATGAATGATTCGAACTGGATTGGACGGATTTGAGGGAGGGAGGCCGGCCTTTAGATCCTCCGCATTGGCTAGGTGGTAGGAGTCCGTGATCGAAATGTGATGGCCTTCGGGGTCCTGAAGCAACAGGCTGATGAGCTCTCCGCCGTGCTTCATCTTTCGCTCGTCAAAGTAGACTTTGTTTGCATGGAGGTAGTTCTTGAAAGCCTCCATGTCGTCCGTCAAAAGAGACACGTCAGCGAGAAGGTCCGCGGGGGCAGGAGCGGACACTTTTTCGAGATGAATGCGCTGGCCACTCGGGAGAAACAAGAATTGGGGAGATCCTGGGTGGCAATATTCGCAAGAGTGATCCGGATCGATGAGTTTTAGATAGAACTTGCGCGCTTCGGTTACATCCGAGACAAGAATGGTGACGCCCCCGATTCCAAGGATGCGGGCCCGTCTCGGCGGCTTCCGCTTGGCCATGGCGGGAAAGCAGAGGAACAAACTCACGAGCAGCAGCGCAATCTTTTTCATGCAATCACCCCGAGGATTTGAAGCCCACCAAGTTCATTGGATGCCGGAAGGATTTTGACATGAGGCGGGATTGTTTGGGAAATGTCTCACCGCTGTGGCCCAGGGTGCGGGCCGGTGTACTCGGAGCAGCAGGGTGTTTGAACGGGCTTGAATTCCATGAATTCGATGCGCGTGTCGTCGGGGGCGAAGACGTTGAGCTGCCATTTGCCGTCACGGCCAATTTTGGGCTCTTCCGTGAGCGTTACACCATTCTCTAAGAGTTGCTTTTGGATGGCCCGGATATCAGGAACTCCCAATGCGAAATGGTTCTTGACGCCCAGCGTGTGCTGATCTGCTTCATTGGGGACATTCATCATGTACTCGATCCAGTCGGCACCGTCGGGGACTTGCATGTCCACCCAGTCGGTTTGATCCTCGTTCCGCCCACCTTGCCAGTAGAGCCGAAAGCCGAGAACGTCTTTGTAGAATCGGTCTTCGGCGGCGCGGTCGTGTACGACGAAGCCTGCGTGGATAAGGCGCAAAGGGATAGACGTGAGGACGGGGTAGGCGAGGTCCTGCGGGGGCCGCTTAAATGCTGTAAAACCGATTCGATGCCCCTCCGGATCAAGAACTACGAGATGGTGGTCGCGCGGGTCCTCATTTTGCTCGATGGAGAGATTGTTGTTTGTCAGGTATTCCTTCACTTCTTTGAGGGTGTTAGTGGTGGCGAAGACGATCTCGTAGAGGAGGTTTGACGGCGGGAGTGCGGGCGGCGATTTGAGCGTTAGTCCCTGCAGTAAACCATGATCAAAGGTCAACCCTATGAACAGACCCGGTCGAGGAAACAATGGCTCGCACCAGGAGCAGTGGTCGGGAGGCCGCAGGAGCTGCCGGTAGAAGCGGCTGGTTTCCCGGAGGTCTGTGGAATAGAAAACGACCGTGGAAATGCCCACGATTCGAGGCCCTGGATGGCCTTCATCGGCAGTTCCGGGCATGCACAAGAACAAAGCAAATAACGAAAATCCGATTCGCTTCATACGCACCTCATGGTGTTGATCCGGATCGAGATGTTAGCTTGCGAATTTCGTCCAGGCGAGCGCGAAGGCGCTGCTCGAAGCCCTGGTCGGTAGGCTTGTAGTAGGTGCGGCTGGCGAGATTGTCGGGGAGGCAGGTCATGTCGGTGACTTTTTCTTCGAAATTGTGCGCGTACTTGTAGCCTTCGCCATAGCCGACGCTTTTCATCAGGCCGGTGACGGCGTTGCGCAGGTGCAGGGGAACGGGATCGGCTTCGGTTTTGTGCACGTCTTCGATGACTTCGCCATAGGCGGTGTAAACGGCATTGGATTTTGGCGCGAGCGCGAGATAAACGGCAGCTTGGGCGAGCGCGAGGTGCCCCTCGGGAGCGCCGAGAAAATCGAACGCATCTTTTGCGGCGAGAGTGACGGCCAACGCGCCGGGTTCGGCGAGGCCGATGTCTTCGCTGGCCATGCGGACCATGCGCCGGGCGAGATACAGCGGGTCTTCGCCGGATTCGAGCATGCGCGCGAGCCAGTAGAGCGCGGCGTCGGGATCGGAATTGCGCACGGATTTGTGCAGCGCGGAGATGAGGTTGTAGTGCTCCTCGCCGGCTTTGTCGTAGCGGAGGAGTTTGCGCTGGAGGACGTCTTCGAGGAGTTCCCGGGTAATGGTGCGTGCGCCGGAGGCGCTGCGTTTGGCGCTGCGAGCGGCGAGGTCTAGCGTGTTGTAGGCGGAACGGGCATCGCCGTTGGCGAAGGAAGCGATGCGAAAGAGCACGTCGTCGCTGGCTTCGATATTCTCGTTGCCAAGACCGCGCTCTTTGTCGGCCAGGGCGCGACGAAGCAAGTCAACGATTTGTGGCGTAGTGAGTGGGTCGAGGACGTAGACCTTGGTGCGGGAGAGAAGTGGCGAGATGACTTCGAACGACGGATTCTCGGTGGTGGCGCCGATAAAGGTGATGTGGCCGGCTTCGACGTAGGGGAGAAAAGCATCCTGCTGCGCTTTGTTGAAGCGATGGACTTCGTCGACGAAGACGATGGTGCGCTGGCCCCCGTGGGATTTGCGTTCCGCGGCGGCCATGACCTCCTTGATTTCCTTGATGCCAGCCAGGACGGCGCTGAAGGCAACAAATTCCGAGCGCGTGAGACGCGCAACCAGGCGCGCCAGGGTGGTTTTGCCGCAGCCGGGCGGACCCCATAAAAGCATGGAGGTGATTTCGTCAGTTTCGACTTGCTGGCGGAGCGGTTTGCCGGGGCCGAGGAGTTTTTCCTGGCCGATGAATTCATCTAGGGTGCGAGGGCGCATGCGCTCGGCAAGCGGCTGGTGCGCGGAGTCTTCAAAGGCGGATTGTGGCAATTTGGAGAAAAGACTCACGATTTTGCCCCGCTCTTATCTGCTAAAGAGTTTCGCTGGCGGGCGGCCTCGTAAAAAAGGACCGCGGCCGCGGCCGCGGCGTTGAGCGATTCGATACCGCTGGCCATTGGGATGCGGATACGGGCATCGGCGCTGCGTTCGACTTCTTCGGGGAGGCCTGCGCCTTCGTTGCCGACGAGAAGGGCGACGGGCTCACACCAGTCGACTTTCCAGGGTGAAAGCACACATGCTTCGCCATCGTGCGGTTCACGGCCACTAGACGCGAGTGTGCGAACGTTGGCGATCTTAAGCTGCGTGAGAAGAATGGGTAGCGACATTCCGGGGAGAATAGGGAGATGGAGAGCGGCACCAGCGGAGGCCCGCAGTGCCTTCGGCGAAAAGGGGCTGGCGGTGCCGGATTGGCCGGAAGCGGCAGTCGCCGCACCCGTTGCGCCGAAGGCCGCGGCGGTCCGCAGGATGGTGCCGACATTGCCGGGGTCTTGGACGCCCGCTAGGACTACCAGAAGGGGAGCGCAGGCGGAAGTGGCCGCGTGAAGCAATTCATCGAACGTGGTTACGCGCGGGTGAACCAGTGCGGCGACGCCTTGCGGATGCTCGGTGTCCGCCAGCCCTTCGAAGAGGCGGTCGGTCGTGCGCAAGGATGGGAAAGCCATTTCCGGCCTGCCGATGAGAGGCGCGAGACGTTCGTGGTGGCGTTCGCCGGATTCGCTGAACAGTACGGCTTCGATGCGGCAGCCGGAGCGAAGCGCTTCTTCGACTAGGCGGACGCCTTCGACGCCCACGGATCCGGACTCCGTGGGCAGACCGCCGCGCAGCGCCATGCGAAAGTCTTTGAGCCAGCGATTGTCGCGGCTGGTCAGGACCCCGGGCGCGGCTGCGGGTACAGCGTTGCGAGCGGGCTTGCCCGGAGTGGCCATCAAGGGGAGCGTAGCAAATTTCGGGGGCGAGAGGCCAACCGCTGCTGGCGAAAAACGGCCAGCCCTTGGAAGGCTGGCGCTACGCCGGGTTTGCGGAGGCCGCCGAGGTAGCGTGTTGCGGCTCGGGCGAAGCCAGACGCGCGCGAATTTTCGCCAGCAGTTCGAACGAGCGGAGGCGAGCGCAGTGATCGAAGATGTGCGCGGTGGTGATGATTTCGTCGGGTTGCGTCACGTCCAGGAAGCTGAGCAAGCGGCGCTCAGCGGTTTCGGGAGAGCCGACAACAGAGCACAGAAGCGTCTGGCTGGCGGAGGCCTTCTCCGCGGGCGACCAGTAGGAATCGATGTCGTCGATGGGCGGCGGAATTTGCGCGGGAGTGCCGCGCCGAAGATTTGTGAAGGCTTGCTGGACGGAACTGAAAAGATAGCGCGCTTGGGCGTCCGTTTCGGCGACGATGGCGTTGAGGCCCAGCATGATGTAGGGGCGATCGAGTTGACGAGATGGCTTGAACTGCGCGCGATAGAGCTGTAGCGCCCGCATCATATCGGCGGGCGCGAAATGCGAGGCGAACGCAAACGGAAGGCCGAGCTCGGCAGCAAGTTGCGCGCTGAAGAGGCTCGAGCCGAGCAGCCAGATGGGTACCCGTAAGCCTGTGCCAGGAACGGCTCGAATTCTTTGATTTGGCGAGGCCGGCTCGAAATAGGATTGCAACTCCTCGACGTCTTGCGGAAAGTTGTCGGAGGCAGAAGCTATATTGCGGCGAAGGGCGTGCGCGGTGGGCTGGTCGGTTCCGGGAGCGCGCCCGAGTCCGAGATCGATGCGGTCTGGATAGAGCGAGGCCAGCGTGCCGAACTGCTCCGCGATGACCAGCGGGGAATGGTTTGGCAGCATGATGCCGCCGGAGCCGACGCGGATTGTTTTGGTACCGCCGGCGACGTGGCCGATGACGACGGACGTCGCAGCGCTGGCGATGCCGGGCATGTTGTGATGTTCGGCCAGCCAAAAACGATGGTAGCCCCAGACTTCGGCGTGCTGTGCGAGATCGCGAGAGTTGCGCAGCGCATCCGCCGCAGTTGCCCCTTGCGGTACGGGCGAGAGATCAAGAATGGAGAAGGGTATCACGTCTAGTTGGATGCCCTGTCGAGGGGTCAAGTTACGGCTGGGAATCTTGACACGCGTGCGGGGCGCGGACAGTGCCGAAGCACGTTTTGAGGCGCTCAAGCGACCTTCCCGGCAGGCTCTTATTGCATGCGCTAGAGGGGTATGGTAGCGTCCCCCAATTGAATTCAATGCGGGCGAAGCGCCAGAGGACAAGATTGCGGCTTCGCCAAAGGGCAAAGAGTTGCCGGCAGAACTGTTGCGCGTGAATGCGCAAAACCCGGAAGCGGAAGTGCTGCGCTACGCGGCTAGCTTTCTTAGCCGGGGAAGTGTCGTCGCTATCCCTACCGACACGTTTTACGGGTTGGCTGCCGATCCGTTTAATCTTGCCGCAGTCGATGAAATTTACAGAGTGAAAGGGCGCCCGGAGACGCGTGCGCTGCCTATATTGGTGCGGTCGCTAGAGCAAGCCATGCAACTCGCGCGCGAAGTGCCGCAGAATTTTTTGCGGTTGGCGCAGGAATTCTGGCCGGGAGCACTGACACTGGTCGTGGAGGCGGCGAACCGTTTGCCGCTGAAAGTGACGGCCAATACGGGAAAAGTGGCGTTGCGCTGGCCGAAGAGCGATGTGGCAAGGAGGTTGATCGACGAGTTTGACGGACCGATCACCGGGACCAGTGCGAACATCTCGGGATTTCCGTCGTGCTCTAACGCGGAACAGCTGATGAAGCAGCTCGGCGGGCGGCTGCCGCTGATTCTGGACGGTGGAGAAACTGGCGCGTTGCTGGGGTCAACCATTGTTCATGTCCATGGCGGGTCGTGGAAGATTATTCGGGAGGGTGCGATTCCCGTCGCGGAGATCGAGAAGGCGCTGAAGTAGGAAAGCCGCGTCGCTTTTATCGGACAGCCAGGAGCGTGGCGAGAAAGTCGAAGTCTCCGGTGGGGGAGAGTTGCAAATCACCCAAAGAGCGGCGATGGACGGAGACGACGTCGGTGAACCAGAGCGGTAGGTAGGGCAGATCGTCCGCAAGGATTCTCTGAACTTCGCTGCAGTGAGCCTTCCTTTTTTCGCGATCCGTTTCCATGCGAATTTGATCGACGAGCGCGTCGATACGGGGGTTGCGGTAGTGTCCGCGATTGGCGCCGTCGGGAGGGAAGCGCTTTGAGGAAAAAACGAATTCGAAGACGTCGGGATCGTTGTTGGCGCCGACCCAGCGCGAATAGGTGAGCTGGAAATTGCCTCTTGCAGCATCGGCGAGAAGCGTGGCGAGTTCTAACGGACGCAGCTCGAGGTCCACGCCGATGCGACGCCACTGCTCTTGCAGCACTGCGCCGATGAGGCGGGCTTGCTCTTCGGTGGAGGTTTTCAAGGTGAGGTGGAAACGCGTGTCGCTTTGCTGGCGAGGGAAACCCGCAGCGTCGAGAATTTTTTCGGCGCGGATGGGATCGAGCGTGTACTGCGCGACGTTTGGTTCGTAGGCCCAGTGATTGGGCGGGAGGATGCCGCTGGCGATGCGCGCTTGTCCGCCGAGCAGATAACGAATGAGCGCGTCGCGATCGGTGGCAAAGGCCAGGGCCTGCCGGACTTCGCGTTTGGCGAGAATCGGATCTTCAAGATTGAAGCCCAGATAGCCAAAATTTGTGCCTGGACGCTGTGTAACAGCAAGGCCCGACTGCCGCGCGAGCACGGGGATCATATCCGGCGAGAGGGAACTCATCTCCAGGTCAGCGGAGCCTTTCTGAAGTTCTAGAGCGCGGACGACGGCGTCAGGAACAACGCGAAAACGGAGGCGGGCGATTTGCGCGGCGCCGCGAAAGTAGTCAGGATTGCGCTCGACGATGACTTCCTCGTCTTGGGATTGCGAAACGAACCGAAATGGGCCGGAGCCGACTGGATGGCGCGAGAAATCGGGGCCGGCGTCATGCGGGACGATTCCAACGGCGGGGCGCGCGAGATTCCAGAGGAATGAGGCGTACGGCTCGCTGAGATGAAAGATGACCGTGGCGGCGTCATGAGCCTCGATGGAGGCGACCATGCGGAAAGCCCCGCGCTTGGGCGAATGCGTAGCGGGATCGAGGATGGAGTCGAAACTGGCTTTGACGTCAGCGGCGGTAAGCGGGCGGCCGTCATGGAACTGGGCGCCTGGGCGGAGATGGAAAGTGTAGGTGAGGGGGTCGGGCGTGCTCCAAGCGTCGGCAAGGTCGGCGTGGAAATTCATCTGATCATCGCGTTCCAGAAGGCTGCTGAAAAGCAGGCCATCGATTTTTTGGGATTGCGAGTCTGTGGCGAAACGCGGGTCGAGATTGGTGGGGTTGGATTCGATGAGAAAGGTTAGGGACGAGGGATCGTTATGGTTGTGA
>Ga0210406_10008661_pt1 | contig 10177 bp, 8 predicted proteins | sample IncBWC30MmetaG_FD_155454 | JGI IMG/M metagenome (GOLD analysis project Ga0210406, IMG submission 155454) | Forest soil microbial communities from Barre Woods Harvard Forest LTER site, Petersham, Massachusetts, United States - Inc-BW-C-30-M | ecosystem: Environmental > Terrestrial > Soil >... | reverse complement strand
TCCGTCCCTCTTTGGAGTTGAAATGCCACTTCCCACCCTGTTTGACGATCGGAACTGGAAACGGAAAATCGTCATCGCCAACCGAGAGCATGGCGCGGGTCTTGTTCTTCGGGTCTATGGTTACGACTTTCTTTTCGTTGGCCTTCGCCGCAAACGCAGCAGCAACGTTCTTGTCCCTAACCGGATCTGCAGAGGCAATAAAGTCCTTGCCGTCTGGACCGAAGATTTCAAGCAGGGCGGAAACGTCATAGCTGCCCGTTGCCGTAATCAACGCTTCGACAGCCTGTTGAGGCGTGTCAAACGCCTTTTGTGCCTGCGCTGTCGACTGTGCATAGACAGTGACTGCCAGAGTACACGATAGGATGGCGACCCAGAACACGAGCAGAGAGTTCCGTGTGATAGAGGTAGATGGTCTTGATTTCATGTGCTTCTCCTTAGTCATGACGTCCTCACCTCCGCCGTCCTCCGCCGCCGCCGCGCGAACCGCCGCCGCGGGAACCTCCCATGCTGGAGGACCCGCGGGAGCTGCTGGCCCGTGCGCTGCCTCCGGAACTACCCCCAAAGGCGCTGGAATTCCGGGATCCTCCACCGCCGCTGGAAGTGCTGCGGTTGCCGACACGGTCTCCGCCGCCTCCGCCACCACGATTCGAACTCATGTTGCCAGCGCCGGCGCCCGAACCTCGATTACCCGTGTTCCCTCCTGAACCCCGGTTGCCGGAGTCTCGGCCGCCAGACGCGCGGTCACTGACGCCTGCCTGCTGGCGTCCCCCCGAAGCATTGCCCCGGTCGCGAGCACCTGCCTGTTGCCTGTCTCCCCTCTGACCCTGGTTCTGGCGCGCCCTGTCCTGCCGCGAGGCCATGGAATCCCCGCGAGCTGAGCCGCCATATTTGTTTGCCGTCGCCCGATTCGAGTAAGGGGCGCCTCCGCGGTGTTGTGGATTATGTTGCCAGGTGTTACCGCCGCCTGTCCGATTCGAGACGTTCTGACGGTTGGAGTTTTTTACGAAGTTGTTGTTGGTATTGATGTTGATATTGTTGTTGCCACCGCCCCAGTTGCTGTTGTAGCCCCAGCCACCGCCCCAGGCCGCTCCCATTGCCAGCCCGACACCAAACGAAATCGCCATACCCGCGGCGTAATACCCGGGTGGCGGATAAGCAATTGGCGGGTACGGATAAACTGGCGCTCCGTACACCACGGTCGGGTTATAACTGGGTACATACACAACTTCCGGACTGGACTGCTGGATCACGATGACCTGCTGGCTTTCGACCACTTTGGTTTCTACTTTTTGCTGCTCACTTGATTTCAAGTTCCCCGCGTCCTTGGCCTTCTTGCGCATGCGTTGTACCGCGTCCATGACATCGCTCTGCTGCGCCAGAAAAGCATTGCCGAGATCCGTCGTCCACTGGATGTTTTCTGCCATCTGTTTGACCACATCCGGAAGTGCTGCCATGGCCTGAATACTTGCATCCCAGGGCTGCTTCGCCACCGCATCGGCGAGAGCTTTGTCCTTCAGGTTCTTGTTTTTCCCCAACCACTGCTGGAGCTGGATGATTTCCAGGGGGTAGGTGGAAGCCACCAGCGTTTGGCTCAACATCGGGTCGGGATAGAGCGCGATTGGAGCAACTAGAGAATCGAGTTGGTCGGGCGGAACCACTGCAGCCGATTCGTCACCACCGGCGGCCGCCTGCGGCGGAGCGGGACTTGCGAGCAGACCAATATCTCCAGGTACAAGCACGACTGAGCAAAGGAGCGCCATGAGGTTTCGAATGATGGGAGTCGCAAATCCTGACCGAGAATGTTTCGGTTTCATAGCGAGTGTCCTTCCAATGGCCGCCGCGGTCCTGCCCGGGGGAGCCACGTTCTCCTACTCCGGTATATGGCTTCGGGCCTGAGTTGTCGTGATTTCATTTCACTTCTCCGCGGATCCGGTGCTCTAGAGTGTCGACTCAGAGTGTCAACTCAATGATCACCCGCACCGAAGCAGGGCACGACTGCCAAAATTGACAGTTCTTCAGGCTGGGGATGACCGTCAAATTATGTGAACTTCCTGCCTCCCTTCGCCGCACACTCGCGATCTGTCTGTTCCTGCTGGTACCCGCTCTCTCTTAAATTCCAGGTCAGATCAGACTGGGAATGCGAACGGACAACGTTAGCCGGGCAGTTTCACCTGGTACCGCTGAACTAGCGGATCAAACACGGTTGGCTCCGCACAAGGTCTGGCAGGGCGAGCCATTTCCGAATAGCGCTCCGACGACCGCCAGAGTATTGGGATGTGCGCTGTGTTCGTCAAGGGTGTTTGTTATCGTGCCGACAGAACTATCATTCTTGACAGTTCAACCATTGCGCGCCCGCGATTAAGCTAAGGCTCGCTTAGCGCCAAAGCACTACTGGCATTACGGATCAGTCGGAAGGAAACACCTTATGCGAAAGCACTTGCGGTGTATGTCACTAATATGGCTGGTGCTAATCTCCGTACCCGGAACCACGTTGGCGCAAGTGAACCATCAAAGCCACACGTTGGTTATCAACGGAGAGGCCGGGCAAGCGGACTTAGTCAAGATAGACGGCCGCTTTTATGTTGATCTGGACGCGGTGGCTCGTATCACCAATGGGTCGTTGCGGTTCGAGGCCAGCCGCATTGTCCTGGATTTACCCGTATCTAAGGTGAGTAGTCCCACCACCGTTCCGCCTCCAAGTCCGGAGGACGACTCCGGATTGTCGCAGGACTTCATGAAGGCAGGGATCGAAGCGATAGCGGAGATGAGAGAATGGGCTAGCACTCTCGCCTACGCCATTCAAAATGGATACCAAGTTACAGAAAGTTGGGTGGCTACCTACCGCGAACAAGCCTCGCATAGTGTCAATTTGGCGTCCGCAGCGGCCAGGACCGATGCGGATCGCAATGCTCTTCAGTTGCTCAACAACGAGTTCGAGGCGGTGCGCCAGTGGAGCGACAAACTGGTAGCAGCGCGAAAGTCTATGGACACAGCGAAATATGCACTATCAGCCAATGCCCTGCGCGATGAGCCGCTCTCCCAGAAGATCATCACGTGTGGGCATTTCCTGGCGTCGATGTTCGGGAGTCGCAGCTTTCACGACGATGCATCGTGCCATTGACTTGTCCTTCAATCCTCGTCAGGAATAGCCCATGTTCCATGGATGATGACGATGCCCGCCTGAAGGTGCTTATCGCACCGGCACTCAGCTGTCAGTTCTGTCAGTACCGAGACTTAGCAAGCCCGTTCTAATATTACGCGCGGAATGCTGCTCACCTGCTCGGAGAAATCGCGATGAAATCGATCCAGAAACCTCACCTTGCCTACGTTGAAACCAACGAGCAGCGCCGACTGAATGAATCCCGCGAAAAGGGAATTCCATGGAAAAAATGGGGCCCGTATCTCAGCGAACGCCAGTGGGGGACAGTACGGGAAGACTACAGCCAGGACGGGAATGCCTGGAATTATTTCAGTCATGACCAGGCTCGCTCCCGGGCCTACCGCTGGGGAGAAGATGGCCTGGCCGGTATCTCCGATGACAAGCAGCAACTGTGTTTGGCGATTGCACTGTGGAACGGCCAGGATCCGATCCTGAAAGAACGCCTGTTCGGCCTGACCAATAGCGAGGGCAATCACGGCGAGGATGTAAAGGAATACTATTTCTATCTCGACAGCACGCCGACGCACTCCTACATGAAGTATCTGTATAAGTATCCGCAGCAGGAATTCCCTTATCGCACCCTGGTGGAAACGAACGGGCGCCTGTCACGTAAAGACTTGGAGTATGAACTGCTGGACACGGGTGTTTTTGACGCCGATCGATACTTCGATGTCTTCGTCGAATACGCCAAGGGAGATCCGGAGGACTTGCTGATACGCATTTCGGTGCACAACCGGGGTGTGGAAACAGCGGAGCTTCACCTGCTCCCGACACTGTGGTTTCGCAATACCTGGTCGTGGGAAGAGGGCGCAAGCAAGCCCACCATACATCAGGTGAAAAACGCAACATTATTAGCTTCCCATGATCACCTGGGTGACCGCACGCTTCAGTGCGACGGCAATCCAGAACTGCTGTTCACGGAAAATGAGTCCAACGCGAGTCGTCTGCGATGCCAGTCCAATCCGTCGCCATATGTAAAAGATGCTTTTCACAATTATGTGATCTCCGGCGATCAAGGCGCCGTGAATCCCTCCAAGGCGGGCACGAAGGCTGCCGCGTACTATCGTCTGGAAGTCCCCGCCGGCGACAGCAAGGTCGTCCGGCTTCGACTGAGTGCGAAACCACCAGCTGATCCATTCGGTACGTTTGACCAGGTATTCGCCGCTCGCCTTGCCGATGCCGATGAATTCTACGACCGAATTACCCCGCACTCGTTGAGCGAGGATGAACGCCGCGTACACCGCCAGGCCCTGGCCGGTATGTTGTGGAGCAAGCAATACTATTACTTCGATCTTGACCGCTGGCTCGACGAACACCAAGCTCATCCCCTGAAGACATCTGGTCAGAAAAACGTTCGCAATGCTGAGTGGTTCCACATGTTGAACAGCGACATCATCTCGATGCCCGACAAGTGGGAGTATCCCTGGTATGCGGCATGGGACTTGGCTTTTCATACGATTGCGCTTTCGTTGGTGGACTTCGATTTTGCCAAGGATCAGCTTCTGCTGATGCTGCGGAACCTCTATTCGCATCCCAACGGACAGATCCCCGCCTACGAGTGGAATTTCAGTGACGTCAACCCGCCTGTGCATGCCTGGGCAACACTATTTCTTTACAACATTGAAAAAGAGTTGGGCCGCGCGGATCTTCGTTTCCTGGAGCGCTCGTTTCAAGGCCTGATGCTGAACTTCAACTGGTGGGTTAACCGGAAAGACCCTGAGGGTAAGAACGTCTTCGCCGGCGGGTTTCTTGGACTCGACAACATCGGAGTGTTCGACCGCAGTGCCCAACTCCCGACGGGCGGTCACCTCGATCAGGCAGATGGTACCGCCTGGATGGCTTTCTATTGCCAGAACATGCTTGAGATCGCGCTCGTTCTGACGGAATACGACTCCGTGTATGAAGACGTTGCTTACCGCTTTGTCGAACATTTTGTCTGGATCACTTACGCCATGGACCGCATTGGCGAGAACCACGACGAGATGTGGGACAGCAAGGAAGGATTCTTTTACGATCTGCTCCATTTCCCGAATGGCGATGCCATACGACTGAAAGTCCGATCGATGGTGGGATTGCTTCCACTCTGCGCGTCGAGCGTGTTCGAAGCACAAGGCATCTTACAGCGCCATCCGCGGCTGCTGGAATTGATTGAGTTGTTCAAGAAGCGCCATCCCGACTTGCTGAAGCATATTGCACCGGCGGATGGCAAGTTCGTCGGGTACGCCGAGCGTCGACTCCTGTCAGTCTGCAACAAGGAGAAGGTCGAGCGGATTCTGGGTTACATGCTCGACGAAAATGAATTCTTTGGTCCGTACGGCATCCGCTCCCTGTCCAAATATCACCTGGAGCATCCGTTTGTGTTCAACCTGAGCGGACAGGAATTTAAAGTCTCATATCTGCCGGCGGAGTCAGATAACGGGATGTTCGGGGGTAATTCCAACTGGCGCGGCCCCGTCTGGATGCCGGTGAATTTACTCTTGATCCGCGGTTTGCTGAACCTCTACCAGTTCTACGGCGACGACTTCAAGGTCGAGTGCCCCACGGGTTCGGGAAACCTCATGACATTGTTTGAGGTGGCAAGAGAGATTGGGCGTAGATTGTCGAGTATCTTTCTCCGCGATGAGAACGGCAAGCGCCCCGTCTATGGCGGAACCAAGAAGTTCCAGGAAGATCCGCACTGGAAGGATCACATTCTGTTCTACGAGTATTTCCACGCGGACAACGGCGCCGGACTTGGGGCCAGCCATCAAACCGGCTGGACCGGAGTCATCGCGCGCACGCTTGATGCGTTCGCTCGTTTGAAACCGGCCGATGCGTTGCACATCGCGAAATCAGAAATGGTGGCTCGGATTACTCGTGAGCAGGTTGCCGGGTAGGTGGTGGGGAGGCCTGAAAGCCGAACCGAGGGTGCAGGGAAGGGAGCACCGAGTGAAGAGCGAGCCGGAGAATGGGCATGCTTGGAGCAGGCGCATCCGTTCCGCTCTTCCCGTCATTGGGTGGGTGCCACAATATCAGAGAAGCTGGCTGCGCGCGGACATAGTGGCGGGACTGACCTTGTCCGCGTACGCAGTTCCGGTCTCAGTGGCCTATGCTTCCCTTGCCGGATTGCCCCCGCAAGCTGGTCTTTATTGTTACCTGGTCGGAGGAGTCGCCTACGCAGCTTTCGGAACCTCCCGACAATTGGCTATAGGCCCCACTTCAGCGATCTCCATTTTGATTGGGTCAGCCCTGGGTACGTTGGCGGCCGGAGATGCACTGCGCCAGACCCACTTGGCGTCGGCTGCCGCAGTACTGGCTGGGTTTATCGGCATCCTTGCCTGGACGTTCCGTTTGGGCAATATCGCCAATTTTGTTTCCGAGACGGTGCTCAGCGGGTTCAAGGTCGGAGCAGGTCTGGTCATCGCTTCCACCCAACTGCCGAAGTTGTTCGGCATCAGGGGCGGGGGGAGCAATTTCTTCACTCGGATTATCGAAGTGTTCTGGCACCTCGGGGAAACCAATCTGGCAAACCTGGGTGTAGGACTGGGTGCTCTCGCGCTTCTTGTCATAGGCGAGCGACTGTTGCCCCGACGGCCAATCGCGCTGTTTGTGGTTGCCCTCTCGATCGTGGTGATGTCGTTCTCTTCGCTGAGTGGTCGGGGCGTGAAAACGGTGGGCGCGATTCCCCAGGGGTTTCCTCACTTTGCTTGGCCCGTTGTGCAATGGAGAGAAGTGGATAACCTGCTTGGAGTTGCACTAGCGTGTTTTCTGCTGTCATACGTGGAGAGCATCTCCGTGGCCCGGACATTTTCCCTCAAGCATAGCTATCCCATCAGGGCAGACCAGGAGTTACTGGCGCTGGGAGTTGCCAACTTTGCAGCCGGGGTAGGACAAGGCTACCCGCTCGCGGGAGGCATGTCGCAATCGGCTGTGAACGAAAAGGGGGGTGCGCAAACGCCGATGGCCCTGGTCGTTGCCTCTGCCGGCATCGGTGTCGTCCTGCTGTTTCTGACTGGACTGATGCACAATCTGCCCGAGCCTGTTCTGGCTGCGGTCGTATTGTTCGCTGTTGGGGGACTGATCCGGCCCCGCGAACTCCAGCATCTGTATAGGGTCAGCAGAATGGAATTTCGCGTGGCCATGGTGGCCGCGGTGGGAGTGTTGGCATTTGGGATCCTGAAGGGCGTGTTGTTGGCCGCTATTTTTTCCATCCTGTTGCTGCTCAAACGAGCCTCTTTTCCCAGAATAGCCGTGTTGGGACGGCTGCCCGGCACTGATGGCTTTGCCGATTCATCGCGCTATCCCGAAAGTGAAGCGATCCCGCGCGTTCTGGTGCTACGGGTGGAGGCAGGGCTGTTCTACTTCAATGCTGAGAACGTAAAAAACGCGGTGCTGGAGCGCATGCGTCGACCCGGCGGGATAGAACTGGTGGTTATCGACCTCTCCACTTCGGCGAACATCGACTTGGCAGGAGTACGGATGCTCAGGGAACTCGATGAACAAGTAACGCAAGCGGGGGCATCGCTCGCACTGGCCGAGGTCCACGGGGACGTGCGCGACCTGTTGCATGCGGAAGGACTCGAAACGCGGGTTCCGGGGATCGCGCAGCGAATGAGAATCGCGGCCCTGATCGAGCAGACGAAGCTAGTACCCCGCGCAGCGAGTTGAGACCTGCTCCTTTTGCGATTCACTGACTCTCAACTTCTCCGAACCAGAGCCCCAGAGGGCATGTGCCTATCCGGTGGCTCCGTCTCTAGCGGAGACTTGCATCTGCACTCGACGTTAAAGTTATTGTGCGTTCAGAGACTGAGCGAGGCTTTCCAGATTCTGCGGACTCACGCGAATCACCCCTCCACGGGGGCTGTCAATGTCGGATATGAGAAAGAACGAGATAGACAGAGCCAGCGGCAACACCAGGAACAGGATGATCCCCCTCCGATGCGCGCCATAGCCGATCAAGAGATTGCAAAACATCGCGATGGCGGCCATCAGACCCCACGCCGCGGTCGGGATGCGGTTCCACCACGCAGCCTGAGTGTATCCCCTGGTATTTAAAACGTCGTTCATTCCTTGGGTTGCGAGGGCTACCACAGGAGTGGGCTGCGCCGCAGCGGCGGACTGCACCGCAGACCACAGCTCAGCCTCCAGTGCGGCGGTGTCCCTGTCGACGTGCTCTAGCTGACGCTGGTTGCGGGTTTCATAGAACCGAATACGTTGATGTAAGTACTGTCTCAGCAGGTCACGCACTCTTTCCGCGTGGGTGGCGGGAAGCAAAGCAGCACGGACGTACTCGGTCCCAATCGCGTTGGCCTCCTCCGCCTCGTAGTTTTTTCGCTGATCGTACCGGTTGACAGCCATAGAAAAGCTGAACGCGATGATAAGGCCGAGCAAGGTCAAAGTGGCGGTCAAGACAGTCGCTAAGTCTGCGTAGTCCTCTTCGTCGAGGGGTCGTAACCTCTTGTGAACGAAACCACCCATCTGCGCCGAGAGCCATAACACGATGAGAGATAACACGAAAACGAGAAGTGGGAAGTCTCTGATCATGCTCATATGTTGTTCCCGCAAGGGCCAGGCCTCACACCGCGCCCGCGCCGAGGCAACGACCGGTGGTCCCTTAGGCCACGTAATCCGACGAACCGCATGAGTCTATGATCACCGGGTAGCCACTATGAAGACGCAATTCCACGTTCTAGTTCGGTCTGCCCTGCCAGGAGTACTGCCACGCCACGGACAGAGTGGTGTAGTTCCCGCCGTACCGGATGTAGGCGCCACGGTTATAGCTGAGTTTCAAGGCGTGATGGAGACTCACCGGAACCGACACGGTCGCTCCAACGCGCGAATTCCGCTGTGTCGTGTTGGGGTTCTCAACGCCATTCACGGTGGTCCGGCCGCCGACCCAGAAATTCCCGTCGAACGAGGCCCAAAGCCGAGGCTTGACGTCGTAACTCAGGTGTCCTTCAAAAGCGAAAACAGGGCTTTCTGTTCGAGTGTTGCGCGGAGAGGCCGGGTCTGGCGAAAAGAAGTCATGGTTGGTGGTGAAAAACCACTCCGCCCCGTAGGCGTCCACCACCCAATGCCCCCAGCGACGCGACAAGCCGACTTCCGGCTTGAAGGCCCAGCGGTTGGAACCGTAATTGATCAGTTTGGCTGAATCGTATTGCCCAGTTGGAGCCACCACCTTGAGACTCACGCCCAGGAGAATCTTTTGCCGCCATTTGACGAAGTCTCGCTCATCCATCGCTGGCCCACCCTTCAGATTCACGGAAAGCCGAAACGAGGAATCCAGCATACCTGAGCGGTAGGCGTGGGCCTCGGCGTCAGCCACCGTCCCTCGGAAGTTCCCTACTCCATACGGCAGAGAAGCCGTGAAGTTCGCCGAGCGACCAAAGAAGCTCAGGGTGTGGAACAAACTGAAGACCGGCACATTGAGTTTCGCAGTAGCGTCGGTAATCGGAACCGAGCCATCGAAGATAAGGTTGCCCGTGGAGAAAGAGTAAGCCATGGTGACGGCATTCGTATGAATGGGTGTGATGATATAGGCTCGGGGGGCGAGGTCTTGAGCGCAGCCGGGGATCGAGGCTAGGGCGACAAACCAAAGCAAATGCCCTCGGCATTGTTTCATCTCCCAGTATCGTGTTCCTCCCATAGCGTCAAACGTTGCCTCTTCTACAAGCTCTTGATGATCACCGCAGTCAGGTCGTCCTCTTGCTTGGTTCCCTTGGAGAATCTGACCAGCGTCGTAGGGCCTCCCAATGATCTCCGAGGAAGCTGCATCTCGCGACGCACGAATCACCTCTTCCAGTCGCTGCACCCCAAATTGTTCGCCCTGATCGTTCTCCCATTCGAAAAAATCGTCCGCGGCCAGGAGTACCAGATCACCGGCATGAAGCCGGAGACGTGTCGGAGATCAGAGGCAAACGAGGGGAGAATGCCAAGCGGAAGCGCACGAGCGTCCAACTCCGTAAACCGGTCCTCAGGACAGGAATAAATAAAGAGCGGACCTCTTCTTGTTCTTGGCATTTGATTCCTGTGGATCTT
>Ga0210406_10008660_pt1 | contig 10177 bp, 7 predicted proteins | sample IncBWC30MmetaG_FD_155454 | JGI IMG/M metagenome (GOLD analysis project Ga0210406, IMG submission 155454) | Forest soil microbial communities from Barre Woods Harvard Forest LTER site, Petersham, Massachusetts, United States - Inc-BW-C-30-M | ecosystem: Environmental > Terrestrial > Soil >... | reverse complement strand
TAACTAAGCCCATACTCGCCCGGCAGGATAAGAGGTGTCGGGCAACGAAAAAGGCAGCAGTTGCCGCGTCACCTCTTATCCCGCCTGACTGAGTACTGGATCAGTTGACATCACGTTGTCGAAAGCGGCGTTTGCCACGTGATGTCGAGCGGCTGCTGATCACGGCATGGGGGAATAGGAAGCTGGCAGGCAACTGGGCCTTTTTCTTGCGTTGCCTGCCAGCTTCCTATGCCTCTATGCCTTGCCGTGAGTTGCTCAAAATTACGCGCATAGCCCTTATGGTTGATAGCTGCGCTCGGCATGAGCGCGCACATCCTCAGGATAAAACAGTACATCGCGAAAGCGGCCTTGGCTGAACATCAGCGCTTGATCGGTGAAATGAGGCGATGACGGATCGCCGCTCTCGCCGCCGCTCATGAGGGCCTTCGCACGAATGGCTGGTCCGAAATCCACCGCCGCAATGAAGCTGTTGCCGCTGGAGCCGTAGATCTTCTTGGTTTTGCGCGGCTTCGCCCAATCGTAAGAGGCCAGCGCGCCCCACTGCGCGGGCGCAAAGCCCACGGGCAAGCTTGGGCGTGCGTCGTCAAATGGTTGTACGATGTCGTCGGTCAGGCGCTGAAAGCGACTGATCTCACCCCAGGGTACTTGCCAACGGCCGAAGTCGCGCTGCAATTTCTCGAGTGCAGCGCTCAAGGCCGCGATGCGTTCGGCGTCGGTGAGTTTGTCGACCAGATAGTCATAGACCGGTTCGTCCGCAACGCGGGCCGCCGCGCCTTTGCGTTCGACCATTTCCTGGCCCCAAAAAATCGCCACCGCCGTCGGCACCGAATCCGCTGAAGTGCGCCGGTTCCAGCTGCGCAAGGCCGTGATCGGCTCCTGCAAGGCGGCACGCAGGGGATCGGCCGCGGGCAGGGCGTCAAAGCTCGAGAACAGCGGCGGCAGCAATACATCGAATGCGGTCAAATGTCCGTCATAGCCGGCGGCGATCAAACTGTCCAAGGTCACATTGCGGATATCGTGCAGCATTTCGACGGCGTGCAGGCCGCGCGGAGTCTCGCCCTTGGTCCACATGTAGACCGGATAGTTCTCACGTTTGGGACTCTGGTCCCCCGCGGCGGAAAACGGCCAGTTGTTGCTGTTGAACAGCCAGCCATTGCTGGGATTGAGCAAGGTGATGGTGTCCTCGAGGGCGTGCGGCCCCTGCCATTCGGTGGCGGGGTTGCTGCCGTCGACGGGATGGGTGAAATCAAATGCCGTGTCGCGCTTCGGTATGAAGTTTCCATGAAAATACGCGATGGTGCCGTTGGCGTCCGCATACACCGTATTGTTGGACGTGTCGGTGCGCATGTCCTGGGTCTTGCGGAAGGATGCGTAGTCGCGGGTCTTGGTGCGCAGGTACGATTGCGATAACGCGGGCACCGGATCGACCAACAATTTGACGGCGATCCACTTGCCGTTCTCGGCGCGAACAATCGGGCCATGATGGCTGTGATAGACCGTAAATGTCCGCTCGCCAAGGCCGCCGGCTTGTTTGAAGGGGATGGTGATCCGGGTGACTTTCAGTTTTCGCAGCCCGGCGCCATATTTGTAGTACAAGCCGTCGGGTTTCTTCACGAGATCTTCCGCGTACTCATCGATGGCGTCGCCGCCGTACGAAGTGTGCATCCAGCCATTGTGGGAATTGAATCCCTGATAGACGAAGAATTGTCCCCAGGTGACCGCGCCGTACACGTTCAGCCCCTGCTCGCTGACCACCTGCAATTCCGAACGAAAATAATAGGACGTATGCGGATTGATCCAGAGCATCGCGTGGCCCGAGGCGCTGCGGCTGGGCGCGATGGCGAATCCGTTCGAGCCGCCGGGATTCTCCTCCGGGACGTATGGCGGTGAATTCCTCGCCGTCGGCGGGGTTGGCGGCCCGTAGAATTTCTCGAGCTTGGCCAAATCGACGCTTTCGACATCCCCGCCGATACTGCCCTCGGTAAAGGACAGGGCCATCCAGGGCTCGAAGTGATGGATGACCTTGGGCGCAACGTTTGAATGTTTCGACAGGTAGTAATTCAGGCCATCCGACCAGGCGATCATCAAGGTTTTGAGCCACGCGGGGCTGCGGCGGTACTGCCGCTGCAACTTGCCTGCGTCGATGAACAGTCTTTCGCGCAGATCGCTGTAGATGGCGGATTCGCCTTCCGACTGCGCCAGCCACCCCAGACCATTGAGATAGTTGCGTTCGATCCGATTGAAATCATCCTCGGCCTGCGCGTACATCATGCCGAATACTGCGTCTGCATCCGACTTCCCGTAGATATGCGCAATACCCCAATTGTCGCGGGTGATGTGGACATGCACGGCGTGTTGCCGCCATCGCGCGTCTTGGCCGGGAGCCGCTGCTGCTGTGGGGATTGCGGCGGCGGCGCTCATGCCGAGCATGCACGACCACGCTACGAATAAGGATTTCATTTTTGTTTGGGTCTCGCGGTCACGGGGAATGCTTGGACTGTGTCCTTAGCGTAGCATCGCGCCATGCGCATTTCCTGGGCCTTAAGTTTATTGCTCGCGGCGGTGGCTTGCGGGCCGGCGCGCGCCGCGACCACCTTCAGCGTGCCGGATTCAGGTCTGCCGGAACCTTTGGTGTTCATCGCCTACGGCGATACCCGGTTCACCAACATAAGCGAAACCGCGGCGAGTTCGCCGGGCGTGCGGCAGGCAATGATCGCCAAGATCGCCGCTGAAAACCCGGCGGCGATATTCATCAATGGGGATCTGCCCTGGCACGGTATTGCCGAGGACTATGCGGTATATCGCAGCGAGACACGCGCCTGGCGGGCTGCGCATCTGCGGGTCTACCCGGCGCTGGGCAATCATGAATTCTCCGCCTGCATGGAACCGATTTGCCTCGATCGTTGGTGGGAGGCATTTCCGGAATTGCGCGGCCGCCGCTGGTATTCGGTTGCCGTCGGCGCCAAAGTCGTCAGCATGGCATTGGATAGCGATGCCTCGCTCTTGCCGGGCAGCGAACAGCGAACCTGGCTCGAAGCCCAAGTGGCGTCGCTCGACTCCGCGGTACGCGTCGTTCTGATCGTCATGCATCATCCTCCCGTGGCGGATGTGCAAACGGTGAGGCTCGTGGATCACAATGCGCGCCAGAATGAACAATCGCTGGCCGAGTATCTGGCCAAGGCGGCCGCCCATTCGACGGCGCGCTTCGTGGTGAGCGCGGGCCATATCCATAACTACGAACGCTTCGCGCAGGACGGGGTGATGTACTTGGTGTCGGGCGGCGGCGGGGCGACGCCCTACGATCTCGACCGCACCGCCGCGGATCTTTATCAAGACAAGGATTTTCCGAACTACCACTACGTGCGCTTCGAATTGCACGAAAGCAAGCTCAAGGGCGAGATGATCCGCTTGGAGGACCATGCCGCCGCCAGATCCCGGTGGAAAACCAGGGATCGGTTCGAGATCAGCCTGCTGCCTTGACCGCCTGGATCAGCTGGCTCACGGCGGCCTGCGCGTCGCCATACAGCATGCGGGTTTGATCGAGCACGAACAGCGCGTTGTCGATGCCTGAGAATCCCTGGCCCTGGCCGCGCTTGATCACGATGACGTTTTTCGCCTTGTCGGCATTCAAGATCGGCATGCCGTAGATCGGGCTGCTCTTGTTGCTGCGTGCGTCCGGATTGACGACGTCGTTGGCGCCGATGATGAGCGCCACATCGGCCGTTTCGAATTCCGCGTTGATTTCATCCAGATCCGAAATGAGATCGTAGGGCACTCCCGCCTCGGCGAGCAGCACGTTCATGTGGCCCGGCATGCGGCCGGCGACCGGGTGAATGGCAAAGCGCACCTTCACGCCGTGATCGAGGAGCAGCTGCGTGAGTTCCCACACCTTGTGCTGAGCCTGCGCCACCGCCATGCCATATCCGGGCACGATGATGATCTTTTGCGAGTACGCCATCATGACGCCTGCGTCGGAGGCTTCGATGGCCTTTTGCGTGCCGGTCACGCCGCCGCTTTGCGCAGAGCTTTCGCCGAAATTGGAGAACAGCACATTGCCCAGAGACCGGTTCATGGCCTTCGCCATCAGCTGGGTGAGCAGAGTGCCCGCCGAGCCTACCACCGTGCCGGCGATGATCATCGCCGCGTTGTTGAGCACGAAGCCTTCGAAGCCCACCGCAAGTCCGGTGAGCGCATTGTACAGCGAGATGACGACCGGCATGTCGGCGCCGCCGATGGGCAGCGTCATGGCAACGCCCAATATCAGCGCGAACACGAAGAACAAAGAGACCATCGGCAGCCCCGACTGCGCTCCGGCGCCGCTCACCACCATGAAGCCGAAGCCGACGGCGATCAGCAATATCGCCAAGTTGACGAACTTTTGGCCGCCGAAGCGCACCGACTTGGTGATCAGGCCCTGCAGCTTGGCGAAGGCGATCAGGCTGCCGCTGAATGACACCGCGCCGATGAAGCCGCCGATGGCGGCCATGATCAGATGCACCAGGTTGTGTTCGTTGCCGCTGTACAGTTCCACCGCCGCAATCGCCGCCGCGGCGCCGCCGCCCATGCCGTTGTACAGCGCGATCATTTGCGGCATGTCGGTCATCGCCACGCGCTTGCCGCTGACCCAGGCAGCGATGCTGCCGATGGCGATGGCGGCAATCACCAGCATCAGGTTGAGCGAGGAGGCTCCCATGAATGCCAGCGTCACGACGGTCGCCAGAAGCATGCCGGCGCCGGCCCAGCGAATACCGCTGGCGGCGGTGACGGGCGAACTCATGCGTTTCAAGCCCAGAATGAACAGCGCGGCCGCTACCAGATAGGAGAGCTGCATCAGAGTTTCAATCGTCGAGGCGGAAAGCATCCTCTAAGATCCTTTCTTCTTGCCGGCCAACACGAACATTTTCAGCATGCGTTCGGTGACCACGTAGCCGCCGACGGCGTTGCCGGCAGCCAGCACCACGCCGATGAAGCCGATGACACGCACCAATGGGGTATCGGCCGTGGCCAGCGCCACCATCGCGCCCACCAAGACGATGCCATGAACGAAATTCGATCCGGACATGAGCGGCGTGTGCAAAATGACCGGCACGCGCGATATGACCTCATAGCCCGTGAATGCGGCCAACATGAAAATATAGAGTGCAATGACGCCATCGATCATGTCTTGGGACCCTCTACGGCAGTTCGCGTCGCTGCGTGCTTGATTTGCCCATCATGGGTCAGCACGGCGCCGGCAAACACCTCGTCGTTCCAATCGATGACGAGCTCGCCCTTCGGCAGCGCCGGCTTCAAAAAATTGAACAAATTGCGTGAATACATTTCGCTGGCGTGATACGGCAGGGTGGCGGGCAGATTGACGGGACCGAGGATTTTAACCCCGGCGTGAAGCACGGTCTCGCCGGCCTTGGTCAGTTCGCAGTTGCCGCCTTGCTCGGCTGCGATATCGACGATGACCGAGCCTGCTTTCATGCGCTCGACCGCCGCCTTCAGAATGATCCGCGGTGCCGCACGTCCGGGTACCGACGCCGTGCTGATGACCGCGTCGCTGGCGGCGATCCGCGCATCCAGCACCTCTTGCTGCCTGGCCTTTTCCTCCGGGGTAAGCTCGCGCGCATAGCCGCCCGCGCCCTCTGCGGAGACGCCCGTCTCGATGAATTTCGCGCCCAGCGATTTGATCTGATCCTTCGTTGCACTACGCACGTCATACGCTTCGACCACCGCACCGAGGCGCTTGGCCGTGGCGATGGCCTGTAACCCGGCGACTCCCGCGCCGATCACCAGCACGGAAGCCGGCCGGATCGTGCCCGCGGCCGTGGTGAGCATGGGCAGAAACCTCTCCAGCGTATCCGCCGCGATCAACGCCGCCTTGTAGCCGGCCACCGATGCCTGGGAGGACAGCGCGTCCATCGACTGCGCGCGTGAAATGCGCGGCACCAATTCCATCGCAAAGCTGGTGACGCCGCGTTCCTTGAGCGACAGGACCAGCTCGGGGCGCGCGTACGCTTGCATGAAACCGACGATGACCGCGCCTTTCTTCAGGGCAGCGACTTCCGCCAAAGACGGCGGCTGGACCTTCAATATGACGTCCGCCGAAGCGAGAATCGCCGCGCCATCGCTGAATTCGGCGTCCGCGTACAGTGCGTCCGGGAAGTGAGCTTGATCTCCGGCGCCGCGTTCAATCAGGACGCGAACACCGATGGCCTTCAATTTCGTCGCGATTTCGGGAACGAGCGCAACGCGGGTTTCATTGGCTGCGGTCTCCGTGAGGACACCGACGACGACGGGCATGCAAAACTCTCCGAAAGCCTTAAGTTACGTGCGAAACGTTGAATTATGGCATAAGAGTCGACTATCTTAAGTATGTTATGGCCGTGAAGCAGGACAGGTATCAATTGCTGGATTGGCGGGACGACCTTGCCGTGGTTTCGCACGCCTATCCATTGTCCCAGCAAATACTGCGTACCGATGTGTCGGGTATGCCGTTGGAGTGGGTCGATTATCGCGAAGCGGCGCGGCTGTATCACACCGAGCAGGTCGCCTACACCTGCGGAACGCTTCTGTACCGGCTGTATGGCGGCACCTGCGCGAGGACCGGCCTGCGGACCATCGTCGATGTGAATTCCATCATTGCGACCCTGGGCGTAACCGGCAATCCCGGCAACCTGCGCGGCGCGGGATACACGCCCCCGCTCAACAATCAAACGCTGTTCCGGCGCGATGCTTATCTTTGTTTGTATTGCGGTGCGCGCTTTACCTATAGCCTGCTGTCGCGCGACCATGTGACGCCGTTCAGCCGCGGCGGCCAGGACACGTGGAGCAATGTGGTCTCGGCCTGCCGCCGCTGCAACAATGCCAAGGCATCGCGAACGCCGGAACAGGCGGGCATGCAACTGCTGGCGGTACCGTTCACACCCACGTATGCCGAATACATTTTCTTGAAAGGCCGCCGCGTGCTTGCGGATCAGATGGAGTATCTGGTTGCGCATTTCCCGCGTTCGAGTCCGCTGCACGAGCGGATGCAACGCTGGCCGATGTGAACGCAATCGCCGGGATTCCCGTTCCGCGGTCCGGCGTGGTGTATTACATCGACGCCAGCTATTTCATTTTTCGCGCATATCATTCGATGCCGCCCGATATGGTGGATGCGGATGGCAACGCCACGCACGCGCTGTATGGATTCGCGCGCTTCTTGTCGGACCTTCTCGAGCAGGTGCGCCCCGAGCGAATCTGCGTCGCCTTCGACCTGAGCCTGCGCAGCGTCACTTCGTTTCGCAATGGCATTTATCCTGCGTACAAAGCCAATCGCGAGGCGCCTCCGGCCGATTTGGAGCGCCAATTTGCGTTGTGCCGCGAGTTTTGCAGGCATATGGGTCTGGCGGAATACGCCAGCGCCGAATACGAGGCCGACGATATCATCGGAACATTGGCCGCGCGCTCGCGCGCCGCCGGTCTTCGCAATGTGCTGGTGACACGCGACAAGGATCTGTCGCAATTGATCCGGGATGGCGACGTATTCTGGGACTACAGCGGCAATACCCGTTATCACTATCATGACATCGGGCCGCGGTTTGGGGCCGTTCCGGAGCTCATCGCCGATTTTCTGGCGCTGACCGGCGATAGTGTGGACAACATTCCAGGCGTTCCAGGAGTCGGCAGGAAGACGGCCGCCGAACTATTTGCCGTGTTCGGCTCCCTCGATGAGCTGTATGCCAATCTTCATCGGATTCCATTGTTGAAGCTGCGCGGCGCGGCCGCCGTCGCTGCTAAACTGTCGGCTCACAAGGAGGCCGCCTATCTCGCGCGACGCTTGACCGGGATAGTTTGCGACATGCCGATCGAGGCGACGCTTGATGATTTGAAGCCGCGGCCGCAGGATCGCGGCAGGCTCGATTGCTTTTTTGACACCCATGGATTCGGGAGCATATTGAGACAGCAGGTGCGTCGCATCGCCACCGCTGCATGAGACTGGGGAAGATCATGGCGCAGAAAGATATTCAATCCGTCCTGCAAGAGGACCGCGTATTTCCGCCTTCTGCGGCGTTTGCGAAGCATGCCACGCTCAAGGCCGCAGCACTTAAACGCATGCATGCCAGGGCGGCCGATGACTATGTCGGATTCTGGGCGGATCTGGCTGTGGCGGAGATTGACTGGCACCGGCCCTTCACGGTGCCCCTCGATGACTCGCGCGCGCCCAATTACCGATGGTTTGCCGACGGCCAGCTGAACGTCTCGCACAATTGCCTGGATGTGCATTTGGCGGCCCGCGCGGACAAGGTTGCCATCATTTTCGAAGGTGAGCCCGGGGACATACGCAAACTGACCTACGCGCAACTGCACCAGGAGGTGTGTCGGTTCGGAAATGCCTTGAAAGCTTTGGGCATAGGACGCGGCGATCGCGTGATCATCTACATGCCGCTGATTCCCGAAGCAGTGGTGGCCATGCAGGCATGCGCGCGCATAGGTGCCGTGCATTCGGTCGTGTTCGGCGGCTTCTCCGCCAATGCCGTCAAGGATCGAGTCGAAGACGCGGGCGCCAAGCTCGTGATAACCGCCGACGCCGGCTGGCGCGGGGGCCATGCGGTGGAATTGAAGCATGCCGTCGACAAGGCGTTGGCCGAAGGCTGCGAGTCGGTGGAAAAAGTGATCGTCTATCGGCGCACCGGCACCCCCTGCGACATGCGGTCGGGGCGCGATGTGTGGTGGCACGATGCGATATCGGGACAGCCGGCGGCTTGCGATCCTGAATGGTTGGATGCGGAGCATCCCTTGTTCCTGCTCTATACCTCCGGCTCGACGGGAAAGCCCAAGGGCATCCAGCACTCCACCGCCGGATACTTGCTCAATGCGAAGCTCACCACGAAGTGGGCCTTCGACCTCAAGGAAAGCGATGTCTATTGGTGTACCGCCGATGTCGGCTGGGTCACCGGGCACACCTATGTCGTTTACGGACCCCTGGCAGCGGGCGCCACCCTTTTCATGTACGAGGGGGCGCCGACATTCCCCGACGGCGGGCGCTTTTGGAAAATGTGCCAGGCGCACGGGGTCAGTATCTTTTATACCGCACCCACGGCGATTCGCGCGCTCATGAAACTGGGCGATGCACTGCCGGCCAAGTACGATTTGCGCAAGCTGCGAGTGCTGGGCACGGTCGGCGAACCCATCAACCCCGAAGCATGGATGTGGTATCACCGCGTCATCGGCGCCGAGCGTTGTCCCATCGTCGATACCTGGTGGCAAACCGAGACCGGTGCCGCCATGATGGCGCCGGTTCCCGGTGTGACCGCCACCAAGCCGGGTTCTTGCACCCAGCCGCTACCCGGCATATTCGCGGACATCGTCGACGAAGAGGGGCGGCCGGTTAACACGCCGAATGCCGGCGGCTATCTGGTGATCAAGCGGCCCTGGCCCTCGATGCTGCGCACGATCTGGGGCGACAACGAACGCTACATCAAGACGTACTGGCAAAAATTCAACAATCACTACTACGTGGCAGGCGATTCGGCGCGCCGGGATGCGGACGGCTACTACTGGATCATGGGACGCATCGACGATGTGCTCAACATCGCGGGCCATCGCCTGGGCACCATGGAAATCGAGTCGGCTCTGGTCGCGCATCCCAAGGTTGCCGAAGCCGCCGTCGTCAGCAAACCGCATGAGATCAAGGGTGAATCGGCATTTGCCTATGTCGTGCTCAATGTGCCGCGGCCGGAAGGCGCCGCCGCCAAGTCGCTGATCGATGAGCTGCGCGGATGGGTGGGCGATCAGCTCAGCCCCATCGCCAAGCCGGATGAGATTCGACTGACCGACAATCTGCCGAAAACCCGCTCGGGGAAAATCATGCGCCGGTTGCTGCGCGCACTCGCGCGCGGCGAGGAGATCACCCAGGATATATCGACCCTGGAAAATCCGGCGATTCTCGAGCAACTGCGGGGCGGCGCGCCGGCCGCGGCGCCGAACCGGACGGCAGCGCCGGCGAAGCGGGCAGTCGCGCCAAAGAGCGGCGGGAAGACCCCCAGGAAGCCGGCAAGAAAGGCCGCGAAGAGGGCGCCCAAGAGGGCGCCCAAGAGAGCGCCCAAGAGAGCTGTAAAAGCCGCGATGCGCAAAGCGCCGGCGAAGAGCAAGGCTACCCCTAAGCGCACGCCGCTTCTCAAGCGCAAGGCCGCCGCGAAACGCCCGG
>Ga0210406_10008658_pt1 | contig 10178 bp, 9 predicted proteins | sample IncBWC30MmetaG_FD_155454 | JGI IMG/M metagenome (GOLD analysis project Ga0210406, IMG submission 155454) | Forest soil microbial communities from Barre Woods Harvard Forest LTER site, Petersham, Massachusetts, United States - Inc-BW-C-30-M | ecosystem: Environmental > Terrestrial > Soil >... | reverse complement strand
TGTTTTTCAACGGCAGCTGGGGCCCCGTGATGTGGGTGATGTTGGGCGAAATGTTCCCCAATCAGATTCGCGGCTCCGGACTTGCCGTAAGCGGTGCCTTCCAGTGGACCTCGAATTTCCTGATCAGTATGAGCTTTCCCGTCGCGGCCAAATTCATTGGTCTGCCCATTACCTACGGCTTCTACACCGCCTGTGCGTTCATCTCGATTGTCTTCGTACTCAAGATGGTGCACGAAACACGGGGCAAGGAGCTGGAGGACATGGACGGCTAGGCCGCCGACGCCGCGGTGCACCGCTTACCGGCGACGACCCGATGGCGGAGTCTGGCCTGATCCCCTGCGAAGAGTCGTTATGTTGCGATACTATGTATCCCTTTCGGCGATAGATAGGTCTCAAACTCATGCTGGACGGCGTCTCGTTGGATCAATTGAGGGCATTTATCGCCGCGGTGGACGAGGGCAGCTTTTCCGCGGGTGCCCGCAAACTTCGCCGCGCGCAATCTGCGATCAGCGAACTGGTCAGCAATTTGGAAGGGCAGATCGGCGTCGCGCTGTTCGATCGTTCGGCACGCTACCCAAAGCTCACACCGGCCGGAATGCTTCTTTTGAGCGACGCACGCAGCGTGGTCGGCAACGTCGACCAACTCAAGGCGCGCGCCAAGGGCATCGCGGGCGGTCTTGAATCGGAGCTGTCGGCGGTCGTTGACGTTTTGTTTCCCATCGAGGCCATCACCGCGTCCGCCAAGGAGTTCAGAGATCGATTTCCGCGCACGCCCTTGCGACTTTACGTCGAGGCACTGGGAGGCGCATACAAACCCGTGATCGATGGCCGCTGCAGCTTGGGCGTCGTCGGCTCGCTGCCGCTCATGCCGCCTTCCATGACGGCAGAAAGCCTGAAAGGGGTTGAAATCGTCATGGTCGCTGCACGCGAACACCCCCTCGCTGCTGTCGAGGGCGTCGTCACAAAGGTGGAGCTCGCGAAGCACGTGCAGCTCGTTCTTACCGACCGGTCGGAGTTGTCGGCAGGGCGGGAGTTCGGTGTGCTGTCGCCGCTGACGTGGCGACTTGGGGACTTGTTTGCCAAACACTCCTTTCTCTTGAGCGGCTTGGGTTGGGGCGGGATGCCGCTGCATGCGGTGAAGCGCGACCTGGCAGAAGGGCGCCTCGTCGCGTTGCCGATCGAGGACATGACGCCGGAGGGCATGATATTGCCGATGTCGGCGGTTTATCTCACCGCCCAACCGCCCGGGCCTGCAGGCCGCTGGCTCATCGAGCGATTGAAACAGTGCCCCGCACAGCGTGCGGCGACCGAAGCCGCAGTCCATGCTTACGTGATCTAAGACGCGCAGGCGCCGCACTCATGGCGGCTTGTCCTTGAGCTTGTGACTATCGCCGGCGCGCAGCGGCATGTGGTAGATCTTTCTCAGCTCGGCGATCTGCGCCAAGGTTTCCTTGGAGAACGCGGTTTTGCCGTCAAAGGCGTGCAGAACCATGCCCTCGAGCAAATCGCCAAGCGACAAATCCTTCAACTCCGCCAACGCTTTCAACACTTTCAGAAGGCGCTTTTCAATCCTGATCCCCGTTTGAACGCGCTCGATTTCGATCATGATGCCCCCGGCAGTTCATTGTGTACGTTGTTACCTCGGTACATTAGTACAGCTATCATGCCCTGTCAACGCATCCATCAGCCCCGACTGTGACACCGCCGTTCAGCGCCGAGCCGCATTTGCGGTAGGATCGGCCCCTGCTCTCCATCAAACGGCCGGCGACGTTGCGATACCACATCGCCAAGCACGGAAGAAACCGATGAACGACCTGAAACTCAGCGATCGATCCAAACCTTCCGCGATGCATGTTCGGCAGTTCACCGCAGTCAAACTGTTGGCGCTGGGCGCCTTCGGATTGCTCCTCTACGTCGCACATCAGGCATTTATTCCCATTGCCCTTGCGCTTCTCGCAGCCCTGATTCTCTCCGGCCCCGTGGAAATACTCTTCAAGTTTCGAATCCCAAGGAGCCTGAGTGCCAGCGTCATTTTGATCGTGTTTTTGGCGGCAACGGCAGGGCTCGTCGATTTGATGTGGACTCCGATACAGCAGTGGTATTCGACGGCGCCTGCGACGATGAAAACCATCAAGCGCAAGCTGGTGCCCGCGGCCAAGTTCATGACTCGCATGGAGGAGATTCGAGCCAGCGCCGGCAATATCACCGGCGCCGCCAATCCCGGTGCGCCTGCGGCCGCACCGGTAGCTGCAAAAAGCGAGGACTCACCGGCCCTCATCCTCGACGCCACGCGCGGGGTGATGGTCAGCGTATTGACCTTCGTCATCGTCACGCTTTTCCTGCTCGCCGGCGGTCCGCCAATGTGTGCGCGAATGACGGCCGCGTTCGTCGACGATCTGAACGCCGCGCATGTGCTCGATGTCATCGAAAAGGTCCGCAAAGAAGTCGGCAGATTCTATGTCACTACCGCGATCATCAATCTGGGTCTGGGGCTTGCGACCACGGGTCTGATGATGCTCTTGGGCATGCCCACGCCCTATTTGTGGGGCATCATTGCCGCGACGCTGAATTTCATCCCGTATGCAGGTCCTGCCACGACGCTCATCATCATAACGCTGGTGGCGGTGGTGAGCTTCGACAAGCTCGGCCAGGTTGCCGCCGTATCGGCAAGTTATCTAGCCTTGGCGGCCGTGGAAGGACAGCTCATTCAGCCGCTCTTCGTCGGTCGTCGGCTCGAGGTCAACCCGCTGCTGATCTTCCTGGCACTGTGGTTCGGGGGTCTTTTCTGGGGTATCGCGGGTGTGATACTGGCAACCCCAACCCTCGTGGCGCTGAAAGTCGTGGCCGAAAATGCCATGAGCGGCACGGCGCTCATGGAATTCCTGGGGCCGAACGATCAGACCCCGGACAAGAAAACAGCCCTGCAGCGCTTGGTGCCGCCGATCAGGCGCAAGTCAAAAGCGTAGCGGGCAAGGCCTACGCCCTCCTGTCAACGCGATCCGGCGCAGGCCGTTACCTTTGCATGTACCGGCGCGATGCATCTACAGTAATTTTTGCGCGCTTGCGTGCCGTGCGACTGAGCGCCGTGCGCCCGGCCGCGTGCACCGGCTTGAGTGCCGTGCTGCTGCTTGCCGGCTGTACGACGCACCCCGACGCTCCGCACGCCGCGTCGACGCCATTGCGCACCCTGCATCGCGAAGACATGCTGTGGCTCGAACGCACATCGTTCGGCCTGGACACGGACAGCGTTGCGGACTACCGCCGCTTGGGCCGGGAAAAATTCCTGGACCGGCAACTGCATCCGGCGCAAATGACATTGCCGGCGCCCATCGCAGCGCAGATTGCGGCTCTGCAAATAACCCCTGCGGATCCTATGCAGTCGATTGCCGCCATCAATGCGCAAAACAAAGTGATCAATGCAATGCCCGGCGGCTCCGACAAAGAGCAGGCGCGCAAGGTGCTCAATGATCAGGGCAATAAACTTGCCTACGAGGCCATCCGACGCGACTTGTTGCGTGCAGTCTATTCACCCGCGCAGCTACAGGAGCAGATGATCTGGTTCTGGCTCAATCATTTCAGTGTGTTCCAGTACAAGGCGAATTTGCGCTGGCTGATAGGCGATTACGAGGAGCGCGCGATTCGACCGCATGTGTTCGGACATTTCAGGGATTTGGTGATGGCGACGCTGCAGCATCCGGCGATGCTGCAGTTTCTGGACAACAACCAGAACGCCGCAGGCCACATCAACGAGAACTACGCTCGTGAACTCCTTGAATTGCATACGTTGGGAGTAGGCGGCGGCTATTCCCAACAAGATGTTCAAGAACTGGCGCGTGTTCTCACCGGCGTGGGCATCAACGTCGGGGATGCGCCGCACTTGAAGCCTGAATTGCAGCGGCTATACGTGCGCAGCGGCGCTTTCGAATTCAATCCCGCGCGCCATGACTTCGGCGCGAAGACTATTCTGGGGCATCCCATCCGCGGCCAGGGTTTCGGCGAAGTGGAGGATGCGGTGAAGATGATTGTCTCTCAACCTGCCTGCGCTCGATTCATAGCGCGAGAACTCGCGATCTACTTCGTGGCGGACAATCCGCCCCCCGCCCTGGTCGAGCGTGTCGCGCAGACGTTCATGCGAACCGACGGCGATATCGCCGCCGTTCTGCATACGCTGTTCATGTCGCCCGAATTGGACGGCTCTTTCGGTGGGAAATTCAAAGATCCCATGCGCTTCGTTGTTTCAGCCGTGCGCTTCGCGTACGACGGCAAACCCATCAGCAACACGCATCCGATGCTGAATTGGCTCAATGGCCTTGGCGAGGCGCCCTATGGCCGTCAAACCCCCGACGGCTATCCGATGACGGAGCTCAGCTGGGCAAGTGCCGGCCAAATGAGCCGCCGATTCGAAATCGCACGGGCCATCGGCGCGGGCAATGCCGCGCTTTTCGATCCGGAGGATGGAGGCGCGGCGAGCACCGCGGGCTTCCCGCAATTGGCAAATCGTCTGTACTTCGAGGCACTCGAGCCGTCGCTCGCCGCGCGCACCAAAACCGCGCTGGATCGCGCGAATTCTCAGCAGGAGTGGAACACGTTTCTGCTTTCATCGCCCGAATTCAACTATGAATAGGCACATACACATGAATCGCCGCCGGATGCTCAAATTGGGTGGGGCCGCGCTGGTGAGCGCGGGGATATCGGGCCGCTTGTATGCCGCGCCGGGCGCCGGGCCGCGCTTTCTTTTGGTGTTTCTGCGCGGGGGCTACGATTCAACCAATCTCCTGATTCCGTATTCCAGCAGTTTCTACTATGAAGCGCGCCCGACCATCGGGATCGCCCGGCCCGACCCGTCGTCCAACAGCAGTGCGCTCGCACTCGATGGCGATTGGGCGCTGGCACCCGCGGTGCGCGATACGATTGGGGCGATGTACACGCAGCGCCAGGCCGCCTTTGTGCCGTTTGCCGGCACGGATGATTTGTCGCGCAGCCACTTCGAAACCCAGGACAGCATCGAGCTGGGTCAACCGGCGGCGGGTACGCGCAACTATCGCTCGGGCTTTCTCGGCCGCCTCTCCGAGATCCTGGTCGGTTCCTCGGGCATCAACTCATCGATCGCCTTCACCGACGCTTTGCCGCTGGCTTTCGAAGGTTCGGCAACGGTGCCCAATCTCTCGCTCAAAAACGTGGGCAAGCCGCCCTTCGACGAGCGGCAGGCGCGCATCTTGAGCGACATGTATGCCGGCCACCGCCTCGAAGCCGCCGTCAGCAACGGACTCGAGTTGCGTCACGAAGTGGCGCAGGAGATGGCCGATGAGATGACCGAGGCCAATCGTAGTGCAATCAACACCAAGGGCTTCGAGCTCGAAGCGGAGCGCATGGGCCGACTGATGCGTGACAAATACCGCCTGGGATTCATAGACATCGGGGGATGGGATACTCACGTGGGAGAGGGCGCGGCGCAGGGACCGCTGGCCACGAATTTGAGCAGCCTGGGAAAGGGATTGCAGGCTTTCTCGTCGTCGCTGGGCGCGGAATGGAACAATACGGTCGTTGTGGTGCTGTCGGAATTCGGCCGGACCTTTCGCGAGAACGGTAATCGCGGGACCGATCACGGGCATGGCACCGTCTATTGGGTGCTGGGAGGTTCGATCAGCGGCGGTCGGATCTGCGGAGAGCAGGCGCGTGTGGCCCGGGGTACTTTGTTTCAAGATCGTGACTTTCCGGTGCTGAACGATTATCGCGCCGTCTTGGGCGGCATGTTCCGTTCGCTCTGGGATCTTTCGCCCGCGCAGAGTTCGCGCATCTTTCCGCAGTCCTCGTCGATCGACCTCAAATTGGTATGATCAGGTCATGCCGACCATTCTAGTGACGGGCGGGACCGGGTTCATCGCCTGCCATACCATTCTTCAGGCGCTAGGCGAGAACCATCGTGTGCGCACCACGATACGCAGTCTGAAGCGCGAAGCGGATGTTCGCGCCATGTTGAAGCAAGGCGGGAGCGAGCCCGGCGATCGATTGTCTTTTTTTGCCGCAGACCTGGAGAATGACGCGGGCTGGGCCGAGCCCGTCGCCGGCTGTGACTATGTGCTGCACGTGGCCTCACCGTTCCCTCCGAACGTACCGAAGCACGAGGACGAGTTGATCGTACCCGCACGCGAGGGTGCGCTGCGCGTGCTGCGCGCCGCGCGCGATGCTCGAGTGAAGCGCGTCGTGCTCACATCCTCCTTCGCCGCGATTGGCTACGGCCACGCGCCGCAGCAGGCACCGTTCAACGAAACGGACTGGACGGATCCCACGGGCAGCGATATGACGGCCTACGTGAAGTCGAAGACATTGGCGGAGCGGGCGGCGTGGGATTTTATTGCCGCCGAAGGCGGCGCCCTCGAGCTTTCCGTGGTCAATCCCGTGGTCGTGTTCGGTCCTGTCCTGGGGCCCGACTACTCGCCTTCGGTTCTCTTGATCCAGCGTCTCATGACCGGCACCATACCGGGAAGCCCGAAGTTGACTTTTGGCGTCGTGGACGTGCGCGACGTCGCTGATTTGCACCTGCGTGCCATGGTGCATCCTGCCGCGAAGGGCGAGCGCTTCCTGGGGGTCGCCGGGGATTTCATCTGGATTCGCGACATCGCCAAAGTGCTGAAAGATCGTCTGGGTGAGGCGGCCAGGAAAGTGCCGACGCGGCAATTGCCCAACTGGCTGGTTCGACTCGCCGCGCTGCGTGATCCTGCGGTAAAGCAGATTCTGCCGGAACTCGGCAAGCAGAAGAACGGCAGCAACGAGAAAGCCAGGCGCACGTTGGGCTGGACGCCGCGCCCCAACGAGGAAGCCATCGTCGCCACCGCCGAGAGCTTATTGCGGTTCGGGCTGCTTTAAACCGAAACTTGACCTTAGGGACGCCACTTCCTGCGTGTCTAACTGGCTCAATAATTTCAGTTCTGCTTGGACAAGAACCGGGCGGAGCCGCCTCGAGCGCCGGCGGGGCCATCAATTTAGCGAAAATTGCCTGCTTTCGGCGTTGCGTCCAAAATACCGGCCATGAAATTCTTGGATCCCGATACAGAGAGCGCCGTACGCGACTTCCTCGCGCGGATTCCTGCTGATATTCGGCTGGATCGAGCGATACTTTTTGGCTCTCGTGCGCGCGGAGAGCATAGGCCGGATAGTGACGCAGATGTCGCCCTTATCTTGCACGAACGTGGCGACGATGGGATGACTTTGATGATGTTGGCTGAACTAGCATACTACGCATATCTTGATACCGGGATCATGGTTCAGCCGGTTCCCATTGCGATCGAAGATTGGTTGAATCCAGCGGCATATCCGAGGCCGGGATTTCTTAGAAACGTCGAACGCGAAGGCATCGTTCTGTGACCAAGGGGCCATTCGAACGTGCCTTGGTGAGAAAAGGCAAAAGGGCTCTGAAAGTTGCCAGGCTCGCTTTGAACGCCGGCGACAATGATAGCGCGGTTAGTAGATCCTATTATGCGATGTTCGACTTCGCACAGGCCGCACTCTTGCGTGCCGGTGTTACCGAAGACAAACTGCCACGAACGCATGGCGGAGTCATCGACGCATTTCGCACCCACGCCGTTCAGACAGGACAAATCGATCGACAACTCGCGACCCAACTGAGCCGGACCGAGTCACTTCGGATAAAAGCCGACTACACTGGGACCGAAATTGAACTAAGCGAGGCCAAGGAAGTCGTTCAGAACGCCGAACTTTTCGTTCAAACGGTCGAACGAGTATTTAGTCTTGATAAACCTTCCCTGCCGAAGGAATACGAGAACCCTGCTTCGAAGGATGATGATAAGGTTTCAGAGCCCACAGTTGCAGTAACGGAAATCCAGAGAGAAAGGGTAAAACTCGAGCCAATTTCTTTAGAGGAGATTCGCCGTCAGGCGCGAGAGAATTGGTTGCAGCTGCGGCAGCGAGTGGTCAGCGAGGCAAAAGCGGCTGGCCATTCTAAAGATGCTGGCCGAGGCACCGAGGAAGATCAAGGTCATTCAATTCACGACGATCTTGATGAGTAGCGCTGGTCATCCAAATAACAGCCTGACCGATCAGCGCAGCTGGCTGTCCTTGCTGCCGCGGCGGTTATATCCGCTGGACCGCACCAGATCGCGGTCATGGGCATCCTGGCAGGAAAGGCATAACCGAACCCCGGCCACCGCATCGCGGCGGGCCTGCGGAATTTCGGTGCCGCACTCGGCGCAGTGGCTCAAAGAGGGTCCCTGGGGCAAGCGGCTTTGCGCAAGGCTGATGGCGTCCTTGACGGTCGCGTCAATCTGCTCCTGTACCGCGCCTTCTTTTGCCCAACCGGTCGCCATTTGCCGCTCCTATAAGCGATGTCAAAGTACTACTAGTCGAGCCAAAAGACCAAATTACAAGGCGCAAGCCCAGTCACGAGCGATTCGCCGGTACGCCCAGTGCGTACCGGCGAACACATGTGACTCCATATCCCGGGGTTAGCACCTTACCCCCAGTGTCAACACCATACCCCGGCGTCAACACCATACCCCGGCGTCAACACCTTACCCGAGCGTCATCACCTACCCCAGCGTCATCACCTACCCCAGCGTCACCGGAACAAACAGGCGCACATCGCCGCGCTGTATGAGCAGCGCAATCTGCTTATCGTGCTCCTGCACCATCTTGCGCAGTTGCGCGACACTCTGCACGGGCATTCCGTCTACCGACAGCACCACGTCGCCCGGCTGGATGCCGGCGTCGGCGGCGCGGCCCTGAGCACCTTCGACCACCAGACCGCCGGGGACGCCGGCTTGCCGGCGTTCCTCGGGATTCAAAGGACGCAATGCCAACCCCAATTTGGCCGGCGCCGAGTCGCCGCCCGACCCCTCGTCGGCAGATGCCGTCACCGCTGCGTTGCCGATCGTCGCAGTCAACGAAACGGTCTTGCCGTCGCGCCAAATCTCAAGGGAGGCCTTGTCGCCGGGAGTCATGACCCCGACCCGCTGCGATAGCTGTCCCGCATCGAGAATCGGCGAACCGTTGAACTTGAGGATCACGTCGCCAACCTTGATGCCCGCCTTTTCCGCCGCGCTGTCCGGTGTGATTTTGGCCACCAGCGCACCATTGGGCGTCTTCAATTTGAAGGACTCCGCGAGCGATTGGTTCAGCGGTTGCACTTCGACGCCCAATCGCGCATGCGCGACTTTGCCGGTCTTTACGATCTGGTCTTTGACCTGTACCGCCAGATTGATCGGGATTGCGAAGGACACGCCCTGAAAGCCGCCGGAATTGGTGTAGATCTGGGCGTTGATGCCGACCACAGAACCGTTGGCGTCGAATAGCGGGCCTCCGGAATTGCCGGGATTTACCGCCGCGTCGGTTTGAATGAACGGCACGTATCCGTCGCCGGGCAGCGAGCGGCCTTTTGCGCTGACGATGCCGGCAGTCGCAGTCTCTTCGAGGCCGAATGGTTCACCGATCGCGAGCACGTAATCACCGACACCCAGTTGGTCCGAATCTCCCAGGGTGACACTGGGTAGACCGTGGCCGTCGATCTTGAGCACCGCGATATCGCTGCTGCGATCGGCGCCTAAAACTTTGGCCTTGTATTCGCGATGATCGGAGAGTTTGACGGTGACTTCTTTTGCGCCGTCCACGACATGCGCGTTGGTGAGCACGAGACCGTCCGCAGAAATTAGAAATCCGGAGCCTTGAGCATGCTGTATACCATGCTGCTTAGGTATCGGGTGTCGGAAGAACTGTCCAAAGGGATTGTCGCTGCCCTCATCGTCGCCTGGGCCGCCAAAACCGAACTCTTGCGGTCCCGATGTGTTCATTGGACCGGCGGTTGTGATGCCGACGACGGCAGCCTGGTTGCGTGCCACGATCGCGCGATAGTTGGGCGCGGTGATCATGGGAACGGCCTGAGACGGTGCGCCGTGAATGGAATCGCTGATCGCGCTCGCCACGGTAGGCGAAGCGCCGGCCTGCAATAGGGATTGGGCGGATAAGCCCGTGACGGTACCGACGGCAAGCAGGCCTGCTGCCGACCATACCAGCGTCTTGGTGCGAAGTTGCATGTGATCTTATATGAACGCCACCCTATTGAGCGAGTGCTCTGATCGATCTGGCATAACAAGCGGTTGCAGTCTTATATCCGGCCTACTGGAAGAGCTTTTAGCTCTTGGCCTTGATGAACTCCGCTGAAGAAG
>Ga0210406_10008657_pt1 | contig 10179 bp, 9 predicted proteins | sample IncBWC30MmetaG_FD_155454 | JGI IMG/M metagenome (GOLD analysis project Ga0210406, IMG submission 155454) | Forest soil microbial communities from Barre Woods Harvard Forest LTER site, Petersham, Massachusetts, United States - Inc-BW-C-30-M | ecosystem: Environmental > Terrestrial > Soil >... | reverse complement strand
TGCTCACGCGCAACAGCAACGCGGCGTCGCATTCGTGGGCGCGGCGGGCCACTAAGTAGCCGTCGAATCAGGCGGCCGCATCCGCCAGGATCACCAGCAAGGGATGCGGGAGAATCCCGCTACTTCGCGATGCCACAGGGAGAACGAAGTTGACGAACGAGGTCGCAACGCTGCCTGCTGTGCCCGGCGCACAAGAAACACCGCATTTGCGCCGCGTCCTGGGCCGTTGGGATCTCGTTCTGCTCTTCGTCGTCGCGGTCTTCAACCTGAACGTTGTTCCGTCGATTGCCGCCAACGGTGGCGTTACCGTTTGGCTTTGGATCATTTCGCTGCTGCTTTTTTTCTGGCCGCAAGGCATCGCTGTGATTGAACTGGCGCACCGCTTTCCCGGGGAAGGCGGCGTCTATTTATGGGCCAAGGAAGTTTTCGGCGATTTCCACGGGTTTCTTTCCGGCTGGTGCTACTGGACCAACAATATGATGTACGTCCCCACCGTGATGCTGTATTTCGTCGGCGTTTCCGTTTTTGTTCTCGGCGAAGGCCACCAGGCGCTGGCAGACAACAAAACGTTTGCGCTGACCGCTTCGCTCGTGCTGCTTCTTTTGCTGGTGGTGCTCAATATCGTCGGCCTCGGCGTCGGCAAGTGGGTTAACAATCTCGGCGGCATCGGCACGGGAATTGCCGCCGCCGTTTTGATCGGGCTCGGAATAATGATTTGCCTGCGCTTTGGAACCACGGTGACTTGGGCGGATTTCCGCGTTCCCGCGAACCCGCGATTCGTTCTAAATTCTTTCGGCGTGATCTGTTTCGGATTGGTTGGGCTGGAGCTCGCCTCCATCATGGGCGATGAGATCGACAATCCTCAGAAGACGCTTCCTGGAGCGGTCGCTTGGGGCGGTGTGCTCTCTGGCGCACTGTACATCGGCGCAACGCTGACGCTCCTCGTGGCCGTCAGCAAGAGCGACATCAGCGTGCTCCAGGGCGTCGTGCAAGCCGTGGGTCACATGGCCTCGCGCGTCGGGGTGAGCTGGATCGTTGCGCCATTCGCGTTTTTGCTGAGCATTTCGATCGCAGGCATAGGGTCCGCCTGGCTCGGCGGTTCGGCGCGTATTCCTTTTGTCGCCGGGCTGGATTCGTACATGCCTGCGTGGCTGGGAAAAATTCACCCGCGCTACTCGACTCCATACGCCGCGCTGATCGTGCATGCTTCGGTTTCCTTGATTCTGGTGGTCATCAACTTCACCTTCACCGGCGCGGGCGTTCAGGAGACCTTTCAAAAGCTGTTGTCCCTCGCCGTGGTACTGCAATTGGTTCCCTTTCTCTATATGTTTGCCGCGCTCCTGAAGATTGCTTTCGCGGAATCATTCGTCAAAGGCCGCTACACGAAGACCACGCTGGCACTCGCCGGTGCCAGCGGGTTCATCACCACGGTTCTCGGTATCTCGCTGGCTTTTTTCCCGGCCCAGCAGATCACTTCGATTCGCTCCTACGAACTGTGGATGTTCGGCGGCACGCTTTTCTTCATCGGTCTGGCCGCGTTTTTCTTTTTTATTTATGGCAGGCGCAAAGCCGCGCAAAAACTGGCGCCAGCGCTTTGAATGGAATTTGGGAGGCAGTGATGTCCAGCAGTGTGACAACCGTCGTGCGAGCCTATCAGAACTACATCAATGGAAAATGGGTCAAAAGTTCTTCCGGCGAGACGTTTCCTGTTTACGATCCCTCCACTGAAGAAGTGATTGCGCACGTTGCTTCCGGCACGGCGGCGGACGTCGATGCCGCCGTGAAAGCCGCCAGGGCGGCGTTCGATTCTGGTCCTTGGCGGCAGACCACGGCCGCCGAGCGCGGCCGCATTCTCTACAAGCTGGCGGAAAAAATCCGCGCCAACGCCGCGCAACTTGCCGAGTTGGAATGCCGCAATTCCGGCAAGCCCATTGTCGAAGCGGAGTACGACATCGCCGACGCCGCGACCTGTTTTGAATATTATGCCGGCTTGGCCAACAAAGTTCTGGGGCACGTCAATCCCGTGCCCGCAAATGCTCTGAGTTTTACTCTGCGTGAACCGGCCGGCGTCGCCGGACAGATCATTCCCTGGAACTACCCGCTGGTGATGGCTTCGTGGAAGCTTGCGCCGGCGATCGCCGCAGGTTGCACCTGCGTCCTCAAGCCCGCCGAACAGACGCCGCTCACCGCACTCGAATTCGCCAATTGGTTCGAAGAAGTCGGTCTGCCGCCCGGCGTGGTCAATATCATCAATGGATTTGGAGAAACTTGCGGCGCCGCGCTCGTCGCGCATCCCGGCGTGGACAAAATCGCTTTCACCGGCAGCGCCGCCGTCGGCAAAATCATCGTCAAGAGCGCAGCGGACACCCTCAAGCGCGTCACCCTCGAACTTGGCGGCAAGTCGCCCAACATTTTCTTCGATGGCGCCGACTGGGAAGCCGCTGTCGATGGCGCGCTCTTCGGCGTGTTCATCAACCAGGGCGAAGTCTGCTCCGCGGGCAGCCGCATCCTCGTCGAAAAAAAGATCTACAAGAAATTCGTCGAAGCCATGACCGAAAAAGCCAAGCGCATCAAGCTGGGTGCCCCGCTCGATCGCGCCACCAAGATGGGACCGCTCGTCAGCAAGGAACAGTACGACCGCGTCAGCTCTTACCTCGAACTCGGCAAAAAAGAAGCCAAGGTCGCCATCGGCGGCGGCCGCCCGAAAGAATTTGGCAAGGGCTTTTACGTCGAGCCCACGATCTTCTACGATGTCGATAACTCCGCGCGCATCTCACGCGAGGAAATTTTCGGACCCGTGGCCTCGGTAATTCCTTTCGACGACGAAGCCGCTGCCATTCGCATTGCCAACGATACGCCTTACGGCCTCGCCGCTGCTGTCTGGACGCGCGACATCTACAAAGCTTTTCGCGTCGTGAAGTCCATTCGCGCGGGCATCATCTGGGTGAATCACATGCAGCCCACTTACGTTGAAGCGCCGTGGGGTGGCTACAAACAATCCGGCTTCGGCCGAGAGCTCGGCCCCTGGGGACTCGAAGAGTATCTCGAAACAAAACAAGTATTCGTTAATCTCGACGAAACACCGATCGGTTGGTATTAGCTGTTGTAGGGTCCGCCTTCTGAGGCGGACCGCTCTTGACGAACGGAGACACTCGAATGAAAACAATTCAGCTTCGCACTGAAATTCCCGGCCCGCGCTCCCGCGCCCTCATGGCCCGCCGCGAAGCCGCCGTCCCTCGCGGGCCGTATCACGCCACTCCTATCTTCGCCGCGAAAGCCGAAGGCGCGGTCATCGAAGACGTCGACGGCAATCGCTACATCGATTTTGCCGGCGGCATCGGCTGCCTCAACATGGGGCATCGCGCCCCGCGCGTGGTTTCCGCCATTCGCGAACAGCTCGATAAATTCCTGCATCTTTGTTTCAGCGTCACCCCCTATGAAAGCTACATCGCGCTTGCGGAAAGGCTCAACGGACTCGCGCCCGGCAAATTTCCGAAGAAAACCTTCATCATCAACACCGGCGCCGAAGCCGTCGAAAACGCCATCAAGATAGCCCGCGCCTACACCAAACGCCCGGCAGTTATTTGTTTCGAAGACGCTTTCCACGGCCGCACCCTGCTGACCATGACGCTCACCAGCAAGACGAATCCGTACAAAGTCGGCTTCGCGCCCTTCGCCAGCGACGTCTACCGCATTCCTTACGCTTACTCTTACCGCGGACAGCGTGGCGCGACAGCCGAGAGTTTTGCGCAGCACCTCGAAGACGCCTTCAAACGCGTTGTCGCGCCGGACTCCGTGGCGGCCGTGATTGCCGAGCCTGTTCTCGGCGAGGGCGGTTTTGTCGTGCCCCCGCGCGATTACTTCCGCATCGTCCACGATATTTGCCGCAAGCACGGCATCCTGTTTATTGCCGACGAAGTCCAGTCCGGCTTCGCGCGCACCGGCAAATGGTTCGCTTCCGAGCATTTTGGAATCGAGCCCGACCTCATCACCACGGCGAAATCCCTTGGCGGCGGCATGCCCATCGCCGCAGTCACCGGCCGCGCGGAAATTATGGACGCCCCGATCGTCGGCGGTCTGGGCAGCACGTTTGCCGGCAATCCAGTTTCCTGCGTTGCGGCGCTGGCCGCTATCGAAACCATCGAAAAAGAAAACTTGCTCGCCCGCTCCACCGTCATCGGGAAGCGATTCGAGGAACGCGCCCGCGGCTGGCAGAAAAAGTGGCCTCTCATCGGCGATGTGCGTGGCCTCGGCGGAATGTGCGCCATCGAACTGGTTCGCGATCCAAAAACCCTCGAGCCTGCCGACACCGAAACCAAAGACCTCGCTCACTACTGCTACGAGCACGGCTTGATCACCATCACGGCCGGCACTTACAACAACATCATGCGCATCCTCGTGCCGCTGGTCATCACCGACGAGCAGCTCGACGAAGCCTTCGGCGTCCTTGAATCCGGCATCGCTTCCGTCGCCGAGCACAAGCATGCGGCGCTCTCTCACGCTTAATCGCCGGCCAAACGTACCGTCTGACCGGCGCTCACGCATCAAACCATCGGACCACTAGGAGCTACATCATGCAGAACACGTTGACAAAGTCCTCAAACGCCGGCGCTGAACTGAAAGACTCGAAACTATTCCGCGAAGCTTGCTATCTCGACGGCCAATGGATTCAAGCCAACTCCGGTAAGACTATCGACGTTGATAATCCAGCCACTGGCGAAATCATCGGAAAAGTTCCCAAGCTGGGCGCCACGGAAACGCGGCAAGCCATCGAAGCCGCCAACCGCGCCTTCCCGCTCTGGAGCAAAAAAACCGCCAAGGAGCGCGCTGTCATTCTCCGCCGCTGGTTCGACCTCATGATGGCCAATCAGGAAGATCTCGCCCGCCTGATGACTCTCGAGCAAGGCAAGCCGCTGACGGAATCCCGCGGAGAAGTCGCCTACGCCGCCGCATTTCTTGAATGGTTCGGCGAGGAAGCCAAGCGCGTTTACGGCGACACCATTCCTCCGCATCAGGCGGACAAACGCATCGTGGTGATCAAACAGCCCATCGGCGTCGTGGCCTGCATCACGCCGTGGAATTTTCCGTTGGCCATGATCACGCGCAAAGCCGGCCCGGCCCTCGGCGCCGGCTGCACCGTCGTTCTGAAGCCCGCTTCGCAAACTCCCTTTTCCGCGCTTGCTCTGGCGGAATTGGCCGAGCGCGCCGGTGTTCCCAAGGGTGTTTTCAATGTCCTTACAGGTTCCGCCACCGAAATCGGCGGCGAACTCACTTCCAGCCCCATCGTGCGCAAGCTCTCTTTCACCGGTTCCACGGAAATCGGAAAAATTCTCATGGCGCAATGCGCCAGCACGGTGAAAAAACTTTCGCTCGAGCTCGGCGGCAACGCGCCGTTCATCGTTTTCGATGACGCCGATTTGGACGCCGCCGTCGAGGGCGCTATTACTTCCAAGTATCGCAACACCGGCCAGACCTGTGTTTGCACCAACCGCGTGCTCGTGCAGGAAAGCGTTTACGACGCTTTTGCCGCGAAGCTCGCCACCGCGGTCAAAGCGCTCAAGCCCGCTTCCGGCCTGGAATCTGGCGCCACCCAGGGACCGCTCATCGACGACGCCGCAGTGCAAAAAGTTGAAAGCCACATTCGCGACGCACAGTCGAAAGGAGCCAAGATTCTCGTCGGCGGTCATCGCCACGCGCTCGGCGGACGCTTTTTCGAGCCAACCGTTCTCACCGATGTCACTCCGCAAATGGCCGTGGCCCGCGAAGAAACGTTTGGCCCGGTCGCCCCGCTCTTCCGCTTCCGCACCGAAGCCGAAGCCATCGCGCTGGCCAACGACACCGAATTCGGGCTGGCCTCCTATTTCTACGGCCGCGACATCGCCCGCGTTTGGCGCGTTGCCGAAGCGCTCGAATACGGCATCGTGGGTATCAACACCGGGCTGATCTCCACTGAAGTCGCACCCTTCGGCGGCGTCAAGGAATCCGGCCTCGGCCGCGAAGGCTCCAAGTACGGCATCGATGATTTCGTCGAGCTCAAATATCTCTGCTTCGGCGGAATCACTCCGTAGCTCGCCCACAAAAAAGCGCATACGCGTTCACCAACTGCCCACTCGTACAGGTATGGCGCTCTGGGCAACGCCAAAACTATCTCAAATCTGCGGTGTTAGACTTTTTAGAGCGCCTGGCCGTGTCATTTTGCCCTTTGAAAAATCCAGCCAGGCGGCTGTGGGCGAAGCGCTAAACTTACAAGGAGAGAATGCAACGATGAAGACCGCATATAAGGTTCTGCTGACCGCATCCGTCATTACATTCTTCGTCGCCATGAGCGCCATGGCGCAGCCACCGCAAGGCAGGCATCCAGCCTACTTGCACGCGCTCACGGATTTGCGTGACGCCCGGGCCCATCTGCAACGGCCCGATCATGGGGAATTGCGCGAACAGGAGAAGAAAGCCATTCACGAACTCGACGCCGCCATCGACGAAATCAAAAAGGCGGCCATCGACGACGGAAAAGACCTGAACGAACACCCGCCGGTGGACACGCGGTTGGATTGGCCAGGCCGTTTGCACCGGGCAATCGAGCTCATCGATAAAGCCCACAACGACATCGCGCGCGAAGAAGACAACCGCTTCGCTCAGGGACTCCAGCAGCGCGCCCTCGAGCACATCGACAAAGCCCATCATCACGTCGAGGAAGCTATTCAGGCAATCCGCTAGGCCTGATTCAATTCCAGAATCTTTTCAAAGACACCGTGGCGCTTGCCGCTACGGTGTCTTTTTTCCATACACGCGGCAATCGAGCGCGTCGTTTTTCCTCTTGCACGGACTAAAACCCGCGATGGGGGCGATTCAAGCGGAGGCGGCTTGATCGCGGAATTCGCGGACGTTGGCCGCGAGATATTGATCGAGCGTCACGGGGTCGCGTTCGGTTAAAGATTTCAGGAGCCCATCTGTTTTTGCGCCGCCGCCCTGTTTGTAGAGCTCGTGAAGTCCCATGAGGGCGGTTACTTGCCATTCGGGCATTCCGAGACCGGCCATGGCGTCGCGGTAGGCGGAATCGGGCAGATCGACGTAATTGATGGTGCGACCCGCGATTTTGGAAACGCGTTTGGCCAGCTCCTGGTTTGAGATGGCTTCCGGCCCGTTCAATTCGTAGATTTTGCCGATGTGCGAGGCTCCCTGCAGCGATTTGACGGCGACGACGGCGATGTCACTGATGTCGATGAAGCTCGTTCTTGATTCTCCCAGATTGGCGTAGAAGGCGTTTTGGGTACGGATGGTTGGAGCGTAGAAGGCGGCGATGTTTTGCAGAAAACCGTTGGGGCGGAGGATCGTGTAGGTCATTCCCATGGTCTTGAGCTTGTCTTCCACTTTGCGGTGCCAGCTCGGAAAAGATTTAGCGAAGTCGCCCGCTCCCAGCGCGGAATTAAGAACAACGTGCTTGACGCCGGATTCCTTGCAGGCATCCAGCATGTTGCTTTCGAGTTCGACGAGTTGCGGAATTGGAGAACAGACGACATAGACGGCGGTTACTCCGTTCACAGCGTTGCGAAGACTCTGCTTGTCCGCATAGTCCGCGATCATGGGCTCGCATCCCGGGAGCGCGTTTGCGGCATCCTCCTTGGAACGGAACATGGCGCGGACATTGGACTGTTTTCTGAGAGCTTCCTGCAAAACCGCTCTGCCAGCACTTCCACTAGCACCTGTGACGAGGATCATTTGTTGCTCCTAGGAAGATGAGATTCGCAATTGCAATACGGCGTAAATTCCCTTTGACGCGCGACTGGAACGCTTCGTAAGCATGGTATAACGTGCCTATAGTGCGGTGAAGTACGCACAAATTTGTAAGCCCGGAGCGCACGATGAAAGCTAAATATGGATGTCCCGTGCGGGCGACCATCGATACTTTGAGCGGAAAATGGAAGGTACAAGCAGTTTGGCGGCTGTCCTTTGGGCCGCTGCGTTTTGCGGAGTTGCGCGATCTTCTGGGCGGCGTGAGCGAAAAAGTCCTGACGGCGCAGCTTCGCGAATTGGAGAAAGATGGAGTCGTGAACCGCACGGTGGTGCACTCATCTCCGCCCAAGGTGACGTATTCGCTTAGCGCCTCCGGCCAGACGTTGATCCCGCTCCTCGAAGGGCTTTGCGAGTGGGGCTCAAAACAGTTTGGGATCACGCCAAATCTGCCGCGGAATCCGCAAGTCGTGAACGCCACGAACTCTTAGCCCGCCTCGCGGCAATTCCTTCCTCATGAACAAAACGCTTGATTTGTGGTTGCGCTAGCAGTCGAAGAATACGGTTTCGTCTGGCCCCTGGAGGATGACGTTCCATTCGAGAGTGTTTCTTGCGGCAGATATTTTTTTTGCGATGAGCGTTCCGCGGCGAGCGGGTTCGACAAGATTCAGCACGAAATCGGTGGCGTTCGCGGGATCGTCGGGGAAATAAATGCGGGTGACTAGGCGGCGCAGAAGCCCTCGCGCGAAGACGGCGACGGCGATGTGCGGCGCTTGGAACTTTTTCTCTGAACCAGTGCTGGGGCCGGGAACTTGGCCGGGCTTGATAGTGGTGAAGCGGAATTTTCCCTGATCGTCCGTGGGAATGCGGCCGTAGCCGGTGAATCCTTTTTCAAGCGGTTTTCCCTGTGTGTCTTCGGGATGGGCGTACTTACCGTGGGAATTGGCTTGCCAAATTTCGAGGGTGGCGTCTGGAACAGGTTGGCCGTCGCCATCGAGGACGCGGCCTTCGATGATGACGCGTTCGCCGGAGACGCCGGGTGCAGTGAGGTCGTCCGGAGCGAGCCAGTCAAACCCGATGGAGAAAAACGGACCGACGGTTTGCGAAGTTGTGGCCTGCCTGCTCATTTCAAATCCTCTACCGGCGTGGCTTCGCGGCCGCTGAGAACGATGTCGAAGCGGTAGCCGAGCGCTTGCTGCGGAATCGTCGTTTCCCAATCGAAAAGCGAAATGAGGCGCTGGCGGGCTTCTTCGTCGGCAGTGCAATTGAAAATGGGATCGTAAGGAAGAAGCGGGTCGCCAGGAAAATACATTTGCGTGACGAGCCGTGTGGCGAACGCAGGTCCGAAAATGGAAAAGTGAATGTGCGCGGGGCGCCAGGCGTTGTGGTGATTGCCCCAGGGGTATGCGCCGGGTTTGATGGTGACGAAGCGGTAGCGGCCTTCGGCGTCGGTAAGCGCGTGGCCGCAGCCCGTGAAGTTCGGGTCGAGCGGAGCTTCATGCTGATCGCTCTTGTGAAGATAACGGCCGGCGGCGTTGGCTTGCCAGACTTCGACTAGCGTGTGCGGGACGGGGCGCTCGTTTTCATCGAGGACGCGGCCACTGACGATGATACGTTCGCCGAGCGGTTCGCCGGAATGCCGGCGTGTAAGATCGCAAGCTTTGGCGTCGATGAGTTCGGGAACGAAGGACGGGCCGGTGACTTCTGAGAGCGTGTGCGGGAGATACACGAGAGGTTTTTCGGGCGCGCGCTTGATCGAGGAGCGATAGGGGGGATGCAGATAAGAAGGCTGCGTGCCGGGAGAAGGCCGGCGATAGCCAACGATGTTAGCCATACGATGATTATGCTCCTCACGCTCAAAATGAAGGCATGGCACGGACAGAATCATTCCGAATTATATGATGAGCGCTTGTCATCCGACGGCCTGAAACCGCCGTATGAATAAGTGCAGCGTGAAGCACTCGGCTACGGGAGCGGCACATGCCCCGTCTGACAGTTATCTTTAGCCCCTCGACTCCGCGTAGTTCTGTCCCTCGTCCCGGAAAGCAATGCCCGGAAAGAAAAGCCTTGCCGTCGTACAGAGAATCTTGATATGAGTTCTGCAGCATTGCCGTCCTTCGATGCTGATGCTTTCGTCTCGGCGAAAGTCGGGCCTCGGGCCACACTCTTTTTTCCAGCCGAACTGCGTCGCGCAAGGAGCGAACCGCTCACGGCGCGACCCGGATCCCGGGCATACCGCACACTGCCCCGGCCAGTTCGATTGGTTGGAGAAAGCAATGGGACAGGTTCTCTGTCCCAGCGACAAATGCGAACAACAGAATCAGCGCGGTGCGGAGTTTGAAGTGCGTGCCATTTAACAATCCGGGGGGACTGGGAATTCTCGAAAAAAAACTGGAGGTTTAGATGACTTGGACCAAGAATCGTAAGAGTAGCCGCAACGCGTGGCTT
>Ga0210406_10008656_pt1 | contig 10179 bp, 7 predicted proteins | sample IncBWC30MmetaG_FD_155454 | JGI IMG/M metagenome (GOLD analysis project Ga0210406, IMG submission 155454) | Forest soil microbial communities from Barre Woods Harvard Forest LTER site, Petersham, Massachusetts, United States - Inc-BW-C-30-M | ecosystem: Environmental > Terrestrial > Soil >... | reverse complement strand
CCGGAACCGATACAGCCGGTCGCTCACAACTCTGCGCTTCGACCAGTGCTTTCGGAGACCGAGGAATTCGTTCCCTCTCCAGCGCTGCTCACACTTTTTCAGCGCGATCGACTTTTCGGTAGGGACACCGTCATAGGTAGGGTTTGTGACTTATAATCTCCGGCATGACAAATGTGAACGCAGTATTGATTGAATTGAAACAGCAGCGCGAGAAGCTCGACCGGGCGATCGCAAGCCTTGAGGGTATTTCTGTCAACGGGAGCGCTCGTAGACGCTCCGGCGGTAGGCGCACCATCTCAGCCGCAGGAAGAGCCCGCATAGCAGCTGCTCAGCGCAAACGCTGGGCTCTGGTGAAGGCACGGCAGAAGAAGCATTAATTCCGGTTCTAATGCGACTGGGAGGTTGCGCTGACTGTAAGCATTCGTCCGTCCAGCCTTCTCATGTGCGACGAAGCCGTGCTCTCTACTGGCTTATGTCGTAACTTCGGATCAGAAAGCGCGGGGTACTCCTCTTCCATGATGAGCGCATTGATAAGCGTATTCGCTGAGCACCAAATTAGGGCGACAATAGTCGTCGCTCGCGAGCGCGACAATGATCTTGCTGCATTGGACTATCGGTCCCTCCGAAAAAGGGCTCTATGACTTCAATCGGAGCGACAATCAGCTAGCTTCGTCGTTCGCGGGCGCATTCTTTCCGAGGTCGCCGCTCTCCTTGAGTGAGGAGATGTGGTCTTCACGTCAATCTCCGCTCCGGGCTCTCGTGGCTGATCCGATAACACTCGGTAGATACGGCCGACGAGCTCAGAATGATTCGCGCCCCGTTGCCTGATAGGGTTGTATCCCATTTGTTTTGTGCCGTAAGGCCTGGCTGTCCAGATAGATTCCTCGGCGGGCGCGATTGATACCACCTAGTGGAGCGTGTGGGGGCAAGCTATTCCACGGGCTCCAGGTGAGGTTCTCCACAAAACTCATCTGTTCAGGAGAGTCGAATTCCTGAGGATAAATCGACACTGTCGCAAGTTTGCATGGAGCCGAAGTCCATTCGACGGTTGGATCCTCAATAGGCATGGCTGTTGCATCGGACTGTGGATTGACGCAGAAATCGAAGTGCGCGCCGATCTTGCGAAAGCTTAGTTGCTCTACCATCGCTTCTCGCAGTGCGTCGGGCGAGGCAGGATTCAATTCGACGACTGCACCGTCTTGCTCTATGGAAGGAGATGCCACGTACTTCACGGCTCCCTCGCCGAATTTATAGGGTGTCTGGCTCCAATAAGTCAGGCGCAACGGGGTCGAACTTGGCGGGCAGGTGAATCCGACCAATTTCGGATGAGTGGTCATCGCGAGTTGAGTCGCAGGCGTGCCGGCGACAGTGGCGGCGAGAAAATCGAAGATATGTTGAACATTTCGTGCGAAGAAAATGGGATGGTCGGCAAGAATGAAGTCTTGCTGGAAAGGCGGTTCGAGCGTGGCCTCTGCGTTCGGGACGAAGACCTTCACGGCCATGCCGTGAACGTCTGGCAACCGGTCGTCGAAAGTGCGGCCGTTGGAGTAGCGAACGAACGCGGTATAAGTGCGCGGATCTTTGAAGATGCCAACGCGAAATGCGCTTGGGATATCTTTCTCGACCCGGAATCTCGCCCATACGCCACCATGCTGTTTCGGATGTTCTCCGCGGCGTCCTGGTGCTTGGGCAGCTTGCACTTGCAGGTGCAAGTCCTGGAGCTTCTGAGTTACTGCGTCTTCTCCTGGAGGAGGATATTCCTTGCCTATCTCCAGCGGAACGGGCAGTTGGCCTAAAGTCGAATCCGACACTGTGCCTCCCCGGTTATAAAGGTTAGATGCTATGCATCAGTTAGCGTGCGGCTGGGGCGCATTTGCTCTCGCCTTGCGAGCCTCACCGTAAACCAAGGTACGGGCGTGCCCGAGTGAGGCATGATTGTCGGCTTGCAACCCCGGCCAGAGCCCTGTTGTCGCCAATGGAATCGCAATGCTTGGATGAGTCCAGTTGGCATCGAAGGCAAGCACATCGAGAGCTTCGGACGGCAATGCTTCGGTCAGACGGATGTCCGCGAGGTCCACCCAAGGATAGCGCAGCTCGTCCCAAACACTGGTACAGTTCACGGATTCTGCATCGCTTCCAGGCCGTAACTGCCCCTGCAGCAAGTAATGCACTCCGTCATGTTGGAATCGGCTGAGAAAATCTTGCTTCAAATAAGTGTCAGAGCGTGGATCTGCGTCTAAGGGTGGATAGACGGTAACTCCTTCGGGCTGCCATGACTTGGGGTAAGCTCCGCGTTCTGGGCCGCGATCTGCATTGCGCAGGCGATATCTCAAATAAGACATGGCGCCGGAACTGTTCGTCAGCTCATAACAGATTTGAGAGTGATAGTAGAAATCCGTGAAGGAGCCGCCATTTCGATAACCCTCGGAGAGAATGTCATCGTTCAGGATTCCGGGCTTAATCAGTCTCTCGATACGATCGGGGTTGGGAGTTGTGACCATGGTCAGAAACGCGCGCGCGCTGCGCACAAACAAGGTGCGGCCAGTATTCATCATGATGTCGTGAAACCCAGGGGCTTCCGGGTCGACGGTGTCGTGATAGAATTTGAGGGAGGTCGCAGCGCCATCTCGGGCTCGGTTGTCTTTTTGGGCGCCTGGCGAAGAATGTCGTAGAATCACAGGATAACTATTGCCCGCTTTCAGGAAATCTGTTTCCGGAAATCCGATGGGGACAATGATTCTGGCCGTGCCGCGGGCAGCGACGCCATAGGTGTGGGTGGCTCGGCCCTGTGTTTTCGCCGCAACTCGGACAAAGATCTCCTGCAATAGCTGGATCACTTGTTGGAAGTCCGCATCGAGTCCTTCTTTAAGTGCTTCGTAAGTACGGGACATATATCCCTCCTATGAGTTCAGAGCGTCTTCAGATACTCGATTAGATCAGCGAGGGATTCCTTGTTTTCAGCGCCGCTCCAGTCGATACGCACGCGAAATTCGCCGGGGTTTTGTGGGCCCTCCCATCCTTTGCGGAGAATATTTCCATTGGCATCGATAACCAGATTGTGGTCGTGGCCGGCATTGGATGCACTGTCCCATGTAGTATCGAAAACTGCGACAGTCGGATCCACAACTCGATCAGCCTCAAGCCTGTCGATTTCCCATTGGAATCCGACTTTCACAGGATCGTAACTCACCGAACCGCGGATAAATTTCTGGGGGCGCTCAGAGGGAACCAACACATGGTATAGGGTAGGGACAGACCCATTATGCAAATAGGGAGCTCGAGCCCAAAGACCATCCAGCCCGTTGGCTACATAGCCCTCGTCGGCGACCTTGGTGCGATCAAAGAGGATCGAAGACTCGGGGAGGTCGTGGGGCTTATATTTTATGCCGTCAGCGCCGGTGGCCTCGTAGGTTTCTGGCACGCTAGCGACGAAGTGCTTCATGAACAGTGCGAGCGCATCCGCGTTCAACACTCGCGAACGATTGGGGTCGGTTCCGATGGCATCGGTTTTGTAGACAATGTCGTTGAACGCCCTGTGGCAAGCGATACAATTAGCTTTGAAAAGCTCTTTGCCGTGTTTGATGTGCCCGGTATCAGTAGCAAAAGGGTAAGGCGGAGGGGGCAAGTGGCTGATAAATCTTGCCGTGATGTCCGCATTTTGCACGTTGACGGCTTTCGGATCACCAGCGACGGCCAGGCTGGCCGCAATGTTGCGAAAGAATGGCGATTTCACGCTGCCATCGATCTGCGCAAGGTGCTGATTCCCCATCTGCCATGTGCTAAGAATGTCGGTGACCGTAGCCAGTTGGTTCGGGAGCGCGGCAAAGTGCATGCCCCCGAAGTCGTGCAGAGTTTTCGCGGGCCCGAGTGTATTGACGGTATCCAGCAGAAGCAAACGGGGTATCAGATCGCCGCTGCCATCGGATTGTCCGGGGCTGCCACCGTCGAGCGGAGGCGCATTCGACTTGCTGTAACTGGTAGCCTTCTGTTTATTGACAGCAGCTTCGCCGAGCAAAATTTTCACGGCGAACCCCGTCAGGATAGTTGCAGCAACGTCCTTTCCACCTGCAACTGATAGGAACGCCTGTCGCTCCCCGACCTCAACCTGACCTGGAATGCCGCTGGCGTTGCGATAGAAATAGTTAGGCGGCTTCTCGGCGACGATCTTGCGCAGACTATCGGCTGTTGTCGCAATGCCCTGCGGAGTGCTCAGCAGTTTGTGTACGGTCAGTTCAAAAGCCTTTCGCCATTTGCGTACATCAAACTGTGTGTTCGGGCCACCTACCAGCATCGCGTAAGTGCCATTCTCCAGGCGGACGCGACCGATATGACAAGCCCCACAGGTCAGAGCTACTGGGTGCAATGGTTGCGGGGGGTCTGCAGGGTCCATCGAATCCCATGACAACCCAAGAGGTAGCGGTTTGTCTGGGTTGGGGAGGAATCCGAAGCGAGAGAACTGCTCCTCAGGCTTGCCCCAGATGTCGGGCGCTAAGTCAGGCAAGGAACGCAGCAAGATAAGCGGAACGCCTGAGCTCCCAGCGCATGCGTTAGCGAACCAGTTATAGTTATCGGCGTTCGCTTTGAGATATGTGTCATGCGCATTGGTCACTGATGCCGGAGAAGGTGCAGTTGTCTGGGTGTGATTGCAGCCGCCTGCAAAAGCCAAGGCGGCGATTAAACCAGTCGCAGTGAATGTCGAATTCACTTTGCCCTCCCGGCCTAGAGTGATTTCAAGTATTCGATAAGGGCCCAGCGATCTTCCGGAGAAAGTGCCGGACCAATCACTCCGTTCCCCTTTGGCCCGTCTTTAAATTCGTGGCCGTGATTGTCATTGCCTGGTTTGGAGACATCGTAAAGATAGCCTCCTTTAAGTTCGTCGGTATCGTGACCGACTCTAACCGGATCGAAGTCTTTTGATCCAGTCCAAAACGTGTCTGGCCTTTCGCTCTGGGGTGAAAGCAGATCAAATAGGTTGGGGACTGACCCATTGTGCAGATATGGGGAAATTGCCCAGACGCCGTTTAACGGGCGCGCTTTGTAGACAGGTTCTGAACGCACGGCGGCGTCATGAGGATCGCGATTTCCTCTCCATACAATCTGATCTTGCGGAGAGATCCTGCCCTTCTCAAAGAATTTGTTAGCGATCCCACTCGTAACCAGATCCAAGCCGACGCCGGCCGATACATGTCCGTCGCCGAGATCGCCGGTGTCTGCTGTGCGACTGATAAAGTCCATGGCCTCGTGAGGATCGGTACCCACGTATGTGGCCTTGATGTCTTTCACCATCAAGAGCCGCGTCTTTTGGCCGTTCTCCCACCAGAAGTTTGGTTTCGGTTTTGCGAGATCGGTCACGAGTTCCGCCACGGGCGGCAAGTGACAACCTTGACAGTTCGCCTTGTAGAGTTCGGCGCCACGGGCGATTTTCTTAGTGTCCAGCGGCGGAAAAACAGTCGGCCATTTCGGTGAGTGCAGGCCCTGATAAGGAGCGGGGCCCTTGAGCAATCCCTCTACTGTTTTCAGGCCGTCGATGTTGACACTATTTCCAAACTCCTTGGCACCATCCAGTTCCTCGGTACCATCGGGCTTCTTGGTATTCTCGCCGTGGAGTTTTGCGACGGCGCGCACACCCAAAGCCTCACCGATATTGCGAACCAGAGGATCTGAAATCGAGGAGTTGTATTGGACCCAGGTAAACCAGGAAGAATCCCAAACCTGGGGGAAGCGGACAGGTGCATTCGCGGGCGCGAAGTTGGCTGCGTTCCGCATGTCAACGGCGAATACTTGATTACCGATGCGAGTCAAAGCATCTGTACGATTAAATCCGGCCTCGTTGTCGTAAATTCCTTTTCCAGGCTTGGTATTGTCGAGTTCAAACTTTGCGTAATCCAGAAACGCGTTAAAGCTCTTTTTCAAATCAGCTTTCTGATCGTCAGAAGCATTTGGTCCGAGTACGCGCTTTTCGAAACGGCCGTAGCGAAAGGGGATCAATTTTGTGAAGCCGACCGATAACCCGAGGGCCTTTTGAAATTCCGTGACCTCGATCATGCCGGGAGCGCCTTCGATTTGCACAGCATATTTGCCGTAATGCAGTTCAGTTGTGTGACAAGCCGCGCAAGTTAGGCCCACGGCCGGATATGTTGTCTTACTTTCCGGGTCGTAAAAGTCTTCCTGACGGGCGAAGCCGACGGGCAGACCATCGGGATTGAGTTTGGGTTCCGATTGACTTGCCAGGAAACCGAAGCGCGAGAGGTATGTCTGGTCGGCAAACAGTTCACAACCGGATAGCGAGAAGCAGGGCTGCTCAAGCGCCATGAACCAGGCATAAGGCACAAGCCGAGTCCCTTGGGACGTGTGATGGAATTGGACACGCTGATCGTCGGTCCAACCCTGATCGACCCGGACCAATTGTTCGGGGGGCGGTTGATAATCAGGCACGATGACCTGAAATTGGGGTGAACGCAGAAAAAGGAAAACGCAACCGGCCACCAGTAAGATAATGAATATTCCGATAGAAAGTCCCTTGATCATTGGGCCCCCTTTTGAATAGCCGGTTTTTCGAACTCAAAAAAAAGACCTCGTCAGTGATTCGTAACTCGCAGGTATTGCAGCAATCCCGATAACCCGTCATAGCCGTTCCAGGCTCCGCAAATGTCGCTGACACTTTTGATCCCGAGCATGCGGTAGCTTTCAGTTTGGGATTCGTTGAACCATTGGTCACCGGTAGTCTGATGAGGGAATGCATGATTGGCAGCTTGATAGGCGGTGACATCGAGAGGTTCATTCCCCAGCATGAGCGGTTTGATGTACAGCAACCAGCCATTCTGGCGTTTTGGGTCCAAGGCGGAGTAGCGAATGGTTGCGATCGCAAAGCGGGCCATCTTGTCGCGCAATCGCTGCATGGAGTCATCGAAATCGATGGGAATACTCAAGTCGATGCGAATCTTGCGCAGCGCATTACCCAGATCTTCGTAAGTAAAAGTGGGGTCGCATCCAGCATCGATAACCACGACACTCCGGCAGCCTCGCCGGACCATCTCATAAAGAGCTAGATTTTCAAAGTGTCCGCCATCCGAAAGGTAGACGTATTCACTGGTGTCGTTCGTCAGCCCGAAGGCCTCTTTCATCAGAGAGCCTATGGCCGAGCGCGGGCCCGGCTGCTCGAACGTCTTGACGCCGGCATCGCCCGGGTTGCCCAGCCAAGCGCCGAGACGGGCATTGAACAACGTCATAATAAAACCGATCACGGGTGAGGAGTGGTATCCCATGTTGGGGCTCGCAGCTGCTCCCGAAATGGTAATTGCCGTACCGAGAGAGATTCCGTCCGGGCCACCATAACTATTGCAGGAGCGATATCCGAGAGAACAATTGCCTGCGTGCAGGGGCGTGACCGTGAACGATTCCGCTTTCCGTTGTTGCCAGGCTAACCTTCTGCCAGCGACGAGGTTGAGAGTGACATTCACGACATGAAATGGTTTCTGGTTCGGAACGAGTTCTTTCATGTGTAAGTTGTCGTTCTGCGCGAATCCGGTGAACTTGTTGGCATTACTGCGGTCGTTGGAAGCCCCCAAGTAGGCACGGATTAAGCGGTTCCGGTACATACCGTGAAGAGAAAATGTGTTGATGTTGATGTAGCGGGCCATGAACCAGCCAAATCCGAGGAAGGCCAACGCAAGCAAAATGGCAGCTTCGACGTGGGTTTCCTCGACGAAGGCACCGTGGTCCAACCAGGGAGCGTTGACTAGTCCCGTTACCGAGAGAATCCAGTTCGTAAGAATTGCCAAACAAGTTAAGTACACGGCCACGAATACAGGTGCTGCGAGTTTCGTAGCCAGATCTATGATGAACGCGCTCTTGCTGATCTTGGAGGTATTGTGCGTCTTTTTAGCGCTGGTTTTGGAACTAAGGCCGCCGAGAGCGCTGATTAATCCGCCAGCCGAGCCAAGTGTGGCAAATGATGTGCGCCCCCACTTCCCCAATGCTATGACGTACTTGGGAGCGATGAGCACTAGCCCGCTCACCGTGACCCACGACACTATAGACAGGAGCATCCAAGCGGCGGCGCGGGAAAGCCACTCACGGTCTTCATCCAGGAGAATAGTGCTGCTTAGACCCACAAAGAGAGTTACCGCGGACATGAAGGCCAGAAGCAACAATGGCGCGGACACGGTCACATACAACGGCCAACTCGCATCTTGATAGAATTTTGTGGTCAGCAGCCATGCGCAAGACCCCGTACTCATCCCGGCCAACAGGATGACGATGCTGAGCCCAAGAAGCGCCAGGGGTCTGCGCCAAATAGCTTTGTCTCCGAAGAGCAGGTAGGCAATCCAACCAAGGGTTGCAGAGCCGGTAGTCCATAACAAGACATCGCTGAACTCGGGTAAGTTCGTGGGGTAGCCGACATCGCTCGAGCAATACCACGCATCAAAAGCGACAAAAGCGGCAGCAGCTGTTATGAATGGCGCCAAACAATACTTGAGAAAGTCGAATTCGGAATGGTTTACTCTTCCAACACCCGGCAGGTAGCGCAATGTATTGAATACGCCAATGGCGAACAATAGCCCGGCAATCAAGGGAATTGCGGCGATCACCACGTCGTTAGCGGAGTCAGACAAGGTGAAACAATAAAATCCCGGAATTGTCACCCCGAGTCTCGCAAGGGATAGAACCAGGCGAGGCAGCATCAAAACAAACATTAGGATGGGCACTAAGACGAGCCAGTTGAGCACCATATTGCGAACGATTGTAGCGGCAAGAGTCCAGGTGTCGACGGAGAGCAATCCGATTTTTGGAGTGAGATAGCTGTTGTACTCGCGGAGGTGCTCAACCGGATCGACAGCATCCGGAGCAGGCGTAGGAGACACCGGCTTTAGATTCGGAATGATTTTGTCGAGTCCGTTGGCGCGGTGCTTCCAAGCAGTAAGCCACCCTCCGATATAGCCGCCGCCGGATACGGTTGAAAGATAATCAAAGCCCGTAAGGACTCCGTTTTCAGCAAATGCCTGGATCACGCCGAGAGCAAATGTGGCGCTGCGGATGCCACCTCCCGAAATGCATAAAGCACTGAGAGGAGCTTTTTCATCGTCCATTTGCCGGAGTAGTTGCTGCTCTGTAGCAGCAGTCCAAAGGCTACTTTCGCGAAGGATTTTATATTCCTCCCCGAGCATCCCTGCAAACGACAAAGGCCGGTCTTCAGACTCAGGCAAGACGCCCCTCGCAGTTGAAGTGCTGGAGATCCTAGCTCGCAAGCCGACTCAACGACGTATGAACGTTGCTCTCGGACATGACTCCTTCCGGAACGTTGTCCATGTTCGTGCAAGATGAGTTTCTTGCGATTGGGCCCGAAGTCGGCGAACTCCAGCTTGAAGGGGAAGACGCGCGAATTGTGCCATTACGAAATGTCAGAGTCAAGGGGTTTTCAACGGCTGTGTCGGTGGCTCATTGAAATATCTCTCTCTGGTTGTGTCCAATTGGGAATGTGCAAGTCATTCCGGATGGGATCGCGGGACTCGTTTAGCGGCATCAACAGTCTCGCTCTCTTGCGTTCACTGACATGCAAGCCAAGATCACATGTGCGGATGACTTCTGCGAATTTGTAAAAGAGCATGGACATGCAGCGCCGTCAGACGCCCGCGCAGTGATGATGTGCTCTGGTTTGTCCCTCTGGAACTATGTGTTTCCACCAAGCCACGCAGACCTGTCCCTACCAAGAAATCCGTGCTTATTGAGGGGGTTGAACTTGCGGCGAGGCGTGGTAGGGTGCCAGGGAATGTTCGTACTCCTCGCTTCCCTGCTCTTCTCCCTTCGCCGCTGCCTTCAAACTCGGGCCGCTCTGCACGCGGAGAACCTGGCACTCCGTCATCAGCTTCTTTTGCTGCCGCGCGTGCACCAAAACCGTCGTCTGCGATTGCGATCTTGCGACCGACTCGTTTGGGTCTGGCTCTCTAGAGTTTGGCCCAATTGGCGCTCCGCCCTGTGCATCCTGAAACCCGAGACCCGTCATCGCTTGGCACCGCCAAGGCTTTCGGCTGTATTGGAAATGGAAAAGCAGCGTTCGTCATGGTCGACCGTCGGTGCCGACCGAAGTCCAAAACCTGATCCAATAAATGAGTTCCGCTCATCCACGTTGGGGCGCACCTCGCCTTCATGGTGAACTCCTGAAACTCGGCCTCCGCCTCG
>Ga0210406_10008655_pt1 | contig 10179 bp, 6 predicted proteins | sample IncBWC30MmetaG_FD_155454 | JGI IMG/M metagenome (GOLD analysis project Ga0210406, IMG submission 155454) | Forest soil microbial communities from Barre Woods Harvard Forest LTER site, Petersham, Massachusetts, United States - Inc-BW-C-30-M | ecosystem: Environmental > Terrestrial > Soil >... | reverse complement strand
CCGGTACAGATCGCCCCAAGCCTGGGTATCCCCAGTCCGGGCTCGAGCGATTATTTCCGTCGGCTCCGTTTTTCCCGGTGCGCTCATTCGCCCTGGTCTCAGCGGTTCCATAAGTTAGTACGCGGCGGCCGTCGCAAAACTATCACAAGTTGCAATGTCAGAGGTGTTTACGCGATGCCCCGCCCTTTTGCTCCTTATCGCATGCCGAGCGGAATGCCTAGTAAGTGCGGCAATTAAAGGACTTAGTTGAAGACGGCCCTGTAACGCCCCGAAAACACGAAGGCCCCGGGCTGGGCGACCGGGGCCTTCGTGTTGCTTCTACAAAGTTGGAACCAACTAGAACGTAAACTTCGCCGCAATCTGCAAGCTCCGCTGACCGCCGCCGCCAAGCACCGGGTAGCCGATGCCGACATCGCCCGTCACCGTTAGCGGCAATGCGCCCTGCAAGTGTCCGTTGGAACCAAATATGGAGTTCTGACCCGCTGGAGGCACGCCGGTAACCGTGGGATCGGACAGGAAATTGGGCCACAGCGGACTCGCGAAGTTGGGATGATTAAACAGGTTGTATGCCTCGAAGCGGAGCTCCATCTTGAGGCGTTCTGTGATGCTTGTGTTTTTGTAAAGCGAAAAATCGAACTGACGGTAGTTTGGCCCCAGCAAGGAGTTGCGGCCAAGATTCCCAAAATGACGAGAGCCAGGAAGGCAGTCTGAGGCGCTTCCACTTGTCAAGCCTGCGGGACCTGGAGCGCACGGCAAAGCAAACGAACTCAAGTCTAGGAAATTATTCGGGTCGCTGTAATTGTAATGAATTGGCCCGATGACGTCCGGCTTGGGGAAGAAAGTACCCGATCCATCGAAATCGTCCGATTCCAGGATCATGTGGAAGGGCGCGCCGGATTGTACCGTCACGATGCCATTCACTCCCCACCCGTTGGTCAGTTTTTCCAGGCTTCCCTTGCGATTCGGAAATTCGTAGATGAAGTTCCAGGTCAGGCGGTTCCTGATGTCAAAGTTGGAGTTGCCCCGGTTGCTGTTAAGACTGGTGCTGTCCGTGGGCTGCGCTGCGTTGGGGACATAGTCCTCACCGTCGCTGGCATTGTCGATAGAGTGCGACCACGTGTAGTTCAGGCTGGTCGTCAATCCGTGCCAGTTGTCGATGCGATAGCTGACCTGGAGCGAGTTATAGCTGGACTTGGCAGCAGCCTCCATCCAGTAAATGTAATTCCGGTTCGGATTCAGCGGGCCGGGAACAGAGCTAATTGAGCCTCCGGGGCAAGCCGTCCCGGGTGTGGCAGCCGGCCCGTTGGGGCAATCTGAAGCGAAAATCTGCGCCGCCGATGGCTGGTTGATGTCGCGGAAGTCAAACAGCTTGCGGCCTTGTGATCCAACGTAGCCCACCTGCACAACCATTTTGCGCGTCAGTTGCTGCTGCACATTCAAGTTGAAGTTTTCCAGATACGGTGTCCGGATGTGCGGATCGACGCCGAATTCATCGGACATCGGCGAGAAATTGAAAATGTTCCCGAACACCGGGACGTTCGGCTGAAATGGCGCGCCCGTCGGAGCCGCAAACAAGACCTGTCCAACTCCCGGCAACCCGGAGTAGGCCGGCCCTGGATCAAAACTGCTGCTGAAGGGCAGGTGGCCGAGGAACAAATCCTGGGAGAAGGCATCGTAGAAGACTCCGAAGCCCGCCCGGACGACCGTCCTGCCTTTGCCGGTCACATCCCATGCCACGCTGATGCGCGGGGCCACGTTTCTGTAGTCTGGCTGATACAAACGATCCTGGCCGACGGCAAAGACCGCTCCCGTTGCGGGGTTCACATTGTTAAACATGCTGTGCTTTTCCTGAATCAACCCAAAGTAGTCGTAGCGCAGACCCAGGTTCACGGTGACGTTGCGGTTTACCCTGTAGCTATCCTGCAAGTAGATCGCGTGCGAATTTTCGAACGTATTGCGGTTAGTGTTCCCGGTGCCTTGCTTGTCGCCGTTGTCCGCCATGCCGGCAAGGAAGGATTGAAGGCTTGTGAATTCGAGTCTGCCACGGAAGGTGCGGTTGAAAATTTGCGAAATCGAGGATCTGCGGAACTCATAGCCGAACTTCACGTCGTGCTTCCCGTGCTTCCAGGAAACGTTGTCGATGTAATGCCAGTTCGTGTCCACGCGTTGCCGGGGGTCGGCTTTGTCCGCTCCGAGTTGCGCCAGGTTGCTTCCCGGTCCACTTACGAGCATCACTGGCAATCCAAAGTTGTATGGGTTCCCGGCGTTTGGAGTGCCCACACCAACGGTATCGAGACCAATCGAACTCGGATCAAAGCTCTGGTCCTGCGAAAAGAAACCTTCGGCGAAACGGTTCCAGCCGATGCGAGACTCATTGACGACAGAGGGGGAGAGAACACTGACATAGGAAATGGCGATCAACTGGACGCGCGTGGGGACTCGCGTATTGTAGTTTGGAAGCAAACCACCACCAGTAAGCGCCAGAGGAAATAATTGTGTGCTGTCACCGATGTAGTAGCGGCCGGTGAGGAGGTTATCCTTATTGAAATTGTGATCGATTTTGACGATGCCATTGTCCACACGGTTCGAAAAAGGAGTGGCCAGTGCCGCATTGGTGCCGCCGTTCAAATAACAGTCGGTCGTCGGATCGGTTGGCTTCGGCCAGGGATGTACTTGGTCCAATAGTTTTTTGATGACTGGATTGATGCTGGTCAAATCGCCCGGGGTCGGGGCGTTCGCGAGGATGTCGGCATCAGTCGGAACGCAAGCAGGACTCGCCTCTGCACCTGTCTCGCGCACCCCCTCATAGTCGACGAAGAAAAAAGTCTTGTCCTTAATAATCGGGCCGCCGATGGCGCCACCAAATTGATTGAGATGAAATGGCTGCTGCGTTTCTCCGACCTGGTTGAAATAGTTGCGGGCGTTAAGGGCGGTATTGCGGAGATAGTCGAACCCCGAACCGTGAATCTGGTTGGTGCCGCTTTTCGTCACGATGTTGATGGCCGCACCGGCGCTCCGGCCATATTCAGCCTCGAAATTGGATTCCACGTGGACTTCCGCGATGGCTTCGATCGGCAGAATTGTCGCGGGGGTGCCGAACACTCCGGCTTCGTTGATGGCTGGGTCGTTGCGGTAACCGTCGTTCATGTCCGTGCCATCGAGCAGATAGTTATTCGAGCGGCCACGCGCGCCGTTGACGGAAAGCGTTCCATACGAACCCGGTGAGTCCGAGATTCCGTCTGGAGCTGCGGAAGCACCGGGGACGAGCAGGATCAATTTCTGATAATCGCGCCCGTTGACCGGTAGATTCCCGGCAACTTTCGATCCGATGAGGCCGCCCAGGGTGTTGGAGGTGGACTCTACCATGGGCAGTTCCTCGCCGAGGACTTCGACAGTCTGCGCCGCTTGACCGATTTGCAGTGCAACATCGGCGCGCCGGTCCGTGGAAACTTCCACCTTGATGCCGGTGACCACACCCAACTTGAACCCCGCCTTCTCCACACTGACGCTGTACGTGCCGATCGGGAGTTCTGGCGCGGCATAGCTGCCGTCCTCAGAGGTTGTGACCGTGCGCACCAGCCCTGTGTCCGTGTTCTTGATGGTCACCGTGGCGCCGGGCACAGCTGCCCCGGAGGAGTCGGTGACGCTGCCCAATATCGTGCCGCGGAAAGTCTGCGCGAACGTGGAGACTCCCGCAAAAATTGTCAATGCGAAAACAACCAGCGCAAGCGTGCGTATAGCGCGGAAAAAGCTGTTCATCAGCTACTCCTTGATCGGTTCTGTAATCATCTCGAAACCCCGAGAGTTTTGCGGACGCGTTCCCCGACGCAGCGCCCAAGGACACCATGAATCATTGCCAATGAACATACTCAGAGAAAGCAAGAGAAGCAAGGTTTTCAAACGGAAATGTTTCTATTTGAACTATGAAGCAAATGGGAGGACTCAGAGCTCAAGTTCGTGACACCGGTCACAAACGGGCCCGCCACACCGCGTGCCATTCGCTACTTCCGTGGGGATGCGGTAAATTGGAAGATTAGGGTTTCCCGGAAAGAGCGCCCTGTAAGGCGCACGCGCAAATCTATGGCAGAGAAACTTCCATCGCTGGTCATCGTCGGCCGCCCGAACGTCGGCAAGTCCACGCTCTTTAACCGGCTGACCGGGACGCGGCGGGCCATCGTCACTGACGAACCCGGCATCACCCGCGACCGCATGTACGGCAAAACCGAGTGGAACGGCCGCGTCCTGGAAGTCGTGGACACGGGCGGCATTGTGCCGGACGACAAGGCGTTGATCCCCACCGAAATATTCCGGCAGGCGCGCGTGGCCTTCGAAAACGCCGCGCTGCTTGTGCTGGTGGTCGACAGTCAGGCAGGATTGACTCCACTGGATCAAGAGTTGGCCCGGCTGATGCGCAGCACGGGAAAGCCGTTCGTCGTAGCCGTGAACAAGATTGACTCGGCCATGCAGGAAGCGAACGCCGCGACGTTCTATTCCCTGGGCGTGCCTGTATTTCCCATCGCAGCGGAACACGGCACCGGCGTGGACGATCTGCTCGACGAAGCATTGAAACAGGCGCTCGGACAGGCTGTCGAAGACCAGCCCGTCGAGAAGAAGGAAGTTGAAATCGCCATCATCGGCCGGCCGAACGTGGGCAAATCCACGCTGCTGAATCGCCTGGCGGGAGAAGAGCGTTCTATCGTCTCCCCGATTCCCGGAACCACGATGGACAATGTGGATACCGAGGTGGTGCATGACGGCCGCGTCTACCGCTTCGTGGACACCGCCGGAATCCGCCGCAAGGGCAAAACCAAACTGGTTGCCGAAAAATTAAGCGTCGTCATGGCCCGCCGCGGCCTGGAACGCGCCGACGTGGCCCTGCTGGTGGTGGACGGCGAACAGGGCGTGACCTCTGGCGATGCCACGATTGCGAATTATGCCGAAGAATCCGGCCGCTCGGTAATCATCGTCGTGAACAAGTGGGATCTCGCCGTCGAAGCAGCGCAGCGCGCCGAAGACGTCTCGGAGAAGAGCGCCCGCGGCAAAGCCAAGCGCGCCGTAGCCGGCGTGAAGCAACGGCCTGTGGACAAGCATAAGCTGCTCTTTGATTATGAGAAGATGGTCCAGCAGAAATTCAAATTCCTCAGCTACGCGCCGATTATTTTCCTTTCGGCAAAAACCGGCGAACGCACCGATAAACTCTATTCGCTAATCGACCACGTGGCGCAGTCGCGCAACCGCAAGGTCTCCACTGGCGAGCTGAATCGCTGGTTGAAGGAAGATGTGGATTTGCAGCGCGCCTCCAACCCGAAAGCCCGGCCGGTGCGCATTTATTACATGACCCAGGCGAAGACGGCGCCGCCGGTATTCTTGCTCTTCACCAATCAGAAGAAGCCCCTGCACTTCAACTTCGAACGCTTCCTCGAAAACCAACTGCGCGCAAAATGGGATTTCACCGGCACCCCCGTCCGCTTCATTCAGCGCTTGAAAAAGCGCGAGGATCGCTCCCCCGCCGGCGGCGACGAGGAGCAGGATCGCTGACTGCTCCATTCGGAAACGCTGCCTAATCTGGTTCGAGTACTGTGGCTGCCCGTAAGACCTTCTGCTAAACTCACACCGTAAACGCGGGAGCCCGCCTGCCATAGGCAGGGTCCCCTCTCCGCACTTTTCAGGGTGAACCGAACTCCTAAATGAGCAGTGCAGCCTCAGTCGCGGTTTCCGAGGAACAGGACGAGCGGTATTACCGCATCGGCGAAGTCAGCCGCATCACCGAAATCCGCCCCTTCGTCCTGCGCTATTGGGAAGAAGAGTTTCCTTTGCTGCAGCCCGTGAAGGGCCACCAAGGCTACCGCCTCTACCGGCAACAAGACGTGGATCTGGTGCTGAAAATCAAGCGCCTCCTCTACGACGAAGGCTTCACGATCGCCGGCGCGCGCCGCCACCTGCGCGACCTGGAAAACGGCGGCGGCCTGGAAGCCGCGGTCGAAGAACTCACCGCCTCTACCGCAACGGAAGGCGAGGCGGTGAAATTGAACCGCAAAATGCTGCTGGACCTGCGCGATTCCCTCCGCAGTTTCTTGACGCTTCTTGAAGGCAAGTGATACCGTTGAATTGGTAAGTTTGCGGCCGTTTAGCGTGACCGCTCCGGTCGGGACGTAGCGCAGCCTGGTAGCGCGCACGCTTGGGGTGCGTGAGGTCGCGAGTTCAAATCTCGCCGTCCCGACCATTTTTTCCTTCTTATGCCGATCATCTGGAGATTCTTTTTCCTCACTGTGGTTGCCACATCACTTCTGTTCGTTGGATGGATACTTTTTTATCCCAAGCCCACTCCCCGAACTCAGTGGGAAGCGCTCGATCGGGTGACTGTTTTGCGGGAAGACGGTCGTTACGATGAAGCCGTAAAGACGCTGCAAACCTGGATGCAAAATGACCGGCGTGATGTTTCACGGGATGGATTGTTGTATCAGCAAATCGCAATGGTCTACTTTAGAAAGGCTTACAAAAGGCCGGAGGCCAGGGAAGATTCGATCCATCAGGCCGCGCTAAACTTTGATAAAGCGCTCAGTCTTCATGATCAGGAACAAGCCGATGGCATAGGGGCTGATCTTTTCGAAATCGGAGGCGGATACGCACTTCTGGGAGACCTGTCCACGGCGGAAAAATGCAAATTCTATGAGAAAGCGCGACTATTGTTTGAACGGCAGTGGCCACTAATCCAAAGCGACACCTACACGGCATTCGGCAAGACCTATCCACTGGCGACTCTTCGAGTCGAGGTCAAAAAACATCTCGATGCTGTTCGCCAGAAACTCTCAAATGCAGGATGCCCGGCAAACTAGAAGCGCAAGGAATTCCGAAGTGAAGAGCATGCCGAAGTTGTGAGCCCTTCCGATTACAATGTATGCAGGGAGATTGTGCTGACGTGAAAAAGGCGCGGGTGTTGCTGACGAATGATGATGGCTACCAGGCTGCGGGATTGAAGGCGCTGGCGGAAGAGTTGCGTGCAATTGCCGAGGTGAGCATTGTGGCTCCTAGTTGGGAGCGCAGCGGGGCCGCGCAGAGTCTGACGTTGCGGCAGCCGATTGTGTGTCACGCGACCGGCGAAAACGAGTGGGCCATTGATGGGACGCCCGCCGATTGCGTGATCGTCGCGCTGCACAAGCTGCTGAAAGAGCCGCCGGACCTGGTGATTTCGGGAATCAATCACGGCGCAAACCTGGGCGAAAACGTCTACTACAGCGGCACCGTCGGTGCGGCGCGCGAGGCCGTGATTCATCATGTGCCGGGAATCGCGATGTCACTGTGTTCGAAGCGCGGCAAATCGGATTTTGCGCCATCCGCGAAAATCGCACGCCACGCGGCCGAATTGATCCTGAAAGAAGGGCTGCCGCAACAGGTCTTGTTAAACATCAACGTTCCGGAAAACTGGAACGGCGGCGTGAAGTTCACCCGGCAATCGAAGAAAATCACACGCACCGTTCTCCGCGAAGGCAAAGACCCGCGGGGCCAGGACTATTACTGGTTGAGCGAACAGCACATCGACAGCGGCATGGAACTCGACGCCGAAACGGGGATTACGCCGGTCTTCGCGGGCGAAGCTTCGGTCACGCCTCTGCACCTCGACCCCACCCATACGGAGTCGCTCAATCATTTGAGCCACTGGGCCGCGTTGCTCGCTTCGAACTAGTCCGAACGAAAATCAATAGGCACGCCAGCAGCCGCGGACACGGTAGAATACCGGGGCGATGCCGGAATCCTCTACGTACGATGTGGTTGTGATCGGCGCGGGCGTCTTTGGCTCGTGGACGGCCTGGCACCTTGCGAAGCGCAAACTGAAAGTTCTGGTGCTCGACGCCTACGGCCCGGCCCACGCGCGCGCCAGTTCCGGGGGTGAAACGCGCATCATCCGCATGAGCTACGGCAAGGACGAAATCTACACGCGCTGGTCGCAGCGTTCCCTCGTCCAGTGGAAGGAACTTTCGGCAGCATGCGGCCAGCCGCTCTTTCAGCAGACCGGCGTGCTCTGGCTGGAGGGCGCCGACGATTTGCGGCTGAGAGAATCGCAAGCCACCATCGAGCGTTGCGGCATCACTCACGAAGTGATGGGCAGCGCACAGCTTGCGAAGCGATATCCGCAGGTAAATTTCGATGGCGTCAGCCGCGGCCTGCTGGAACCCGGCAGCGGCGTCCTGCTCGCACGTCGCGCCGTGCAATCCGTGATCGAAGAAACAAGAAAGATGCATGCTGGTTTCCTGATCGCCCAGGCCGTTACACCGGATGGCAGCGGCACGATTTCCAAGCTGGCGACATCCCGCTGCGGCGCTTTTTCTGCGGGACACTTTGTCTTCGCCTGCGGCCCGTGGCTCGGCAAAGTCTTCCCTGAAGTTCTCGGCCATCGCATCTTCCCCACCCGCCAGGAAGTTTTTTTCTTTGGCGGCCCGGCGGGAGACGACCGTTTTGCGCCGCCTGCTTTGCCTACCTGGCTCTTCAACCACGACGAAGTCTACGGCATGCCAGACATCGAATCGCGCGGGCTGAAAATGGCGAGGGACACGCACGGTGAGCCCGTCGATCCCGACACCCAATCGCGCATCGTCACTGCGGAAGGCGCGGAGTGGGCTCGAAATTATGTTGCTCGCCGCTTTCCCACACTGAAAGACGCGCCCATCGTTGAAACCCGCGTCTGCCAGTACGAGAACACCTCCAACGGCGATTTTCTGATCGACCGCCACCCGGAAATGCCCAACGTCTGGCTGGCCGGCGGAGGTTCCGGCCACGGCTTCAAGCACGGCCCTGCCATCGGCGAATACCTGGCCGGACAAATCTGCGGCGAAGGAAAAGCGGAACCTCGCTTTTCCCTGGCTAGCAAAGCCACACAACAGAAACGTGCTGTATTCTAGCCCTGACGCGCTGCTACGAAACTTTCCGCACGCGTTTACGTCTTTACCAGTGTAGGAGTTTGCCCCAAGCCTTTCCCACAGTCATTTCGACGATTCGGATCTAGGAGGAAGCATGCAAGGAGCACGAAAAACAGCCGGGCAGGGTGTGCTGGCGTTACTGGGCCTGCTGATGGCTTTGGCGCTGCCGATGGCGATTGCGGCCGAGCCCCCGGAAGAATTCCACGTCCCGGTCGAGTATTACAAGATGCCGAATGGACTCCGCGTCGTACTTTCGCAGGATCACACCGCGCCGACGGTCTGCGTAGGCGTCTACTATCGCATTGGTTTCCGCATCGAGCCGAAAGATCGCACCGGCTTCGCGCACCTGTTCGAACACATGATGTTCCAGGGCTCGAAAAATCTCGGCAAAATGGAATTCATCAAGCTGATCCAAACGAACGGCGGAATCCTGAACGGCTCCACGCGCTTCGACTTCACCAATTATTTTGAGGTCGTGCCCTCCAACAAGCTCGAAACCATTCTTTGGGCTGAAGCCGATCGCATGAGCGGCCTCGCCGTCACGGAAGACAATCTCAAAAACCAGCAAGGCGTCGTAGGCAACGAAGTAAAGGTCAACGTGCTCAACCGCCCCTACGGCGGTTTTCCCTGGATCGACCTGCCAATGGCCGCCAACACCAACTGGTACAACGCGCATAATTTCTACGGCGACCTCACGGACATCGAATCGGCAAAGCTCGACGAAGTGAAACAGTTCTTCGACACCTACTACGCGCCGAACAACGCTGTGCTGGTGATCGTGGGCGACTTCGAAAACGCGGACGCCAAAAAGCTGGTGGAAAAATATTTTGCCAGCATCAAATCGGCGAATGTGCCGGCGCAGCCCGACTTGACCGAACCCCGGCAGGCAAAAGAAAAGACGGTCATCAAGAAGGACCCGTTGGCGCCGCGTCCCGCGATTGCCATCGGCTACCAGATGCCGGAACGCAACACGCCCGAATATTACGCCATGGGCCTGCTGGAACAGATGCTGATTGAAGGCGACGACAGCCTGCTCCGCCAGGAACTGGTGCAGAAGCGCGGCTTGACCGACAGCATTGAGGGCGGCATCAACATGCTCGGGAACATGTTCAACTACAAAGGACCGATGCTGCTCGCTGCGGACGTCACATACGACCCTACGACCAAACCGGAAACGGTGATCGAAGCCATCAACGCCGTGGTTGAACCACTGCGCGCCAAGCCCATCGACCAAAAATCGCTGGACCGTGCGCGCGTGAAACTC
>Ga0210406_10008653_pt1 | contig 10180 bp, 7 predicted proteins | sample IncBWC30MmetaG_FD_155454 | JGI IMG/M metagenome (GOLD analysis project Ga0210406, IMG submission 155454) | Forest soil microbial communities from Barre Woods Harvard Forest LTER site, Petersham, Massachusetts, United States - Inc-BW-C-30-M | ecosystem: Environmental > Terrestrial > Soil >... | reverse complement strand
CAAACCGTACTCAGGAAGAAATATACTGCTGTTGACAGAAATAACATCAATATTCCAACTGTGTCGCTTGGTTTCGTGCCACCAAATCTCTGGTAGAGCTCGTAACTCAGATAAGCTGCTACCGAAATCGTGGCGGCGGTAAACGAGATCTCGATGATTTTTATTTGTTGTTTAGGTCGCCATAGGCATTGCGCCAGGCAAGCGGCTACAGCGAGAAGAGTGGTCTCGGACAGGCTGAAACGCGTGATACTAAACAGAACGAAGATATAACCGACGGAAATTGTTCCCTTAATTCCGGGCAGGGAAACCTTCATTACCGACGTGAGCAGTGCAGTCGTTAGGAAACCCAGATAAATCCATGGATGATTCGATCTCCAAAACCAGAGGGACCTGAAGATAAGCCCCGTTCCCAGGACTATGGTTGAGGCAATGTAACAATCGGCAGTGGAAATGCTACGGCGGGATAAAACAGAGCTCTCCGACATTGTCGTTTCAGCTGTTCATAATCGATCATAGCGTTCTTTACAAGATTTCAAAAACATTCCGCGAGACGTTGGCCATCCTATTTCATTTGATGCTTCGCGTCCGATCACCTTAGTTAACTTATTGTCCGAGGTTTCGAATGAGTATCACGCAACGTAAGGGCAGGAGAAGCAGCGTCCGCACCGATCACGGTATCGGCTCTGTCGAGCGGCAGCCTGTATATCCGGCGCGTTTCACCAAAGTTAATATTGGCTTTGTCCTCCAGCTTTTCGACAATGAAAGGGAAAGGCTTGTCTCACTGTGCTTTGGACGGGAGTCCGCGGGCGGAGGTGTCTACAATCGTTAGCCTTAATCGGGCTGGTGATGGCCGTGGCGCCCGTCTCTCTCCATGCTCAGCGCTACAGGTTCAAGTATTTCAGCCACGGCGATGGATTGAACGACACCGAAGTTCATTGCTTGTTGCAGGATCACACTGGCTTCGTTTGGGTTGGCACTTCCTCAGGGCTGTTTCGGTACGACGGCATGCATTTCGCCAGTTTTCTTGAGACCGGCGACAACACCAGCTTCATTGAGGCACTTGCGGAGACACCGGATGGAACCCTGTGGGTGGGCACCCACGGCGGACTCGCCCGCCTGCGCCAGGGCCGGATGGAGTTCGTTGATCCGCCCGGATTTGTGCGCATCAGCGGTCAGGCCAGCTTGGCTTACGATTCTCGCGGCCGTCTGTACGCCGGTACCAGGGAAGGTTTGTATGTGGGTGAGGGCCAGGGTTCGGATCTGAAGTTTCGCCGATACACGAATCCTGCTGAGCTCGCCAATCACGCCGTCTACGGAGTGCACGTCGACCCGGCGGGAGCCGTCTGGTTCGGATGCGGCGATAGTTTGTGCAAGTTGGCCGAACCGGGAGTGGAAGTTGTCGGGCGCGATGCAGGGGTTCCAGCGGATCAATGGGAAGCCATCCTCACCGATCGCGAAGGCAACCTGTGGATTCGCAGTCTGCATCGATTGCTCGTGAGGCCGAAAGGTGAGCGGTTCTTTACAGCACGCGATCGCGGTTTGCCTCCCGCCACGCTGTCCGCCTCCCTGCAATTGGATAGCGAAGGGCGTCTGTTCGTTCCCACTGAATCGGGACTCAGTTGGCAGAAGGCCGGCGGCTGGGAGACCATTGGCATCGAGCAAGGTTTGCCCACGAATCCCACCTGTTGCGTGCTTCAGGACCACGAAGGCTCGATGTGGGTTGGACTATCGGGCGCAGGATTAGCGCGCTGGCTCGGCTATGACGAATGGAAGTCGTGGACCCGCTCGGAAGGCGTCGCCGGAAACAACCTTCAGGCGATTCACCGCGACGGTTCGGGGACCCTGTGGATCGGTACCGAGCGTGGCATTCAGCGGATGGGCAGCGATGGTAAGATATCGCGGGCGTGGACGGAAAAAGAAGGGCTGGGAGGTATCAAAGTCCGCGCCATCACGTCGAGTGCCGAAGGGGCCATCTGGGTGGGCAGTACCTCCGGCGGCGTGTCTCGTCTCGATCCACGAACTGGCAAAGTTCGCTCGTACCGATTAGGAGAAGTAGATGTAGATAACTCCGTCACCGGACTGGTGCTCGATTCCGGGCAGCGTCTCTGGGTCACTACGCAAGGTGCACTGTTCCGAAGCACACCTATAGACAAAGCAGTGAAGTTCGAGAGGCAGATCCTGCCGCTGAGTTCTGCTCTCGAGACCTTTGGCCAGGTGTTGATCGATTCGAGAGGGACGTTGTGGTTTGCCGGTTCCCTAGGGCTGCTCCGCATGCATGGGGGCCAGTGGACAAGATTCAGCGCCAAGGATGGCCTGCGTAGTGATGGGGTGGATAACCTGACGGAAACGCCGGACGGCAGTATCTGGCTGAGCTATGTCCAAGCCCGCGGAATTTCTCGATTGACGTTTCAACAGGGCCGCCTGCAAGTCCAGCATTTCTCCGAGAAGAGCGGGTTGAAATCCGATGAAATTGCTTCGCTCCAGACTGACCGCAGAGGCTGGGTTTGGGCCAGCTCGAATGACGGAGTAGATGCGTTTGATGGCCAGAGATGGCATCACTACGGCCAGGCGCAGGGGTTGCTTTGGGAAGATTGCGTGAGCCGTTCCCTTCTTGCGGATGCCGACGGCGGGGTTTGGGTGGGCACTAGCCGCGGGCTCTCCAGCTTTCATCCGCCCGCCCACTCCGCCGGCGACGTTGCGCCGCCCGTGGTCCTGACGTCGGTGCAGTTCGGAGGACGTTCCGTGAGCGCATCCTCCGGCATGAAGGTCCCTTATAAGTTTCACTCGTTGGTAGTGACTTTTGCAGGTTTGAGCTTTCTCAACGAGCGAGCCGTGCGATTTCGGTACCGGCTGATGGGACTCGAAGACGCCTGGGGGGAGACCAACCAGCGCGAAGTCCGGTTTCCAAGCCTCCCTCCTGGACCGTATCAGTTCGAGGTCTCGGCCTGCAATCCCGCTGGTGTCTGGAGCACTCAGCCGGCGAGTCTCACGTTTCGCATTCTTCCGCCCTGGTGGCGGTCATGGTGGGCGCGCGTGATTCAAGGAATTTTCACGATGCTCCTGGTGCTCCTGATTTGGACGTGGCGTGTCGCTCACCTGAAGGAACAACACCGGCTGCTTGAAATCGCCGTCGACCAGAGAACCCAGGAAGTCCAGGCGGAAAAAGCCAAGGTGCTGATCCAAAAAGCTCGCGCCGAAGAGGCCAGCCGACTAAAAAGCGAGTTCCTCGCCAATATGAGCCACGAGATCCGCACGCCCATGAATGGCATCCTGGGCATGACCGATCTGGTTTTGGATTCCGAGCTGTCATCCCTCCAACGTGATTACCTTTCCACGGCCCGCTCGTCTGCGGAAACTCTGCTCTCCCTTCTGAACAACGTGCTGGATTTCTCCAGAATAGAATCCGGGCACATGGAGCTGCATCCGGTCGATTTTTCCCTGCGCCACTGCATGGAAGAGGCGGCTGCCGTCTCCCGGCCTACCGCCAATCAAAAAGGCCTGCAACTTAAATGCGCTATCGCTCCCGGCGTGCCGGATGAACTCCATGGCGACGCCGGGCGTCTTCAACAGGTGCTACACCAGCTGCTGGATAACGCCGTGAAATTCACGGCCGCCGGTTCGATCGACCTGAACGTGCGACTTGAAGAGTGCCGCGACCAATTTGTCATTCTCCACTTCTCGGTCAAAGATACCGGTGTCGGCATACCAGCCGACAAGGTGGAACTGATCTTCGAAGCATTCCGTCAAGCAGATGGCTCCAACACGCGAAGATTCGGGGGAACGGGACTCGGACTGACCATTTCTTCCCGGCTCGTGACACTGATGGGCGGTCGCCTTTGGACGGAGAGCCAACCTCATAAAGGCAGCACCTTTCACTTCACAATGGCGTTGCAGGCCGCGGCAGGAAAATTGGCGTCCTTACACAGCGCTTCCGAACAGAATGCCGGTACGTCGACGAAAACGTTACGGATCCTGTTGGCTGAGGATAACCTCGTCAATCAGAAGCTTGTCTCAAAACTGCTGGAGCACAAAGGCTACCAGGTCACCGCCGTCATCAATGGCCGCGAAGCCCTGGCGGCACTCGATCGCCAAGAGTTTGATCTGATCCTGATGGACATCCAGATGCCCGTGATGGACGGTTATGAATGCACCGCCGAGATTCGAAAGCGGGAGCGGCAGACCGGCAGCCGCATGCCGATCATCGCTCTCACGGCGCACTATACCGCGGAAAAAGATCCGTGCCGTCCGGACTGCGGAATCGACGAATACGTCTTCAAGCCGCTGCGCCCCAAACAGCTTCTCGATGCAATCACCGCGTCGATCGAACGAAGCCCCGGCCGTTCCCTGGATCTCGTGACCTGACCTCTCAGGTCCAGTAGCTCCGGTCCAGGCTGCGATACTGCACGGCTTCCGCCAGGTGCTTGGCGGAAACGGCCGCCGATTGGTCGAGATCGGCAATGGTGCGCGCGACTTTGAGAATGCGGTCATGCGCCCGCGCGGAAAGCCCCATCTTCCGGACCGCCAGTTCGAGCGTGCGTTCTCCCGCATCGTCGAGCGCACATTGCTTGCGGATTAGTTGCGAAGGCATGCGGGAGTTCAGAAACCCGCGCTCCAGCTGCAAAGCTTGCGCACGCTGCACGCGGTCTCGAATGTCGGCTGAGGATTCACTCAAGCCGTTGCCACGGAGTTCTTTGTAAGGAACGGCCGGCACCTCGATGTGAATGTCGATGCGGTCCAGCAGAGGGCCGCTGATCTTGCTCAGGTAGCGCTGGATGATACCCGGCGTGCAGCGGCACTCACGCGTCGAGTCGCCAAAGAAGCCGCACGGGCACGGGTTCATCGCAGCAATTAACATGAAGGTCGATGGAAAGTGGAGCGTCATGGCGGCGCGTGCGATGGTGACTGAGCCATCCTCGATCGGCTGGCGGAGCAGATCCAGCACATTGCGCGGAAACTCAGGAAATTCGTCTAGAAACAAGACGCCGTTGTGGGCTAGGCTCACTTCGCCGGGCCGGGGTATCCCTGAGCCGCCGCCGATCAGCCCGGCATCGGAAATGCTGTGATGCGGCGCGCGAAACGGCCGCTCGCGCAGCAGTCCCTCGCCCGAAGGCAGGATGCCGGCGATGCTGTGGACCTTGGTGGTTTCGATGGCTTCGGCAAAACTCAGGGGAGGCAGTACACCGGCCAGGCGTTTCGCCAGCATGGTCTTACCCGATCCCGGCGGCCCTATCATAAGGACGTTGTGGGCGCCCGCCGCCGCTACTTGCAGCGCGCGCTTGGACGTAATCTGCCCTCGGACGTCGCGAAAATCCAGAGCCGAAATTTCCGGCGAGAACTCCGGCGCGCTCAGGGGGACCGCTGGCAAGAATTCCTCAGGCCGCGCGATTAGAGCCACGGCCTCGGCCAGGCTCCTGACGCCGAAAACGCGCACGCCCTCCACGACAGCCGCCTCGGCGGCGTTCTCAGCGGGCAGAATGAGAGTCCCAATACCCTGCGTGCGTGCGCACACTGCCATCGAGAGCGCCCCGCGCACCGGCCGAATGGCGCCGTCAAGCGAAAGCTCCCCGACCAGCAGATGATGATCCAGCCCCGCGACCGTCCCCATGGCGCCAAGAATTCCAAGCGCCATTGGAAGATCGAATCCTGCGCCTTCTTTGCGCACGTTGGCCGGAGCAAGATTGATCGTGACCGCTTTATTGGGGAACCCGAATCCGGAGTTGATGAGCGCGGATTTGATACGCTCGCGGCTCTCGCGAACCGCCGTATCAGGCATGCCTACAGTGATGAAATCGCGCGCCGTGCCGGACTTGTACATGTCGACTTCGACATCGATCAGTTGAGCATCGATGCCGTATACGGCGGCGCTGCGCGTCTTGAACAGCGCCATTCAGGAAGGGCTCGATCACCAGTATAGCGAATGCGAGGTTGCTATACTGAATTCGATTCCCCGCGCCGGAGTGGCGGAACTGGCAGACGCACGGGACTCAAAATCCCGCGGCCTTCACTGGTCATGAGGGTTCGACCCCCTCCTCCGGCACCAGCACCCGGACTTGCAGAACGAAAACCGTCGCGTGCCGCGGGTATCTCATTGACTTACAGGTGCCGAACGCGAGTCACTAAATCTGAGCGAGGTCGTCCCACGAAGGACGCCGCCCAACCCACTGCTTTCGGACAAGGGCCAAACACCCCAAGGACGATTCCATCTCGCTCGGCGGCAGGCTGCAGACCTCCGTCAACCTTCCAGCCTCGGGCACCCCCAGGGAGCAGCGCAGCCGAGGGCGCACGTACCGCGTTCGCTCCCTTGGCTCGCAACAGTCGCGCCTCCTCTTGGCATGCTCGGTAGGTTGCGATTCCTCCGGTCAAAACCGGCTGAGTTAAGCGTGGGGCGTCCGTATGCAAATCATCCGGCAACTCTATCGCCCACAAAGCGCGTCGCACGTTCACGAGATCGGATTCTTCGCTGATGCCCTCGTGGCGCAGGAACTCTGCCCAGGCTCCGTCTGGCGTATCCGCGAAGTACTGAACGGGCCCCTCTCCGGGGCCATGCCAACGACCGGGCGGTTGGTCACTGCCCTCCCAGAGGAAAGGGAAACGCGGATCGGCGTGGCGGTAGACGATCATGTGGCCGGCGATGCGACTAACGCTCGGGCGAGGTCTTGCACCTGGAGTGGTCCCGGAAGGCTGGCTTTCCACCGGCCTTTCAGTAAGTCCGATGGCGCGCGACCGTCCAATTGAGCGCGTCTCCGGTCGAACCACCGCCGGATGCCGATTTCGTTGTAGGCTCCGCTGAGATCGCCCACGATCAGGCTCAAGAAGTGCAATCTGTCAGCAACATCGTCGGGTGTAATTCGAGCTGCCGTTTTGTATCTCCGAACGCTGCTCGTCGAAGTGCCGAGCAATCGCGAGAGTAGCTCCAGGCTGAGTACCTCCGACAGGCGATTCCATTCGAATTCTGGTGCAGGCGACTCTTCGAGCGCAATATTTAGGTGCTCAAGGGTCCGCTCAAGCCCCGGGCTTGAGTTCGTGAGGTCATCCGCCAGCTGCAACTGAATAGTTCGACCAATGCCAGCGCGATGAATGTGGCGAACCGCCTTTCGAAAAGATGGTAGATCGAGCGTTTCGATACGCTCGCCAGCTGGCAGCAGTCCCATGGCATCCGCGCGCCCAAGGGCCGTGATCGCCTGGAATGCGACTCGAGGCGAGGTGAACGGAGCGCGGGCGGAATCAATTTGGATCATACTCCTGCTCAGAATTGTATCCGATCTGTGGCCGCGAAGGCAACCTGCGCTCCAAATTGGAGTGCCTGCCTATTTGCTACTGAACGTACGCCATGGTCTCCGCGATCTGCCGCTTCAGGCTCTCCTGCTCGGTGACATCCGCCAGGTGTCGCAGCAGGAATAAGGTTGCGAACGGGTCCTTCGCCGCGGGTGGGATGCGGTCCGGCTTTTCGAACGCGGCGTGAATGATCGAGAGCACGTTTCGCATTTCGTTTTCGCCTAATGCGTTGCCGCCGATCATCTTCGTGATGCAAGCTGCGGCTTCGTCCCCAGGCTGACGGGGCCGCACACCTTTCGCGCCGCTGGTGACCTGAGATTGCACGATCTCCATCTGGTATTGCTCCGCCGTCATGTTCGATCGCACGCGCCCAGGGATCAGCCGGCCATCGGGCGTCCGGAAAGGTTCGGTGTCGGATGGAGTTGTGAACGTCTGGCGGCCCTCAGCGGTCTCGCAGGTCTCGGCCCTCGCAAGGCCCAATGCCTCCACCATGTGCAGCCCTTCCTTCAGGCATGGCGCGCTGACCGAAAAATCAAGGACCGGATTGGCCAGCTTGTCCCCAACGGTCCAGGCCTCGCTCCAATTGCCGAAGTCGCTCTTCTCGAACTTTCCGGTGGCCGACCATCGGCCACTAGTGTCGGTCCGCCCAATGACAGGACCCCAGTCCGTCCGCCCGTCCCTTGTCGTTCTAACGCTGACGGGCTGGTCGGCCGCGCCGGTAATCGCAATCTCGAAGCGATCGCCGATCTGAAAATCAGTTGTGGCGGGACGGGTCGCATTCGTAACCCGCACCATCGGCCTTTGGGCGGCGGCTGGAATGACCGCGACTATCAAAATCATTAAAACTCGCATAAACAGCTCACGACTGGCACTCATTTGCTGCATTCGCAGCGGAAGCCGTCGGCCTTGCCTTGGTGCGTCGGGTGACGATTGTAGGTCCACTCCTTCCAGCCTACATTCATCTCCTTGGCCAAGTACCCCATCTCTGCTAACTGCAGAGCCGCCTTCGCGGAGAGCTGTCAATCGTGGCTCCAGCAGTAAGTCACTACCTCCCTGTCTTTGGGCAGTTGCGGTATGAGTTGCTCAAGCTCGTCCATCTGCGCACAGAGCGCGCCTGGGATGTGTCCGCTGGCAAACGGCTCTCTACCACGCGTATCGAGAAGGACGAAATTGAATTTTCCCGACTCGACGGCGTGGAGTACATCATTCCGCTGCTTTTCAGCGAGGAGCTTATGAATAAAGTAGTCGCGGATTGCGTGAATTTCATCGCTTCTGAAAGCCATGACTGCCTCCTGCGGCGTTTTGAGTGTGTCACACCATTGTAATCCGCGCGCTCTTCGCCGCGTCGCCCTCTCTCCGCGTCGCCGTGTCTGCGATGCGAAGCATCCCGACGCACAGCGTCGGCTATTCGTATCGCAGCGCGGTCATCGGATTGACTCGCGTCGCGCGCCGCGCGGGAAGATAACTGGCCAGCAAAGCGACCAGCATCAGGAGGACTGACGATCCAACCAGGGTGACGGGATCTGTTGAAGTGATTCCGTAAACGTAGCCCGCCATGACCCGGCTCAAAGCCAGCGCCGCTCCCAGACCGATCGCGACTCCCAGCGCCGCCACCCGAAGACCTTCGCGCAACACCATCCGCTGCACCTGGCGGCGGCTTGCTCCCAGAGCCATGCGGATGGCCATTTCCTGCGTGCGCCGGCTCACCGTGTAAGACATCACGCCGAAAATTCCCACCGCCGAAAGCACCAGGGCCAGCGCGGCGAAAATCCACAGCAACGTCATGGGGAAGCGGATCGCCCCGTAGGTTTGCGACACAATTTCGCTCATGGTCCGGATGTTGTTCACGGGCTGTTCCTTGTCGAGAGCCAGCACCGCGGCGCGCACGGCCGGCATTACGCTCATGGGCGGCACCGCCGTTCGCACCACCAGAAACACCGAAGGCGCAGGATGCTGTTGAAACGGCACGTACACATCCGCCTCGGGATTCCAGAGGTCATCGTTCCTCACATCCTTCACCACCCCTACGATTTCGAGGGGCTGATCAGCACCCACCGTCTGGCCCGAATAGACCCGCGCCAAAACCGTGAGATGGCTGCCCACCGGATTCCCGTGCGGCCAGTAACGGCGCGCTACGGTTTCGCTGATAATGGCGGCCGGCGTTGCGCCCTCGGTGTCACGCGCAGTGAACTCGCGCCCAGCCACCAGCCTTGTTCCCATCGCTTGGAAAAAGTCCGGCGTGATGATTTTGTACGCTGCCGTCGGCTCTTGTCCCGGAGCCGCAGGCGGCTGGCCTTGCGGTTGGAAAAAGACATTCGCCCAGCCGCTCTCCGCTCCCGCGCTTTTCACTCCCGGCGTGCTCCCAATTCTCTGCAGCAGTTCTTTGTAAAAGAGCGCCTGTTGTGTCGCGGACGAGTACTTATAACCCGGCAAGCGCAGGCCCATCGTCACCACGTTCGCCGGGTCGATGCCCAGGTCGACGTCCACCAGCCGGAGAAATGTGCGCACCAGCAATCCGGCGCCGGTCATTAGAACCAGCGCCAGCGCCATCTCGGAAACCACCAGCGCGTTGCGCAGCCGGCGGCGCCCCGATTCCGTGGTGGTACTCAACCCGCCTTCCTTCAGCGACTCGTTCAGATCAGTCTTCGCCGTCGCCCAGGACGGCGCGAGGCCAAAAATCACCCCCGTGACTACCGTGATTCCCACGCTGAACAGCAGCACGCGCCAATCGATGTCGATCACGCGGGCGTTCGGGAGACTGAACTCATAGCGGGTCATCGCGAACGTCAGCAGGCGATCCCCCGCGTACGCCAGCAGTAGCCCCAACGCTCCGCCCAGCGTGGCAAGCAGGAGGCTCTCGGTGAGTAACTGCGCAATCAGCCGCCGGCGTGTCGCGCCGATCGCC